>WNFC01032119.1_pt1 | contig 11737 bp, 12 predicted proteins | sample 5400541 | NCBI WGS metagenome assembly WNFC01 (sample SAMN13153342, study PRJNA577476) | soil metagenome | isolation source: 120 cm saprolite under Douglas fir tree site 2 hole 2 replicate 1 | place: USA:California | collected 2015-04-18 | reverse complement strand
TCCTGCCGCGCCAAGCGATGGCCGCCGGCGGGCAGCACCACGAAGGCCACCACCAGGCCCACGACCACGCCCAGCCCGACCTCCAGCACGCGGTAAATCGCCGAATCGAGCGGCCCGGCGTGGGCGAGCGCCGGCATCAGCACGACAATGATCGACGACACCGGCACGGCATTGAGATTGCGCTTCAGCGCCGCCACCAGGGCGACCGGTGCCACCGCGAGGACCAGCACCAGCAGCAGCGCCATCTCGGTGTTGTGGGGGATCAGGAGCGCCAGCGCCGCGCCATAGATCGTGCCGCCCACCGTGCCCACGAAGTAGTCAATCGACGTCTTGAGCGAGCGGCCGATGCTCATCTGGGTCACGATCAAGGCTGTGAGCACGGTCCACAGCGGCAGCGGCAGGGCGAACGCCTGCGCAATCCCGAGGCCCGCCACAGCGGCCACCGTCATGCGCAGCGTCAGCGCCAACTGCACGCGGCGTTTGCGCACCCAAGCACGCAGCCAACGGCGGAAAATTTCCAGACGGTTCACGGCTAAGAAAGATCCTAGCAGAAGCAGGGAACTACACTCGATTCCGGTAGAAAAGAGCGCCTAATAGGCCAAAACCGAGGGCAACCCTGTCCTACGGCGTGGCGTTCCATCTCACACGGAATTCGAGAAACCTGGAGGTCTTGCCATGACCCATAGCCAGACGCACGCCGGTATCGCGATCGGCGCCACGGTCCTCATCGGTGCCGTCATCGCCTTTCTGCCGCCTATCCCTCCCGCCTCGGCGCAAAACCAGGCGCAGCGCATTTGCCGAGAGGAAGGCGTGAAACCGACGACCGAGACCTACGAATATTGTCTTTCCCAGACGACGCGTGCCTTGGAATGGGGCGAGCCTGTGTTGGCCCGCGGCTTTGCCCGCGTGGCTGTGGACGCGCGTGATGCCTGCCTGGGCTATGGCCTGCAGCCGCAAACCGACGGCTTCAAAGCCTGCCTCGACAAGGAGACGACGGCGCGCGGGCTGTTGGTCCTTGCCGACGAGGAGGTGACGTATGGACCGCAGATCGCGGTTCATCCGATCGCGGATCATCCGTAGATCGACGCTGCACCGAGGATCTTTGGCGACGACTGATTAAGGTCGTCGCTCCGGTCGGAGCAGGTGCTGTCGCACAATCGCCTCAATCAGACCGGCAACCCCGCCGCGCGAGGCCGCGTTTTTTCTGCACAACGGGGATTTCTCGGAAAGGAGGAAACCCATGACCCTGGTCCGACAGAACATGCTTGTCATTGCAACAGTCGGCCTGTTGGGCGGCTTGGCGATCGCCACCGCGACACCCTACCAATCCGCCAACGCCTACTCCGGCCAATCGCTGGTTTTTGCCGAGCAAGCCTGCCTCGACTATGGCGTCACGCCACACACCGCCGCTTTCGAGGGTTGCGTGAGCCGCGCAGCCAGCGCTTTCGATCGCGGCCAGCCGGATGTCGCCTATATGCAGGCGCGCTCGACGCGTGACGCGCGCGATGCCTGCCTGTCTTACGGCTTGTCACCCGAGACGCTGGGCTACCACCAGTGCGTCGCCACGCAGATCGACCAGCGCACGAACAGGAGGATGCTGATCCGCTACGTGCCGCCTGCCAACTAAGCAGGCGAACACGTGCAGCGGTGAGAACTGGCCGGGCGCCCACGCGCCCGGCCAGTTCAATCCTTTGGTCTCACAGCCCGAACGTCACCCGTCCGTCTGACGAGATCGGCCACGCCGGGTTGAAGGCGATTTCCCAGGCGTGATCGTCTGGATCGGCGACATAGCCGCGGAACCCGCCATGCGGCGGCGCATCGGCCGCACGCAACAACCGCCCGCCATGCGCGGCGAGTCGATCGAGCAGTGGCTGGACTTCCTGTTGCATGAAAACATTATGAGCGAGGGAGAACGCACCGGGCCGAGCGAGGCCCCGCTGCATGTCGGCCTCGAGCGCCGAGCCAAGCCACGTGCCGAGCATCAAGCCATTCATCTGATAGAAGACGATCTCCGGCGTCTCGAACACCGGCTTCCAGCCGAAACCGTCGACATAAAAGCGCTTCGACCGCGCGATGTCAGCGATGCCAAGCGTGATGACTGAAATCTGCTGCTGCATGATCCACGTTCCTTCGTATCGCCGGCGCGGGAGTGCGCGGGCGCGAAGTCGTGGGGCAAGGGCGCTCGCGCGCCCGTCAGGACTGCCGCAGACCGAAATCGCGGAAGCGCCGGGCTAAACCACACCGGCCTGCCTTTTTCGACGGCCGCAGCGTAGGCTCGCGGCCTGGCACGATCAAGCAACGGACCCGACGCAATGGAATCGCTCCCTTCCTCCGTCCTGCCCACCGGCGTTCGTTCGCGCATCCTGCGCGGCATCAACGGCCTCGACATCCACGTGCTCGAGGCGGGTTACGAGGGGAAAGGCCGGCCGGCCGTCCTGCTGCTGCACGGTTTCCCCGAACTCGCCTATAGCTGGCGCAAGGTGCTGCCGGCGCTGGCGGCGGCGGGCTATCACGCGATCGCACCCGACCATCGCGGCTACGGCCGCACCACCGGCTGGGACGCCGATTACGACGGCGACGTCGCGAGCTTTCGCTTCATGAACCTGCTGCGCGATTCCATCGGCGTGCTGTTCGCGCTCGGCCACCGCACGGCGGAGGCGGTCGTCGGTCACGATTTCGGCGCCTCGGTCGCGGCCTATGCCGCGCTGGTGCGGCCTGACATCTTCAAGCGCATGGTGCTGATGAGCGCGCCTTTCGGCGGCCCATCCAGCGTGCCGTTCGATACCGCTGACAAGCCGCCAGCGGCCAAGGCGCCGGACATCCATGCCGCACTCGCAGCACTTCCGCGGCCGCGCAAGCATTACCAGTGGTACTACTCGACGCGGCCGGCCAACGAGAACATCTGGAAGGCGCGGCAGGGCGTGCACGATTTCCTGCGCGCCTACTACCATCACAAGAGCGCCGACTGGAAAGCCAACAAGCCGTTCGAGCTGAAAGGCTGGGCGGCGGAAGAACTCGCCAAGATGCCGACCTACTACATCATGGACCTGGCCGACGGCATGGCCGAGACGGTGGCCAAGGAGATGCCCACGGCGGCGGAGATCGCGGCCAACACTTGGCTGCCCGATCGCGAACTCAAGGTCTACAGCGACGAATACACGCGCACGGGCTTCCAGGGCGGGCTCAACTGGTATCGCGTGCGTACCGGCGGCAAGGTGACCGGCGAGCTGGAAGTCTTCACCGGCCGCACCATCGATATACCCTCGACCTTCATCTCGGGCCGCAGCGACTGGGGCATCTACCAGACCCCGGGCGCTATCGAGAAGATGCAGAAGACCGCCTGCACGAACATGAAGCAGATCCATCTGATCGAGGGCGCCGGCCACTGGGTGCAGCAGGAGAAAGCCGACGAGGTAAACAGGTTGCTGCTGCAATTTTTGAAGTCGACCTAGCCATGAGCGAATATGCCTCCCTGACTGTCCTCGATTCGCTCGCGGTCGAGGTCATTACCGACAATGTCAGCGACACCTATGTCAGCAAGACCTCGTTCGCCGTGTCGGAATTCGCCAATGTCGTGCTGGCGGGCGCCAAGGAAATCTCCGGCGAGACGCTTTTAGCGGCCAATCTCGGCTATGGGCTGCGCTTACGCTCACGCATCGGAAGGAGCGAGCACGTCCTGCTTTTCGACACCGGCACCGAAGGCGCCATCTTCATCCGCAATTGCCGGAACTTGTGCCTCGATCTCGGCGAGGTCGAGGAGATCGCCATCACGCACGGGCATTGGGACCATATGGGCGCGTTGCCGGCGGCGATCGACGCCATCGTTGGCCGCCGTGGCCGGGACTCGGTGACGGTGCACGTCAATCCCGGCATGTTCAACGAGCGCGGCGTGCTGCTGAAAAGCGGCGTCGTCTTTCCCGCCGCCAAGGTGCCGACGCCGGCCCAGATGGAGGCGCGCGGCGCCAGGGTCCAGAACGACGGCAGCGAAAGGCTGCTGCTGGACGGGCATTTCTATTACAGCGGCGAGATTCCGCGCGTGACCGCCTTCGAGACCGGCCGGCAGGACCATCTCTGCCGGCGTGACAACGCCGAAGAGTGGCGGCCCGATCCCTATCTGATGGACGAGCGCATGCTGGTGGCCAACGTGCGCGATCTCGGCCTGGTCGTGTTCAGCGCTTGCTCACATGCCGGCATCGTCAATGTCTGCACCGAGGTGCGGCGCCTGTTTCCCGACATCCCGATCCATGCGGTGATGGGCGGCCTGCATCTGGGTGGCGTCATGGAGCATCTGATCCCACAGACGGTCGAGGCGCTTGGCGCCTTCGACATCCAACACATCATCACCGGCCACTGCACCGGCTGGCGAGCTTTGCATGCCCTCGCCGCCGCCTACGGCGAGAGGGTCAGCCAGTCGGCGGTCGGCACCAGCTACCTGTTCGACAGCAGCGCGCCGCCGCCGTCCGCATGAGGTCGCCCACTACCTTCGAGGCGCCGTCCCGCCCTGCCGCCGGCCGCCTGCCGGTGACGCTGGTGACCGGCTTCCTGGGCAGCGGCAAGACCACCCTGGTCAACCACATCCTGTCGAACCGCGCGGGCGTGCGCGCCGCGGTGCTGGTGAATGAGCTGGGCGACATCGGCATCGACAATGACCTGATCATCTCAGCCGAAGACGGTATGATCGAGCTCAACAACGGCTGCATCTGCTGCTCGACGAACAGCGACCTGATCGACAGTATCGTGCGCGTGCTGGGAGGTGCCAGGCCCGTCGACCACATCATCGTCGAGACCACGGGAGTCGCCGACCCGCTGCCGGTGGCGCACACTTTCCAGCGGCCCGAATTCCGTGACGCGCTCCGCCTCGACGCCATCGTCGCTCTGGCCGATGCCGAGCAATTCAGTCTCGATCTGTTCGACGGGATCGCAGCCCGCAACCAGCTACGCTACGCCGACGCCATCCTTTTAAACAAATGCGACAGGGTCGGCGCCGAGCGGCTCGGCACGGTCGAAGAGAAGATCCGTTCGCTGAACGCGGAGGCCCGGCTCGTGCGCACCACGCAGAGCGCCGTCCCCCTTCCCCTGATCCTCGATGTCGACCTGTTCCGACCCAGGCACACGAAGCACGATCATGCGCATCTGCATGATGACGGCTTCGTCTCGTTATCCTTCGAGAGCGACAAGCCGTTTTCGATCGGAGAGTTTCAGGCCTTCCTCGATTCGGGCCGCCCGCCGGGCTTGTTCCGAGGCAAGGGATTCCTGTGGCTGGCCGAGACCGGCAAGCGCTACGTCTTCCATCTCGTCGGCGAGCGTTTCACGCTGGAGGAAGACGAGCGTGGTGTTGCTGGCGCCAACCGCCTGGTCCTGATCGGAAGAGACCTCGATGTCGAGAGCTTACGGGCGCACCTGTCGCAATGTCTTGCCGACGCGCCTAGCGTTCTGTCATCGTGAGCGCAGCGAAGGATCTCATCGCCGCTTACCACGGGCATGAGATCCTTCGCTGCGCTCAGGATGACTGAGACCGCCATCTCGCGACTTCCGCCGGATCGGCATTGCAGGCGGCAGCAACCGAGGTTGGGACTGCCCGCGATTGAGTCGAGATTGACGTTTAGCGCGATCTTGCCGCGTTCGGCAGCGCCAAGCGCCTCGACATATTGAGCTGAGCCGGTGAGCGCCCATTCCTCGACGCTGAAGAACATCACGCGCAGGCCGCGCCGGAAGCCTGCAACCTGCGGCGCCAGCGCGCGCGTGACGGCGAGCACCGAGGCAAGGCCGGTGCCGTTATCCATGGCACTTTCCGCGAGGTCATGCCCGTCCACGTGGGCGCTCAGCACGACCCATTCGTCGGTCGTTCCGGGATAGTCATAGAGAAGGGTCTCGGTCTCGGCCGGCCCCTCCTCGGTCTCGATGGTGATGGTGACGGTCGGAAAGCCCGTCGCGCGACGAGCGAGCCGCGTCGCCGTCTCGGGTGCGATACCGAGCGCCGGAATGCCCTCGCCGCTTTGGCGGCCCGATGAGCCCGCCACGACATGGCCGGCAAGCGGCCCCGCGATCAGGAAGCCCACAGCGCCGCGGGCGCGCGCCATGTCGTATTTGCGACGGCGATGGATGGTACCGGCGGCGAACATCAGCTCGTGGCGCACCAGCACGATGCGGCCCTTGATGTCGGCGGCGTGGGAGTCGAACTCGTCCGGCGTGCCGCGGCCGAGATCGATCACCTGGGCAGTCAGACCGTCTCGCGACGTGGCGACGGTGCGCACCAGCGGATGGCAGGGCGCGAGCTTGCCGTCGGGCAGGCGCAAGGACGCCGTCTTCGCCCGCCAGCCGCCATAGGGCACCGGGATCGAACGGCCGGAATTGGCCGGCGAGGCGGCGCGCACCCGCTCGCGCAGGAGCGCGAAGGCGCGCTTCTCGCTCTCGGTGCCGGCGAGCCTGCCGCCGCAGTCGCAGATGTCGTTGAAGTCGCGCCACAGGCCGGGGTCCGCCACGAGTTCGGCGGCGATCCTGGCGTCGAGACGCAGCTTGGTCGCTTCAGCCGCCAAGCTTGCCCTCGAGCAGTTCGAGAAAGGCGGCGGCCAGCATCGAGGGCTCGCGGTCGCGGCGATGGAAGACGCCGACTTCATAGAGGATGGCCGGCTCGAACGGTCGCGCGACCAGGCCGAGATGGCTGAAACTTTCGGCCGACAGCCGATCGACCAGCGACCAGCCGGTGCCCGCCGCCACCAGGCCGCACAGGCTGGCGAGAAATTCCGCCTCGACCACGGCGTTGAGCTGGGCACCGGCGGCCGCGAAGGTGGCGTGGAGCTTGGGTGGGAGCTGCAGCGAGCGCACCGGCGCCACCATCGGATGGCCCGACAGCAGCGCCGGCGTCAGCAGCTTGTGCGCGGCCAGCGGATGGCGCGGCGGCAGCACGATGACACAGCGCATCTGGTGCCGGGACACCGTCACCGATGCCTCGTCGATCGGCAGCTCGGCGATGCCGATGTCGAAGCTTTCGCTGGGCAGGAGCTGGCTCACCACATCGGAATGGCGCGAGATCAGCCGCACCGACACGCCCGGCCGTTCGCTCAGAAACTCCGACACCAGCTTCGGCAGCAGCGAGATCGCAGCCCACGGATGGCTGGCGATCGTGAGCCGTCCCGCCTGGCCCTCGCGGATTTGCGCCGTCGTGGTCTGCAGGCGGTCGAACTCGCCCAGCACACGCATGGCCTCGGCATAGAACAGCATGCCTTCGGAGGTTGGCTTCAATCGCCCGCCCGAGCGCTCGAACAGCGCAAAGCCGATCATCTCCTCGAGCCGCGCGATCTGCGTGCTGACCGCGGGCTGGGTGACGCCCATGGCGCCGGCCGCGGCCGTCACCGAGCGATGGTCGACGACGGCACGGAAGGCCTCAAGGAGGCGGACATCCATCGAGGAGTATAACGCGCCTTTATCGATCGTTTTACCAAGCATTAAGCCTCTTCTAGCAAATAACCTGCCGTCTTCGGAAAGGAATAATCTCAGGCATAGGAATTGCTTATGCCATGAAGACGGCTAGGCTCGGCGACGCGGGAGAGGTGGGATCGATGGCGGGAACGCCGATCATCGTGGCGGAGGACGTAACCAAGCGATTCGGCGACCACCAAGTGCTGACGCGCGTCCGCCTGCCGGTGATGGAGCGCGATGTTGTTTGTGTTGTAGGCCCGAGCGGCTCGGGCAAGACGACCTTGCTGCGCTGCCTGGCGCTCCTGGAGATGCCGAGCGAGGGCCGCATCGTCATGGAAGGCACGGCGATCTCGACGCCGCAGCCCGACCGGCAGATCAAGGCGGCCCAGCGCGCCGTGCGCTCCGACATCGGCATGGTGTTCCAGCATTTCAATCTGTGGCCGCACATGTCGGTGCTGGAGAACCTGATCGAGGCGCCGCTTCGGGTGAAGAAGATGCCGCGCGACGAGGCCGTCGCCGTGGCCGAGAAGCTGTTGGCCAAGGTCGATCTCTCCGACAAGCGCGACGCCTATCCGGCGCGACTGTCGGGCGGCCAGCAGCAGCGGGTAGCGATCGCGCGCGCGCTCGCCATGTCGCCCAAGGTGCTGTTGTTCGACGAGGCGACGTCGGCGCTCGACCCGGAGCTCCGCCGCGAGGTGCTGCTGGTCATGCGCCAGCTCGCGCTCGAAGGCATGACCATGCTGGTGGTGACGCACGAAATGGGCTTCGCGCGCCATGTCGGCACGCGCACCGTGTTCATGGACAAAGGCGAGATCGTCGAGGAGGCGCCGGGTGCCGCCTTCTTCGACGCGCCGCAGACGGAGCGTGCCAGGCGCTTCCTGCAGCAATTCGAGGAATGACGGGAAGGAAGGGAGACTGATCATGGGTGTGACGAAGTTCCTGGGGGCGCTCGCCCTCGCCGCGGCGTTCGGGCTGATGGCTTCGGCGGGCGCCGAGGCGCAGCAGACGCAGTCGCGGCTCTACGAGGTGACCAAGAGCAAGAAGCTCAGGGTCTGCCAGTTCCCGCTCTACTATTCGATCTCGTTCCGCAATCCCAAGTCGGGCGAGATCGAAGGCATCGACGCCGACCTTGCCAAGGAACTGGCCAAGGAACTCGACGCCAAGCTCGAGATCGTCGAGACGAGCTTCGGCACCTTCATCGCCGACCTGCAGGCCGGCAAGTGCGAGATCGGCATGTTCGGCGTCGGCGCCACGCTGAAGCGCGCCCAGGCGGTCGAGTTCTCCAAGCCCTACCTGATCACCAACATCTATGTGGTGACGCGCAAGGACAGCAAGATCAAGAAGTGGGAGGACCTCGACCAGAAAGGCGTCAAGACCGCCGCGTCGCTCGGCAGTTATATCGACACCTACATGAGGGACTATCTCAAGAACGCCGAGGTGATCTCGATCGCGCCGCCCAACACGCGCGAGGCCGACGGCGATCAAAGTAACCGACGAGTTCGACTGGGCGACCTACATCCTGCCGGCCGAGAAGCTCGCCGTGACGCCCTACTCCTATGTCGTGCCGCCGGGCGACCAGATCTGGCTCAACTACATCAACCTGTTCGTCGACACCATCAAGCTCGACGGTCGGCTGATGAAGTACGCCAAGAAGCACAAGCTCGACCCGATCGTGGCGCCGTGACTTCCGTCGTCTCGACCGAAGCGCGAAGCGCGGAGCGGAGAGACCTTCTTTCCACGATAGGCCACTTATCGTGGAGAGAAGGTCTCTCCGCTCGGGCCTGCGGCCCTCGGTCGAGACGACGGGAATCTTCTGCACTCGCCATATTCGTGGCCCCTGCCCGCCCTACGGCAGAGGTAGGGAGACACTAAATGTTCAAATACCAGTTCCGCTGGGACACGGTGTGGGGCAGCTTCGACTTCCTGATGTCGGGGCTGCAGATGACGCTGATCATCTCCGCCGCCACCCTCGTGCTGGCGATGATTGGCGGGCTCATCATCGCGCTCCTCGACATGTCGCGCTTCCGGGGGTTGCGCTGGATCGGCATCTCGATCGGCGAGGTCGTGCGCAATACGCCGATCCTGGTGCAGCTCCTGTGGGTCTATTACGTGCTGCCGATCGTGTTCAATGTGCGCATCGAGGCGCTGGTCGCGCTGATCATCGGGCTCGCGCTCTACCAGGCGGCCTTCATCTCCGAGGTCTATCGCTCGGGAATCCAGGGCGTGCCCAAAGGCCATCGCGAGGCGGCGCAGGTGCTGGGGCTCTCGCCCCTGCAATCGTTCCGCCGCATCGTGCTGCCGCAGGCGGTCCGCATGACCCTGCCGCCGCTCGCCTCCAACTTCGTGCAGCTGATAAAATTCTCCTCGCTGGGCGCGGTGATCTCGGTGAGCGAGATCACGCGGCGCGGCATGGAGCTCTCGGCCACCAACTTCCGGCCGCTGGAAACCTTCACCTTCATCGCCGTGGTCTATTTCTTCATCTGCTGGCCGCTCGCCATGGCGATCCGCTGGTGGGAACGCCGGCTGCAGAACCGCTGATGTCCACGCCCATTCGCGACGAGCTTGCCCGCCGGGTCGACGCCGCGCGCGCGCGCCTGATCGCCAACACGCAGCGGCTGGTCGCGGTGGCTTCGCCCAATCCGCCGAGCGACACGCATGACGTGGCCGAGATCGCCGAAGCGCTGCTGCTCGAGATCCCGGGCATCGAGGTCGAACGCATCGAGCCGGCGCCGCGCGTGGTGAGCCTGGTCGGCCGCATCAGGGGCGCGCGGCCCGGCCGCCGCCTGATCTTCAACGGCCATCTCGACACCTTCCCGATCCGTGAAGACCTCGCCTGGACCGTGCCGCCGCTGGGCGGCGTGCTGAAAGACGGCAGGCTCTACGGCCGCGGCGTCTGCGACATGAAGGGCGGCATTGCCTGTTCCGTGCTGGCGGCGATGCTGCTCGCCGAGCACCGTAACGCCTGGGCGGGCGAGATCGTGCTCACTCTGGCGGGCGACGAGGAGAACATGGGCTCGCTCGGCACGGGCTACATGCTGGAGCACATCCCGCACGCGCTGGGCGACGCCAATATCTGCGGCGATGTCGGCTCGCCCAGGATCGTGCGCTTCGGCGAGAAAGGCCTGATGTGGGTCGAGGTCGAAGCGACAGGCTCGCCGGCACACGGCGCACACGTCCATCGCGGCACCAACGCCATCGACCGGCTGAGGGAGGCGCTCGATCGCCTGAAAGAGCTCGAGGCGATTCCCTTCCAGGTGCCGGCCGCCGTCACCGAAGCCATCAGCGACGCCAAGGCGATCTCGGAGGCGCTGTCGGGCGCCGGCGAAGCCAACACGCTCTCGCGCGTCACCGTGAATATCGGCACCATCGAGGGCGGGACCTCGCCCAACCTGGTGCCGACCCATGCCATTGCCTGCGCCGATATCCGGCTGCCGGTCGGCATCACCACCGACGTGCTGGCGCGAAAGCTCGACGAATGGCTGACTCCGCTCGCGGGCGTGACGTGGCGCGCGATCCGCTGCTTTGAGCCCTCCTTCACCGAGCCCGGCCACGAGATCATCCGGCGCACCGCCCAGGTCGCAGCCGAAGTGCTGGGCGAGCAGCCGGCGGTGAACATGCGGGTCGGCGGCTCGGACTCCCGCTGGTATCGTCAATACGGCGTGCCGACGGTCGTGCTGGGGCTGACGCCCTTCAACGTGGGCGGACCGGACGAGTATGTCCTGGTCGACGAGCTTTTAGCCGTCGCCAAGATCCACACGCTGGTGGCCTACGACTTCCTTTCAGCGGAGCAATGACCATGGAGCGGCTGTCGGATTCCGAGCTCTTCACCTCGCCCATGACCTTCATGGGGGCACCCTACGGGCGGCCAGGGCCGCACAACAAGGCGGCGATCCTGGGCATTCCCTTCGATTGCGGCACCAACATGCGGATCGGCGCGCGCGGCGGTCCCGACTCCGTGCGGCAGCAATCGGCGCTGATGCGGCGATTCAATCCGACCCATGCCGACTTCGATCCAGTGACGGCGCTGGGGCTGGTCGATTGCGGCAACGTCAAGCTCACGCCATCGAAGATCGTCGATGCCTTCGAGCGCACCGAACAGGCCGTCGACCGCATCGTCGCGGCCGGCGCCGTCCCCGTCACCATCGGCGGCGACGGTTCGGTCACCGTCCCGGTCGCTCGCGCCGTGGGCAAGAAATATCCCAAGATGGCGGCGCTCCATATCGACTCGCACACCGATTCCTATCCTTACGGCGAAGAGGAGAAATACAACTCCGCCACCCAGTTCACTCACGTCGCCGAGGAAGGCCTGGTCGATCCG
>WNFC01010713.1_pt1 | contig 11737 bp, 11 predicted proteins | sample 5400541 | NCBI WGS metagenome assembly WNFC01 (sample SAMN13153342, study PRJNA577476) | soil metagenome | isolation source: 120 cm saprolite under Douglas fir tree site 2 hole 2 replicate 1 | place: USA:California | collected 2015-04-18 | reverse complement strand
TACTCTCACGACCCGCGCTTCGAAGCCGTTCAGCCCACCGAGGGCACCGACTGGCAGACCAAGGACTACTTCCGCCGCGCGATCGAGGCTCCGGGGAAAGCCCAGATCACGCGGCCCTATCTGTCGGTCACCGGCCCCAAGCTTTGCGTGACTCTTTCGTTCGCTTTCGAGGCGTCCGACGGCTCGCAGCAGGTCCTGTGCGTCGATCTTGATTTTGCGGCGCTCGCCGGCGAGGACGTCGCGTTCGGCGTCAGCAATCTGGTCGCGTAAAGCCCGCCGGTGCCGCGAGAACCGGCGTACCATAGCGGCCGCAGTCCAACAACAAGGAGGAGCGATGAAGCCGGAGCTGAATCTATTGGTATGGGCGGTGGCGTTGACTGTGGTACAGATGCTGGTGGCGGTGCAGGGCGCGTTCAACCAGCTTGGCTTGGCGAGGCTCGCCAGTAACCGCGACGGCTGGCCCGAGATCACCGGCTGGGGCGGTCGCGCGGCGCGAGCGCACCGCAACATGCTCGAGAATCTCGTGCTTTTCGCTACGCTAGTGCTCGTAGCGGGGATGGCAGGCAAGACCAACGACATGACCTTGCTCGGCGCACAGATCTTCATCTGGGCGCGCCTTGCGTACGCCGTGATCTTCGTCGCCGGGATCATCTGGCTGCGCACTTTAGCTTGGTTCGTGTCCATGGCCGGCCTCATCGTCATCTTCGCGCAGCTCGTGAAGTAGTTTGTCCGCTGTAAGTAAGCGATAGGGGCGCGCGGCCCGTCGGTCGCGCTTTCGTCGACCGCCGCGCGGTAGAATGCGCGCATCGCTCAATTCGGAAGATTCCCATGAACATCTCCATGTACCAGGCGAGCACGCCGCGCTTCGCGAACATGCTCAAGAACCTTTCCGCGATCCTCGACAAGGCGCAGGCCCACGCCGAAGCGAACAAGATCGACCCGACCGTGTTGACCAACTGCCGGCTCTTTCCGAACATGTTTCCCATGAAGCGCCAGGTGCAGATCGCCTGCGATACCGCCAAGGGCGCGGTGGCGCGCCTGGCCGGGGTGGAGGTGCCCAAACACGAGGACACCGAGGAGACCTTCGCCGAGCTCAAGTCGAGGATCGCCAAGACCGTCGATTTCATTCAAAGCATCAAGCCCGCGCAGGTCGACGGCAGCGAGGAGAAGAACATCCATCTGAAGCTCGGACCCCGCGAGGTGGACTACAAGGGCATGCAATACCTGCTCGGCCATGCGATCCCGAACTTCTACTTCCACGTGGTCACTGCCTACGATATCCTGCGCCACAACGGCGTGGAGCTCGCCAAGCGTGACTACCTCGCCAACCCCTAGCGCGAGGCGATGAATCTCGCCCGATCGCTTACCGCGCCGAGGAGCGACACCGCGAAATCGGGGCTCGCCTTGATCAAGTCGAGTAGGGTGTTCCGGCCGAACGCGAGCAGCCCGCAATCCGTTTCCGACGTGACCGTCGCAAGACGCGGCGTGCGCTCGACCAACGCCATCTCGCCGAACACGCCGCCCGGCCCGATTCTTTCCACGAGGCCCCGATTCTTTCCACGAGCTTGCCCCGGATCGAAACCGCAAGGCGGCCTTCGAGCACGACGTACATCATCACGCCGGCCTGGCCTTCCTTCACGATCACCTTGTTGCGCTCGTAGCGCACCGTCGTCTGGGAAAGCGCGCGCGCGAGAATGGCGAGCGCGGATTTGTCGAAAACCGCGGATTCCTTCATCTTGCCCTCGGAGGCGGGGCCGCCCGGATTCTGCAGGCCGATCGCGTGGCGCATGCGGCCGATCATGACGCTCATCAGCATGAGCGCGAACTCGGGCTTTTTCCGCAGTGCGCTCTGAAACTGCCCGTCGTCGAGTGCGATGACCCGGCACGGTGTTTTCGCCACGGCGGTGGCGCTGCGGGGCATCTCGCTGATCGACGCCATCTCGCCGAAGATCTCGCCTTTGCCGATCTTGCCGATGACCTTGTTTTTCGCGGTCAGAGTGACCTCGCCGTCCAGGAGCAAGTACATTTTGTCGCGCCGGAGCAGTAGCCGGTTTCCTTTTTCGTTCTCGGCGAAAATGGTCGCTCCTTTGGCGACAGGTTCCGGCTTGCCGACGGAACTGAAAAATTCCGTTGCCATGGCCGGGTCGTAGATCGAAGGCTTTGCAGGCGCCTCGACCGAAGGCTTCGCGGGCCCCGCGGGCTTCGTGAAATCCAGCTCACTCATTCAATCCACCCTCGCACCGGATGCGCTGACTACCTTCGCCCACTTCTCGATCTCGCCCTTGATGTGGGCCGCGAATTGCTCGCGGCTCCCGCCGATCGGCACCAGGCCGTCGTTCGTCATCCGGATCTTCATGTCCGAGCTTCGCATGATATTCGCAACTTGCGAGTTGAGCAGGTCGAGCACCTCGGACTGCGTTCCGGCCGGCGCGAGCAGGCCGTACCACTGGCTGGATTCGTAGCCCGGAAGGCCGGCTTCGGACACGGTCGGCAGGTCCGCCATCGCCTGCAGCCGCTCCCGGCTCGTCACCGCAATCGCGCGCAGGCGGCCCGCCGCGACGTGTCCGCCCGCATTGATCGCGGGGAGGAACATGACCGGCGCGTCGCCCGCGAGCAGGCCGATCATCGCCGGGCCCGAGCCCCGGTAGGGAATGTGCACCATTTGCACGCCCGCCATCGCGTTGAAGAGCTCTCCCGCCAGATGCGGGGTGCTGCCCGAGCCCGAGCCGGCAAACCCGATTCTCCCGGGCTGCGTTTTTGCGAGCGCGATCAATTCCCGCACCGATTTCACGGGCAGCGACGGGTGCACGACAAGAACATTGGGTCCGAGCGCCATCAGGCTGACCGGCTCGAAGTCGCGCACCGGATCGTAGGGCACGCTCCTGTAGAGACTGGGATTGGTGACGAATCCCGCTCCCGTAAACAACAGCGTACCGCCGTCGTTCGGCGATTTCGCCGCGGCCTCTGTGCCGATGTTGCCGTTCGCGCCGCCGCGGTTTTCGATCAGGAAGGGCGTGCCGAAGCTCTCGCCTAGCCGCTGCGCCAGGATGCGGCCCGCGGCGTCCACGCCGCCCCCCGCCGGGAAAGGCACGATCACGCGCACCGGGCGGCTCGGGTAGGTCTGCGCGAAAGCGGACAACGCGCTCAGGAGGAGCGCTAGGGCGACGAGGGACATGCGCAAGCGCGCGGAATTCATCGGTTGGCGTCCAGCGTAAAGAAAAACGTCGCGCCACCGTCGACGCGGCCCTGTGCCCACACGCGCCCGCCGTGGCGGCCGACGATGCGACGGACCGTCGCAAGCCCGATGCCGGTACCGGCGAACTCCGAGTCGTGGTGCAGCCGCTGGAACGGGTGGAAGAGTTTCTCGACATAGGCCATGTCGAAACCTGCGCCGTTGTCCCGGACGAAGTACGCGGGAATGCCTTCGCGCTGCTCGGCGCCGAACTCTATTCGCGGGTCCGTGGTTTTAGAGGTGAATTTCCATGCGTTCCCGAGCAGATTGTCCAGCACCACGCGTATCAGGCGCCGGTCGGCCTGGCCCACCAGGCGATCCTGGATTTCGCAGCGCACCTTCCTTCCAGGCTCGCTCGCGCGCAGCTCGGCGAGGGCGGCGCGAGCGACGTCCGAGATGCTCACCGGCTCGCGGCGCAGTTCGGCGCGGCTCACCTGGGAAAGCAGCAGCAAATCGTCGATCAGCTCGCCCATGCGTTGCACCGAGGCACGGATCCGGCCGAGGTACCTCTGCCCGTTGTCGTCCAGCTTGTCGCGGTACTCGCTCGACAGCAGCTCGCTGAACCCGTCGATGCCGCGCAGCGGCCCGCGCAGATCGTGTGATACGGAATACGAAAAAGATTCGAGCTCCTTGTTGGCGGTCTCGAGCTCCCGCGTGCGCTCGCGCACCCGAATCTCGAGCTCTTGCGCTTGGCGACGGACACGCTCGTGAAGCCGGGCCTGCATGATGGCGATGGCGAGCTGCGTCGCGACCTCCATGGCGATCGCGACCTGTTCGCGGGGAAAGGGCCCCGGCGGCCCGCCGAAACTGATCGCTCCGATGAGCTCGCCCCCGGCGATCATGGGTACCGCCATGTAGAGCTCGACGCCGGAGGCGAGCAGCGCATCCACCTCGGGGCCCGGGGGCAGCTTGCGGGTGTCGATGATCTGCGGATCGCCTCTCTTGAGGGCCTCCACGTCGCCCATCAGGCGCAACGAATAGCGCACGCCCGGGCCGACATGAGTGCGGTGGCGGCCGGCGGCCGCGAGCCACTCCACTTCGCCCTTCGCCAGGTCGAATATGTTGACGATCGCGCGCGGGACCCCGAGCAGCTCCCGCAAGCGCTGGACTACCGCCCCTGCGATCTTCTCAGGCGATTCCGCGGCGACCACGGCTTGGTCGATCGCATGCAGGATTCGCAGGCGCTCGCGGTGCGTGACGAGCACCGCCTCCGCCTGATCGAGCTCGCTGGAGGTCTTCAGCCGGGCGCTGCGCCCGGCGCTCGCGATCGCGAACAAGGCGCCGCTCACCGCGAAGCCGATCAGCAGGACGACTGCGAGGTGCCAACCCGGCTCGCGAGCGAGAAACCCCACGTAGGCGGTAACGAAGAGCGTCAACGCCAGCACCAGGGCGAGGACGATGTACGGTGTCCCCCGGCCGATGAGCCAGGCAGCAAAGACTTTCAAAGCCGTGGCCTCTCCCACGAATGACCGGGAAGTTTAACCCGCGAGCCTGCCGGCGGCCCGAATCGCCCTCCAAACGTTCTGCGGCGTGGCGGGCATGGTGATGTCGCGGACTCCATGGTCGCGCAGCGCATCGACGATGGCGTTGACGACCGCGGCGGGCGCGGGCGTGGTTGCGCCTTCGCCTGCGGCCTTGATGCCGAGCGGGTTCGTCGGCGAGAGCACTTCTACGATCTCGGCGTCGAACGAGGGCAGGGTGTCGGATCGGGGAATGGCGTAGTCCATGAGCGACCCGGTATGCGGCTGTCCCGTTTCCGGGTCGACGTGATAAAACTCCGAGAGCGCCTGGCCGATCCCCTGAGCGGCGCCCCCATGAGTCTGGCCGTGGACGATCATGGGATTGATGCAGCGGCCGACGTCGTCGACCGCCGTGAATCGCGTGATATCGACCGCGCCGGTTTCGGGGTCGATCTCGCACTCGCAGATCGCGCATCCGTTCGGAAAAACCGGGTCGTGCATCTCGTTGTCGGCGGCGACGGCGAGTCCGCCCGATAACTCCTTGGGCAGGAGGGCCTCTGCGGAGTCTCGCGCCAATTCCAGGATGCCGTACGTCCTGAGCGCATGCGGCGACGAGAAGCGCCCGTCGGAGAACCGGATCTCCGCCGCGCTGGCCTCCAGCATGTACGCCGCGATTTTCTTGCCCTTTTCGATCAGCTCCTTCGCGGCCATGGAGAACACCGTCGCGGCGTGGCGCATCGAGCGCCCGGAGTGCGAGCCGCCGCCGACGCTCACCACGTCGGTGTCGCCCACGAGGATATCGATCGCTTCCACGGGCACGGATAAAAGCGAAGACACGACCTGCGCGAAACTCGTCTCGTGGCCTTGGCCGGAGGGCTGCGTGCCGATCACGACCCTGACCCGCCCGGCCGAAGTGACGGTGATCTCGGCGCGCTCCTTGGGCGAGCCGATCGAGGACTCGACATAGTTCGAAAGACCGAGACCGAGGAGCTTGCCGCGCCGGGCCGCCGCCTCGTGGCGCGCTTCGAAGCCGCTCCAGTCCGCGATCCGCATCGCAAGATCCATGTTGGCTTCGTAGGTGCCGCTGTCGTAGACCATGCCCACGGCGTTGCGGTAAGGCATCGACTCGGAGCGGACCAGGTTCTTTCTTCGCAGCTCGATGCGATCGAATCCCAGCTCCTTCGCGGCCGTGTCGATCAGCCGCTCGATCGCGAAATTGACCTCGGGCCGGCCCGAGCTGCGGTAGGGATTCGTCGGCGCGGTGGTGGTGAAAACGGCACAACTTCGCAGCGTCGCGGCAGGGATATCGTAGCAGCCGGTGATAAGGCCGGATCCTTTCGACAGCGGCGAGAGCGAAACGCAGCGCGCGCCGACGTTGGAGAGATTGGAGGCGCGCATCGCGAGAAACTTGCCGTCGGAGCGAAGCGCGAGCTCGACCTCGGTGACGAGGTCGCGCCCCTGGTAGTCGGAGAGGAAGGCCTCCGATCGCGAGGCGGTGAACTTCACCGGGCGGCCGAGCTTGCGCGAAGCCCAGAGCGCGAGGCCGTACTCCACGTAGACGCGGTTCTTCGATCCGAAATTGCCGCCCACGTCGCGAGTGATGACGCGCACTTTCCCCGGGTCGACCCCGAGGACGGACGCGAGGTCCTTCTTGTAGCGCACGGCGCCGCCGCCGCCCGCGTAGAGCGTGTAGCGGCCGCCGCCCGCGTCGTAGTGGCCGAGTGCGGCCCGCGGCTCGATTGCGACGGCCGTGCATCGCCCGATGAGAAACTTCATCTTGACGACGCGATCCGCTTTCGCAAACGCCCGATCGGTCGCCTCGCGATCGCCGAAAACCGTGTCCACAAGCAAGTTACCCGGCGCTTCGTCCCATACCGAGGGCGCTCCTCCTTCGAGCGCGTCCTCCGAGTGCGTCACCCAGGGAAGCTGCTCGTATTCGACCTCGAGGCTTTCAGCCGCGTCGGTTGCTTGCTCCCTCGTCTCTGCGACCACCATCGCGACCGCTTCGCCCACGTGGCGCACTTTGTCCGCAGGCAGCAGCAGATGAGGGCCCTCGAAGATTGCTCCGCCTCCAGGGCCGGTGAGCTTCATGTCGTCCCGGGTAGAGGGGAGAGGACTGTGCGGAATCGGGCCCAGGCGGTCGGCGGCGCAATCGGCGCCGCTGAATACGCCGAGAACGCCCGCCATCGCGCGAGAGCGCGTCGGGTCGACTCCGAGGATGCGCGCGTGCGGGTGAGGCGAGCGCACCATGGCGGCGTACGCCTGCCCTTGCAGGTTGAAGTCGTCGCTGAATCGCCCGGCGCCGGTGAGCAGGCGCACGTCTTCCTTGCGCGGCAACGCTTGCCCGATCGCGCCGGCTGCGACGCGTTCGGGCCCGCTCAGGTCGTTCACCGCAGGTCTCCCATCCCTAGGCGCCGAGGTGCTTGCGGAAAAAATCGATCGAGAGGGCGAGCGCCTTGTCCGCCTCCAGTTTACTGTACGTCTTGCCGCCGTGGCGCGCAAAAGCATGGTCCGCGCCCGGGTACTTATGGATCCTCACCAGAGGATTCGGCGAAAGCCTGCGCTCGAGCAGCTCGTTCACCTCCGCTTGGACCCACCGATCTTTCAGGGCCATATGCAGCATGAAGGGCCGGTGCAGGTTCTTCGCCTCGCGGATGTTGTGCTCTATATACGTACCGTAATAGGCCACGGCGCAGTCGATGTCGCTGCGGCAGCACAGGAGATAGCAGAGCTTGCCGCCCAGGCAATAGCCCACCGAGCCGACCTTGCCGTTGCATTCCTTCATGCTGCCGAGGAATTTCGCCGTGTCCTCCATGTCGCGCACGCCGAGGTCGTAGTCGAAGTCGTAATAGAGATCGAAGGCCTTCTTCACGTCCGCCGGATTCCTGTCGTAGAGTTCGACTCCCGGCTCCTGCCGCCAGAAGAGATCGGGCACCAGGCACACGAACCCCGCCTCGGCGAATTCCCGCGCATGGCGGCGCATGGTGTCGTTCACACCCCAGATTTCCATGATGGCGATGATCGCGCCCGCCGGCGTTGTGTCCGGGAACGCAACGTGCGCGCCCATTTCGCCGTCCCTAATGCGGACGCGGATATCGCGGGTGCGCATCAGTTCAGCTTCAGGAGCGAGCGTGCATTGTCGGCGAAGATACGGTCCTTCTCCGCCTTCGGGATCGCGAGGCTGTTCACCGCGTTGATGGTCTCGCGCATGAGCATGCGGCCCTGCTCGGCGTCGAAGGGCGCATCGGTGGCGAACACGCAATGGCCGGTGGTGAAGAAATCGTGCCCGCAACGCGTGGCCGAGGCCGAGCCGTTGAGCGAGGTATCGGCGTAGAGCATCTTGTAGTACTCCACCGGCCGCTTCTTCAGTCCCGCTTTTTGGGCCACCGGGTTCTCGGTGGTCTTGCCGTGGAAGATCTGGTCGAACCCTAAGTCGATCTTGCCCGCGTAGAACGGCACCATTCCGCCCATGTGATGCGTGATGATCTTCAAGTCCGGAAGCTCGTCGTAGATCCCCGAGAAAATGAGCCGCGTCACGCAGGCGGTCGTTTCGTACGGCCAGCCGAAGGTGAACCAGATCTCGTTCTCGGAGGTTTTTTCGGAGGCGTAGTCGGCGAACTGCGGACCGCGGATCGGGTGGATCCACACCGGCAGGTCATGACGCACCAGGTTCTGGAAGATTGGGCGGAATTCCGCGGCGCTCAGGGGCTTGCCCAGGACATTGGTGAAGATCTGGATTCCTTTCGCGCCGAGCTCGTTGACCGCGCGGTCGGCCTCGCGCACGCAGGCATCCACATTGTTCATCGGCATCGACGCGATGAACGTCGGGAAACGCTCGGGGTGGTCGTGGCACAGCTTCGCGAGGCCGTCGTTCGCGATGCGTGCGAGCTCAGGCGTCTTGTCGGGCGGTCCGAGCAGCTCGATCGGCGGATTGGCGAGCGAGAGCACCTGCTGCATCCCGGGAAACTCGTCCAGCATACGCAGTCGCGCATCGACGTCCCACAGAGTCGGCAGCTCGGGGAAGGCGGACAGAGCGATATGGCCGGGCACGAGACTCGCCAGGCGGTCGTAGATCGCCTTGGGCATAAAATGGTTGAACACGTCGATGATCAAGATGAATCCCTTCAGTCGATGGTAATCCTGAACTCCCGGATCACCTGCGTCCACTTCGCGATGTCCGCTTTCAGGAACGCGGAGAATTGCTCCGGAGTGCTCCCCGCAAGCTCGATCCCCTGGCTGCGCGTGCGGTCCTTGAGCTCGGGCAGGTTCAGGATCCGCACCGTTTCCGCGTTGAGCTTAGCGATGACCTGCTTCGGCGTGCCGGCGGGGGCGACGAGACCGTACCAGGTGTCGATGTCGATGGGATAGCCGAGCTCGGCGAGGGTGGGAATGTCCGGGGCGAGCGGCGAGCGCTTGGAGCTCGCCACGGCGAGCCCGGTCAGCTTGCCCGCCTGCACGTGCGGGAGCGGCAGCAGAATCACGTTGAAGGCGATCGAGACCTCGCCCGCGAGCAACGCGGCGGCCGTGGGCGCCGCGCCCTTGTAGGGAACATGCACCAAATCGATTCCCGCCATCCGCTTCAGCTGCTCGGCAGCCAGATGCTGTGGACTGCCGTTGCCGTTGGATGCGTAGCTGAGTTTCCCCGGGTTGGCCTTGGCGTACTGGATCAGCTCCGCGACCGCCTTCACCGGAACCTTGGGGTGCGCAGCGAGGAGGTTGGGCTGCGTGGCGACGCGCGAGATTGTCTCGAAGTCCTTCACCGGATCGTAGGGCAGCTTAGGATACAGCCCAACGTTCAGCGCGAGAGGGCTGTTTCCGCCCATGAGCACGATGTAGCCGTCGGGCGCGCTCTTCGCCACGGCGTCGGTACCGATATTGCCGTTCGCGCCGGCCTTGTTCTCGACGATGATCGGCTGGCCGAAGGTCTTGGACATTTCAACGCCGATCAGCCGCGACAGGAAATCGTAGCCGCCGCCCGCGGGGAAAGGCGCGATGATGTGGATCGGCCGGTTGGGATAGGCTTGCGCAAACGCTCCTGCCCCGGCTCCGGACAAAAACGCGGCGGACAGCGTCGCGAGGAGAAGCATGCGGAAACGTCGGCGCTTATCGTTCAAGGTATCTCCGTTCGGGCTCACTCGACGGATCGGGGCTTGCATGCAAACTATGACGCAATTTCGCGCTGCTGTCAGCGTCCGCCTCGGCGTGGCGCTCTGCGCGGTCCTGTTCGGGCCGTGCGCGCACGCGCAGGACTATCCTTCCAGGCCGGTGCGGATCATCGTGCCGTTCGCTCCGGGCGGGCCGAACGACATCATCGTGCGCCTGATCGCCCACAAGCTCACCGAGACCTGGGGGCAGCCGGTCGTGGTCGAGAACCGTCCCGGCGCGGGGGGCAACATCGGCACCGATTTCGTTGCCAAGGCGGCGTCCGACGGCTACACGCTGCTTTCGGTCGGACCGGGGAGCCTCATCATCAATCCCTTGATTGGAAAAGTCCCGTACGACACCGCGCGGGACTTTGCGCCGGTGACGCTGATGGCGAGGGCCCCCAACGCGCTCGTCGCGCATCCTTCCCTCGCTGCAAGTTCAGTGAAGGAGTTGATCGCGCTCGCGCGCTCGCAGCCGGGCAGAATCAACTACGGTTCCGGCGGCAATGGCAGCACGCCGCATTTGGCGGGGGCGCTGTTTGCGGCCATGGCGGGCATAGCGCTCACGCACGTGCCTTACAAGGGCACCGCGCCCGCGATGGCGGACCTGATCGGCGGGCAAGTGCAGATCGCATTCCTCGGCATCCCGACCGTGCTGCCGCACGTGAAGTCCGGCAAGCTGCGTGTTCTCGCAGTGACGGGCAAGCGCCGCTCGCCTGAGCTTCCCGGGGTGTCCACGGTGGACGAAGCCGGCGTACCCGGATACGAGCTGAGTCCGTGGTACGGCCTGCTCGCTCCGGCAGGCACCGCGCGCGGGATCGTCGCACGGCTGGCAGCCGAGGTGACGAAGATCGTGAGGGCGGCGGAGATCAGGGACAAGCTCGCCGTGCAAGGCGCCGAAGTTGCGGGCGGCTCCCCCGAGGAGTTCGCGGCGGTGATCCAGGCGGACAGCTTGACTTGGTCCCGCGTCGTCAAGGACACTGGGATGCGCGGCGAATGAGCCTGCCCATCAGGGGAATAGAAACCGGTTTCGCGTGTTGACCGTGACGCAGGACTTTGCAAACGTACTTTTCAGGGGGACATCGTCGATGGATCAAATTCGCACTGCACTCCTTTTCACGGCACTGGCTTTGGCGAGCGCCGCCGCCGACGCGCAGACCCCTGGACGGGTGCGCGGCACCATCACGGCCATCGACGGGAACGTGCTGTCGGTCAAATCGCGCGAGGGCCAGGATCTCAAGATCGAGCTGGCGCCGAACGCCACCTTTGCGTACATGAAGGCGCTGAAGCTCTCCGACATTGCACCGGGAACGCCGCTTGGCACCAGCGCGGTGAAGGGCCCCGACGGCAAGATCGTCGCGCGCGAGCTGCACCTGTTCTCCAAGGACCGCCCGATTCCCAGCGAAGGTCACCGTCCCTGGGATCTGGAGCCAGGCTCGACCATGACCAACGCCATGGTTACCGCGATGGTGCAGTCGAACAACGGCCACGAGCTCACGCTCAAGTACAAGGACGGCGCGCAGCAGGTCATCGTCCCGAACAACATTCCCATCGTGATGGCCGTGGATGGGGACCGCTCGCTCCTCGTGGCGGGTCAGTACGCGGTCATCGCCGTGACTACGGACGCCGGCGGCAAGATCACCGCGACGCGCGTGCAGATCACGAAAGACGGGGTCAAGCCCCCGCAGTAGCAGTAGCGTAGGGGATTGTTTTCGCCCGACCTTCCTTTTTCCCGCGGCTCGGGCCCGCCGCGGGCTGGTCCCAACAGGGCTCGCCCGGGCAGCTCCGTCTCATCGCCTCGGCGGCGCGCCGCGTCAGTTCCTGCCGAAATCCGGCTCTTGCGCTGCAATATGCGGCATTCGCTTGCGGTGAAATTCGCACTGTTTCATAATTGATATCAG
>WNFC01009664.1_pt1 | contig 11737 bp, 10 predicted proteins | sample 5400541 | NCBI WGS metagenome assembly WNFC01 (sample SAMN13153342, study PRJNA577476) | soil metagenome | isolation source: 120 cm saprolite under Douglas fir tree site 2 hole 2 replicate 1 | place: USA:California | collected 2015-04-18 | reverse complement strand
CCCCAGAAGGACGATCCGCGCAAAAGGATCTTCCCCGAGCGAAACTCGCAACCACCGTCTTGGTAGCCAGGTCTAGGCCGAGTCAGCAGCCGTTTACTGTAAGAACTCATGCTGGCCGCGAAAATGCCGACGACTGTAGCTCGGTAACGCTCCACAGTAAGAGCCTCATGACACTCACGGGGAGTTCTCCAATCCCCATGTGTACTCAAAGAGACTGGCAGCTGGCTTCTCGTGTGATGGCACTGACCTCAGTGAGGCGCCTAGGGGATTACTGCCAAGCGTTTCAGGGTGAGATCAACGAAACTACAGATGGGAAGAAAGGCTTCGTTAGCTATAAGGCGGGCGACGGTCCTCTCGTCATGCGCGGCTCGATGATCTGCATGTATGCGGCGCGGGAGGCGTCTCAGGGCGAACCGATGTATCTCCGCGAGCAGAAATATCTGAAGGGAAAGCCCGACAGCGCTAAGGCTCGGCACCATGAAGTTCGCCGAATTGGTTGGCAGGAAAGCTCCGCCCTTAATAACTTCCGCCGCATAATTGCCGGGCCTATATCGAAGGGGGTCTACTGCAACCACAAGATCAACTACATCCCTGAAACCACTTCGAAGCTCCCCCTAGACTTCGTTCTGGCTCTCCTCAATAGCAGCATAAGTGACTGGTTTTTTCGGCTGCAGAGTACCAACGCGGCGGTGAGCCATTATCAAGTTTTGGAGCTTCCGGCGCCAACAATAGGTTGCGACGATGCGACGCCGCGCGACCGCCAATACGCCGTGGATTCGAAGAAGTACGCGGACATCGCGGAGCGACTCTGTGCAGCGATGACGGAACCAGGTGTTGTGCCGGCTTGGGTCATGCAAGAGATCGCCAATTTTAGCCGAGCGATCCAAAAGATCGAGTCACTGCGCGTGCTCCAGGCGCGGTCTGAGCGCTCGCGCCTCGCGCCCGACAGCCAGCGTATTCAGGATGCTATAGACCAAGTACTATTTCACTATCTTGGGCTCGCTGTTGAGGACGCTACCTACATCCATACGCGGCTCACGGAGATGCTCTAGACCGATGGGACTAAAATCAATCAGCGTATACTGCGGTTCTTGACCAGGCGCTTCGGCGGATTCGATCTCTACCCGATACTTTCTCCGATGGCCGAGCCGCACTTCGTCGCGAATTGGAAAATCGCGCAGCTTCTTTTGTACTTTCCCGCTTATCTGCCTTCCTGTTTCGGGCTCATAAAAGTCAAAGTAGCCCTTTCTGCCCGTGAATCCTTCCAGATGGCCATTCAGTGTAAGCGATTGGCGCTTGACCTGATCGGATGTAGTAGTAGAGCTAACGGTTTTCCGGGTGCGCTGTGCGCCCGCGTAGCCAACAAAGGCTGTGCGTTCCTCGTCATCGGCATGCCAATGGGCGAGAACATCGACCCGATTAAGGTCTAAGGCACGTCGGAGATGAGAGTAATTGTGCGTAACGTTCTGCGGAGATTTCGACAAAGTGACTAATATATTTTCCTCGTATGTTGCCCGAGTCAAGTCGCGGTACGCCCCAGCCACTTTGTCGAACAAAGCTTTGTCGTTCACCTCAACCGTGAGCTTAAACGAGCCGCTACCGGATGCCACCGCGTTCAGGGGAAGCGAATCCGCACCCATTGTCGAAGCGAGCGAATCCCATAAGTGCTGAATGGTCCCCGTTATGGCAGATAGTCTCGAAAACGTGATGCGGCTACCGCGTACGCCTTTGGTGCCCAGGTGAAACTCTGCTGGTACTTGCGGTTCCAAATCTGACTTGTACAATGCGCGCACATAAGCGGGTAATAGCGCACCGGCTTTTGGGAGCACCACATCGGGAACCCTAGCCGAGTCTAGTTGCCAAACATGAACGGTTTCTTCGTCATGCGAATCCTCGACTAGAAGCATCTCCGGCTTGAGCAAAGCACTACGCAGCGCCAACTCGCCGGACATCAGAGCTGTCAATTCGACGTCCGTGATTGGCGACTGGAGCCATCGCACCCCGGTATCATCATCATCGATCCGCAGAGACAAAAATTGATCTGAACCTCTGTCGAGAATGCATAACTGCGGGCCGTCATATTCAATTAATGTCTCTCTAACGGTTCTCACTGGGAGAAACATTAGCTGCTGACCGGTTGTCCAAGTATGTTTCATTCGATCACTTGGAAAAGCTCTTGGAAACACTTCAAAAATTGGTCGCGTAACCAGAGCGATACGTGACCAGCACGGGGACCGGTGCGTTTTAGCTTGCCGTGCTTCGGTGCAAGTGGCGCTCTGGCGATTTTGTGGTTCTCAAATTTAGCAGCGTATCTCGAAGGTCGGCAGCGTCGGATGCATCTAAAAAGCAAGACAGCGAAGCATGCTCACAATCGGGGTGCTTGCGAAATGTGTTAAGCTCTTTCGCACTCTTCCAATCTGTGGAATTGCCGCAAACCAGCCTGAAAAGCGGTCCATCTGTTGGCGTCGCGTCGCTATCTGGACATCCGGGCGGGAAACGAGGAGGCCACTCGCGCTCTGGCATTGGCTCGTCGCTCCCCATGACGGGGTTTTCACACGAATCCCGGATCCTGTCAAAGAAAGGCGTTCAGGGCTTAGAACGCTGTTTTCGCCACCTCGATTCAGCAGCCTTGAGCCGCTGGCGCAAAATCATGTGGCTACCATGTTGCCGATTGAATTCGTAGCCCAAACTTCTGGAGCACACGGTCGCGGCCAGATACACTGGGCAGCGTGCTCAAACAGCGACTGTCCACGACTTCTTCGTCAATAGGCGGCGGAATCGGCTCGCCGTGCTGCTTCAGGCTCTCCAGATAGCCCTCGATGGCCTCGCGGATATTATCGAGTGCCGCTTGCCGAGTCGCACCTTGTGAAATGCAGCCCGGAAGACTGGGTACTTCGGCGACAAACACCCCGTCTTCATCCTGTTGGAGCACTACCCGGAATTTCATTTTCGCTCGGCGCCCTTTATGACCGAATCTACGTACCGCAAACCTCTGCGCAAGTGTAAATTGGCGACCTGGCAGTGAGGCACTGTGGTGCTGAGGGGGGAATTGAACAGCTATGTGGTTAGCCATGCAAGAGTTCGAGTCTCCTCGTTTAGGTGTCATCCCTTACCGAGCCGCGTTCCGCGAAATTCACGCTGACGATCACTGATTGGCCAGCTTTGAAAAGCCCTCGGCATTGAGCAATCTTTTATCGGCCGTCACCAGAATGAGATCAAAAACGCGGGCGGTCGCTGCCAGGAACCGATCTACTGGATCGCGATGCGCCATCTTGATTTTGGATGTTTCGAGCGCGACCTCGTTGCTCAGCGAAGCCTCTCTGAGTGGGGAGCTATCCAATGCATGCACCACCCATCGCTCGGCCGGTTCATCAAGGATAATTCGCTTCTTGTCCGACAGCAGCAGGACTTCCCAAAATGCTCAGCGGAGAGAGCCAAAGCTCATTGCGCGGATTTACCAGCTCGGCTTGGATTCGCGGGACGAGTCGGGCGGGCGAACCCTGGCTCCAGAGCCAGATGTGAGTGTCGAGCAGGAGTCTCAACGCACAGCGTCCCAGTCATCCGGGTCCAAAACCGGGCCCACGATGTCACCCTGAAATTTTATTGTATGAGCCATGGATCCGAGCCAGGTCTTCCGCCTGGCCGGCTGAGTTAGCGGAAGGATTTGCGCCATTGGCTTGCCGAACCGCGTCACCAGAACAGGCCTGCGAGTCTTTCGCACTCGCTCCAGAACGCTAAGACAAGTGGCCTTGAACTTGGAAATCGCAATCTGGTCCATTATGTCGTTCGGTACCATGGTCCACGACCATGGTCAATCCATCGGGAGAGGTTGGCGCCGCTGCGGATGCCGGGTGAAGGACCTCAGCGGGCGGCTTCGTCGCCCCCTCCTCGAGTTTCTACATTTCGAGCGATGGGGGTTGATTCCCTGTGGGTGTTCGCCTGCTGCGTCATTCCGAGCGAAGCCGAGGAATCAACGCGAAGCGATTGAGGGCACGATGTGCGAGGCTGGGAAAAACCTATTTGAACTGGCTGCCATTCCCGCTGGGAGGTAGTCGCGAAGCGATTTGCCTGAAACGAGGCGAAGAGAAATCCCCTTCGGCTATAGAGACCGTGCGAAAACTCCCGAAAATCGAAAAATAGCATGCGCTTTCGTTATCTATTATGTCCTAAAACTGTCTGCAATGGGCACTCAAAGAGCTCTTTTCGAGTTTTCACACAGCCTCGATAGGGAGAGGGATTCAAGAAAGAGGGCGAGCGGCGGAAGCTGTAAGGTTTGGCGCTATTCCCAGGCGCGGCGCGCGAAATTGCTAATGTTCTTCGACCGGGAGACCTCAATGCTTCACTTAATCGCTATCTGGCTGTTCCTGATCCTCGCCGCGCTCTACTTCGTCGGCCTCGTCGTCCGCAGCTACCGCCGTTGCTCTCGCGACCAGGCCGGCTGGCTCGCCGATCTCTGGAGCGCCGTCATCATCCCATCCATAATGCTGACAATCGCTTCTCTGATCTGCGCCTTCGCGTGAGCCAAGCCAATTAACATGCACGTTCCCTACGTAATCGATAATCAGACCCACTTGATGGCCGATGTGCTCGATGCATTGTTGCGCGAGCACGCGGCGAGATCCCTCGACGTCGCTACCGCCTACTTCACGGTTGGTGGCTTTGGACTGCTTAGAGAGGGTCTCCTTCGGCTCGGTAATCTCCGCTTGATCCTGGGCGCGGAGCCCACTACCAGTGAGCAAATCGGGCTGCGGCCGGATGCTGGGATCGTCAAAGGTCTTATCCGCCGGGATCTCGAAGCGTTGCCGTTCGACGAGCAAACGCTTCGCTTGGTTGAGGATCTGATCGGCTATCTGCGGCGAGATTCGGTGCTGGTGCGCCTGCATGACAAGGGCTTCCTCCATGCCAAGTGCTGGCTCTTCTACTCCGATCGTCCTGGCCAGCAGATGCTGTTCGACCGCTTCCGCCCGATACTCGCGATTGTGGGCTCTTCCAACTTTACCGTTCGCGGCCTCACCTCTAACCGCGAATTGAATCTCACTCATCAGGTATTGCTCGATAAGGCCGGCGTCGAAGACGCCGATGCCGCACGCGCCGTTTCGTGGCTCAGCGACTTGCGCCCATCCGAGCGCATCACCGCAGAAAATCGCCAACTGCTCAAAAGCGAAGTCGGCGCCCGCGCCATCATCGACCTGGAGGCCTGGTACGAACGCCAATGGGCCGACTGCCGTGATTTCAAACAGGAACTCATTGATCTGCTCGACGCTTCCAAGTTCGGCCGCAAGGAGTACACGCCTTACCAGGTCTATATCAAGGCGCTCTACGAATACTTCAAAGACGAACTCGGCGAGACGCAGCCGCAGCTACCCGTTCCGCGATTGAGCTGGCCGAGTTCCAGGAAGACGCGGTCAAAAAAGCCCGTAGGATTCTCTCGCGCTTCGACGGCGTTATGATCGCCGATTCGGTCGGCCTCGGTAAAACCTGGATCGGCAAGAAGCTGCTCGAAGACTTCGCCTATCATCTGCGGCAAAAGGCCGTCGTCGTCTGCCCGGCGAGTCTGCGCGAGATGTGGGAGGGCGAGCTGCGCGACGCCACCATTTCCGCGAGCGTCCTGTCGCAGGAAGAATTGGGACGCGAGGACTTCGACGCTTCCTATTGGGGTGATGCCGATGTGCTGCTGGTCGACGAATCGCACAACTTCCGCAATCAGACGGCGCAACGCTACAGCGCAATCGAAAGCATACTGGGTGCGCACGGCGGCCGCGGCCGCGATGGCGCGCGCAAGAAAGTCATCCTGCTGACCGCGACACCCATCAACAATGACTTGATGGATCTGTACAACCAGCTCTCGCTCATCACCGGTGGCGACCGCAGCTACTTCGCCGCCAGCGGTATCGGCGACCTGTACAAGTATTTTCTCGCAGCGCGCCGCTCGCTGCGCGTTCGCGACGGCGCATTCGCGCTGTTCAATCTGCTGGAGGAAGTGGTAATCCGCCGCACCCGCGCCTTCATCAGAAACACCTATCCGGAGGCGACCATCGGAGGAAAGAGGGTCCATTTCCCGCAGCGCCGTCTAAAAACCATCCGCTACGAGCTGGAGGCCACCTACGCGGGCATCTATCAGGAGATCGTTTCCGGCATCGAACGCCTTGCCCTCGCTCCATACAATCTGGAGGCCTACAAGAAGAAAAACATCGAGGTGGATGAATTCGAGGCCGGCCGCGAACAGGCGCTGGTCGGAATTTTCAAAAGCCGCTATCTGAAACGTTTCGAATCCAGTGTGGCGGCATTCCGTATCAGCGTCCGCCGCGCGCTCGCCTTCATCGAGACGTTCGAATCCTACATCCTGCAGGGGCGCGTTCTCAAAAGCACTGACTTTACCCGCGCGATGCGCTTTCTGGCCACCGAGGACGAAGAAGATGACGCGACCCCGCGTTCGCTCGCAGGAGAGATCGACGCCAATGAGGATGCACGCCAAGCGGTCGCCGCGATGGAAACCGTCGATGCTTCGAAATATGACCTGCGCCGGCTGCATGAGGCCCTCGACGAAGACCAGCGTATACTGACCGGAATATGGGATCGGGTCGGCAGGATTCGGGCCAAGGATGACGCCAAGCTAAGCAAGCTGAAAGAGATGCTCGGGGGAATTGCGCGGAAAAAAGGTGCTGCTGTTCACCTACTATAAAGGCACCGCCCGCTATCTGTATGAGCAACTCGGTAACTCTCCGAAGAATCACAGGCTGGAAGCCTGTGCCACTGAAGAATCGGACAATCCAGCTGCGGCCGCATTTCAAAAACTAATCAGCGTGGTGAACGTGCGGCGAATGGACAGCGACGCCGGCCCCCAGGAACGTTCGCGCATAGTCCGGCAATTCGCCCCCAAGTCCAACAAAGTGCCCGAGCTGACCGGCAGCGAAAAGAAAATTGATCTCCTGATCTCGACTGACGTGCTCTCTGAAGGTCAGAACCTGCAGGATTGCGGCCATCTCATCAACTACGACCTGCACTGGAATCCGACCCGGATGGTGCAGCGGGCCGGCCGGATTGATCGGATCATCACTGAGTTCGATCAACTGCTCATTTTCAACATGTTCCCGGATGAAGGGCTGGAGCGGCGGTTGCGGCTGGTCGAAAGCCTGGCCGCGAAAATCGCCGCGATCGACGTCACCGGCTTCCTCGACGCGAGCATCCTGGGCGAGGCGGTGCATCCGCGCAACTTTAACACCTTGCGCCGTATCCGCGACGAAGACGGTTCTGTAATCGAAGAGCAAGAGCAATTCACCGAGCTGGCAAGCAGCGAATTTCTTCTGAAGCAGCTTAAGGAACTGCTCGACAGCGGTGCGCGCGAAACTTTGTGATCGCGACACCCCGCGCATCGTCGATTTTCCGCAGCCTGCTAGGGCTAGACTGGGCCGAGCATCGCCTAGCGGCGACCCGTTAATAGAAGCGGCCCTCGTCACGCGGCCGCGTTTTCCATCGGCGATGAATCCAATTCCAATGATCAGGGTAACGGCGAATCATCGATTCGATGGCCGAGGTAAACGCCTGGGTGTTCTCGTTAATGCGGTCACTACGGTTGCCGGAAATACGCACATCGATTACTGGAAGGATGGTAATTTGGTGTCTTGAGGTTACGCCTTGCCGCACCATAAAGGCGGGCAACACCGGCGCTCCGGTTGCCATCGCGATGCGGGCGAGCGCCGGGTTAGTGGCGGCCAGTGTGCCGAAAAAATCAACGAAGGCGCCGTGCCGGGTATCCAAATCCAGCGGTATCGCCACCATCCAGTTGTCCCGCAGCAGGCGCATCACCTCGCGCCCGGCGCCCTTACGTGGCACCGTCAGATTGCCGAAGCGGCGGCGGCGGGCCGCAACGGCATGGTCAAGCACAGGATTGCGATTGGGGCGTTGGACGATTGCGATGCGATTGCCGTATAACGAGTGAGCCACCGACAACAGTTCAAAATTACCGAAGTGCCCGGTGAGGACCAGGATACCGCGGCCCCCTGAACGCCGGATGGCGTCGTCCCAATGCTCGCGGCCAGCATAGGTGACGTAGCCTTCGATGTTACTGCGATCGAGTTCAGCAAAATGTACCCACTCCGCCGCCATCCGGCCGAAGTTGCGGTAGGTCTCACGCAGGATGGCGGAGCGCTGCTCAGGCTGCAGGTTGGCGAAAGCGAGTTCGAGATTACGGCGCGCAATCGAACGGTTATAAAGATCGAACGCCAGGGCAATGGTACCGATCGCGGCACCCGCGCGAACCGCTCGTTCGAGCGGCAGCGCACGCAGCAATGCCCATGGTGCCGCAAACGCCGTGCATTCGGCCCACGCCCTCAGACGCCCAATCTGACGCGCCATCGGACGGAGAATTTTTCAGACCGATAGTGCCGGCGCAAGCCGTCGGCGAATAAGCAGAAAAACGGCCTGGCAGGGTGCGGAAAAAGGCCTCCCGCACGTCTCCCCCTGATAGGGGGAAGCGCCTAGATCGCTGGCAATTGTAGAAACTCCAGATCTCCCCAGAGGGGGAAAAGTGAAGGAAACAAGCCAGTTTTATCGCCGAGTGCGGAACGATTGTTTATAAAGAACTTGGTTTTTCCGCACCCTGCTGAGGCTGCGATTGCATCAACAAGAGTCCGCCGGCGGCGGCATTTACTGCGGCTCGGCGTTGTTGCCCCCCGAGGGGCCGAGTTGCTGCATATTTCCCGGCGCTGACCCCATCCCGGGTGCGGGCATCATGCCGGCGCCTTGCTGCTGCGATTGCATCAGATCTTCCTGCGGCGATACCGCCGCATTGAAGGTCGGCTGATACAGTTGCTGGAACTGTGACACCGGCATGTTGTTCACTTCCTTGCGGCCGAGTGAACGCACGAACTTCTGCCGCTCATCAAGTGCGAGCGCCTGGAGATCGTCGCGGGTGCGCACGACGTGCGGCGTCAGAAACACTAGCAGATTGTCCTTCGAGGCCTGGCGCGAAGTGTCGCTGAAGAGGTTGCCGAGTACGGGGATATCAGAAAGGAAGGGGACGCCCTGCCGTCCGTTCTCAACGTCGCTTGAAATGAGGCCGCCGATGACCGCGGTGCGATGATTCTGCACCAGCACAGAAGTCGAGGCGGAGCGGATGGTGGTGGTCGGGCCGAGCGGATTGGTCGACTGATTGGCGGTCCCGTTCACCACGTTGGAGACTTCTTCATAGACGTCGAGCTTGACGTAATCGCCGGCCGAGACCTGTGGTATGAGGTCCAGCGAAATACCGACATTTTGCCGATCGACCGAGTTGAAAACCTGGCCGGGCAGTCCTGCATTGGCCGCCGACGAGCCGACAAACGGCAAGTTTTGGCCAACCACGATCATTGCCTCCTCGTTGTCGGCGGTGAGCAGCGTCGGCGCCGACAGCAGATTGCTGTGCTGATCGCTCTGCAATGCCAACATTAAGGCGACGTCACATGGAGCCTCTGTCGAGCTGCCTGTGCTCCCCGTGGCCGCGCCGGTGACCGCGCCGACCACTGAACTCGCAACGGCGCTGGGAATCTTGCACTTGCTGCCCGAGGCCAAGCCAATGCCGAGGCCGGTCAGGCCAAGGGGATTGCCGAGGGCGTTCTGCAAGGCTCCGAAGTTAAGGCTGCCGACACCGAGGGTGCTGCCATTGCCGAGGCCCGGAGCGAAGCCGGTGACCCCGATATCGCGGGAGCGGGCAACGTTTACTTCGACAATAATCGCCTGGACGAAGACCTGTACGCGCGGGATATCGAGCTGGTCGATCACCTTGCGCAGGGTTTCGTAGTCCTGAGGGGCGGCGCTGACCACCAGTGAATTGGTGGCAGGATCAGCCGTCACGCTTACCGGATTTTCGAAGTCCGCGTTCTTGCCGCCACTGCTGCTCGCAGTTGTGCTGCCGCTGGTACTGCCGCCCCGCGACGAGCCGCTCATCCCAGACCCGCCCATCGAGGAGCGGCCGAAGCCCGAGCCAAAGCTGGAGTTGCTGCCGCCAAAACTGGAATAGCCGCCCCCAGATCCGTAGCCGCTGCTCCCGCCGCCGAAGCCGCTACCAAAGCCGGTGCCAAACCCGCCGCCGGATCCGCTGCCGAAACTGCCCCCCGAACCACCGCGGCCGAGCGAATTGCGCCCCGTCGTCGGCGATAGGGAGGATGGACCCCCACCGCCGCTCAACAGGCCGTTGAGCACATCGACCATCTCGCCGGCCGGCGCATATTTCAGATGGTAAACATGAATCCGCGTGGTTTCGTTAGGCGAATGAATATCGAGCCGGGCGACAAGATCTTTGATCTGACGCATCTCGAGCGGGCTGGCGAGCACCACTAACGAGTTGGTGCGCTCGTCGGCCACGATGCTGAAGTTGGTGGTGGCGCCTTGCGCCGACGGTGCCACTACTCCCATCCCAGGACGAATGAATTGCCCACCGCCGGCATGCATCGTGTTCTCGCGCGCGGTCATGATCTTCTCGATCTGCTGGGCGAGGTCGTCGGCAAACGCGAGCTTGAGCGGAATCACCGCCACGTTTTGCTGGACGCCCTGCACATCGAGACTGCCGATTATGCGAAGCAGGCGCTGCACGTTGTAGGCGTCATCGGTGATGATCAGGATATTATCCTGGGGAAACGAGGCGACCAGTCCGTCGTGCGAAATCATCGGCTGAATCACACTCATTACCGAGGTCGCCTCGGTATTGCGCAACTTGACCATGCGGGTGACGTACTGATCCCCCTGCGTGAAGCCGGGCTGCTGCGATTGGGTAAGCTCAGCCGACTGGCGCACATCGCGCGCCGGAACAATCTTGATGATGGTGCCGGCCTGGACCGTGGTGAAGCCCTTCACTTGCAGCACCGACTGGAAAATTGAGTAGGCCTGTTCGGGGGTGACCCGGGTCGGCGAAATAATGCTCACCTTGCCGCGCACGTTCTCATCGAGCACGAAGTTTTTTCCGGTGATTTCACTGATGAACTTGGCGAGGACCGGCAGGTCGACGTTCTGGAAGTTCATCGTAATGAGATCCTGGTCACCTACCGCGCGTGGCGCATCAGCAGCGGCTGCGGCGCTGTCCGCACTGGCGGCGACGGCAGGGCTTACGGCGCTGTCCGGCGCCGCCGCCTCGCTGCCATCGGCCGTGGTATCGCCGGGGGCCGAAGCATCGCTGCTGTCTGACGAAGCGCTATCGTCATCGGCATCGGCCAGGCGGTCAGTATTTGTGCTGTTGAGCGAAGCATCGTTGGTGGCGGGGGTACCAGTATTCACCGCTATTGCGTCACTGGCGACGACTGCGCGTCCCCGGTCCGCCGCCGGTTTATCGCCGGCCTGCAGTCGGGTTGCTCCGAAACTAAGGCATATTGCGATTAAGAAAACTCGCCCCCGAAAGCGTTCCATGCGATAACCCCCACCAACGGTTCGCGTGCGAGTCTATGGTGATGCACAAGTTCAAGCAACCCACACGCTCGCAATGTGTTGACGCCGTAGGCGGGATGAAAATTCACCCGTACCCTTCTCGTCGCGTAGCGTCAAACAGAAACTCTAAGCGACGACTAGCAGGGTGCGGAAAAACCACTTTCTTTATGAAAAATCTTTCCGCACCCCTGCGCTAAAGCTGGCTGCCTTCCTTTTTTGATTCGCACCTCGCGGACTCGTTAGCTCGCTCCGCCTTTCGGCTCCGCTAGTGTTGATTCGCACCTCGCGGACTCGTTAGCTCGCTCCGCCTTTCGGCTCCGCTAGTGCTTAGTTCTCCCCCTCT
>WNFC01028011.1_pt1 | contig 11738 bp, 9 predicted proteins | sample 5400541 | NCBI WGS metagenome assembly WNFC01 (sample SAMN13153342, study PRJNA577476) | soil metagenome | isolation source: 120 cm saprolite under Douglas fir tree site 2 hole 2 replicate 1 | place: USA:California | collected 2015-04-18 | reverse complement strand
CCGCTCTCCGGCGTTCTTCAGCCCCGCCACATTCACGATCTCGGCAAGCTTCTGCTGGCCTTCGTGATGCTCTGGGCTTATTTCAGCTTCTCCCAACTCCTCATCATTTGGTCCGGCAATCAGCCGGAGGAAATCACCTTCTACTACTCGCGTCTGCACAGCCAATGGGGCGTCGTCGCCGTCCTGGTGCTTATTTTTCATTTCTTCGTGCCCTTCTTCCTGCTCCTCTCGCGCGACCTCAAACGCAACACCAAACTCTTGCCCAAGGTCGCTCTCTGGCTCATTTTCATGCGCCTCGTGGATCTTTTCTGGATGACCCGCCCGGAATTTACGCCCAATGCGTGGCCGAACGTGTGGGATTTGGCGGCGCTCCTGGCCCTAGGGGGATTGTGGTTCTTCGTCTTTGCCGGGCAGTTGAAGCAACTCCCGCTTCTCCCCCTGGGCGACCCAAAACTTGCGGAGGCTATCGAGCATCATGAGCACTGAGTCGCATAACTCGGCTTCCAACGCCGGCACGCTCCCGGAGAACGACGCGGTCGCGTTTGAAAGCAACGACGTCAAAGCCCGCACGATTTACGTCTATCTCGCGGTGCTGGCCGCCGCCGTGATCTTCTCCTATGTTGTCAGCGTATTCGTTCTTCGCGTCACCACCAGAATCGCCGCCGAATCCGATACTCCCCCTCCCCCCGTGCGCGGGGAAATGGGCAAGGATTACCTGACCATGCCACCGGAGCCTCGTTTGCAAGGCGTTCCCGGCCACGGCACCGATCCTCAATATGATTTGCGCGAGAAAATGCTGGAAGATTCGGAAGCCGATGAAAAAGCGGGCTGGATCGATCAAAATAGCGGCGTCGCCCAGATTCCCGTGGAAGACGCCATGAAGATTATCGCTGAGAAGGGTTTGCCGGCTGCGTCCACGCCACCGGCGGAAAAGAAGAAAAAATAGATCATGAATCCCATTCTTTCCATCACCGGAATCGTCGCGCTGCTCGCGCTTTCTGTCGTCGCTACTGCGCAGACCATTCCCGACAATGTTGGCAAACCGTCCTCGGGCCTGCCCGCTCAGCTCCAGAACGTCGGATTCGAGCCTCAGCTCAACACGCAACTGCCCCTCGATTTGAATTTCCGCGACGAGGCTGGCCGCGATGTGCAATTGCGCGAATATTTCGGCCGCAAGCCGGTGGTGCTCGCACTCGTTTATTACGGCTGTCCCATGCTCTGCAACCAGGTTGAGATGGGCGTTGTCGGCTCATTAAAGATGCTCTCCTTCAACGCCGGCCGCGATTACGAAGTCATCTTTGTCAGCTTTGACACGCGCGAAACTCCGGATATGGCCGCCAAGAAAAAGGTAGCGGCGGTGTCGCGCTACGCCCGTCCCGAGACTGCCTCCGGCTGGCATTTTCTCACCGGAAAAGAGGAAGCGGTTCACGCCTTGGCCGCTGCGGCCAATTTCCGCTATTCCTTCGACGAACAGCACAATCTTTTCGCTCACGCTAGCGGCATCATGCTGCTCACTCCCGATGGCCGTATCTCGCGCTATTTCTACGGTGTCGAATACCCTTCCCGCGATGTGCGTCTCGGCCTGGTCGACGCTTCCGCTGGAAAAATCGGAACGCCCATCGACCATCTATTGCTTTATTGCTTTCAATATAATCCGGAGACCGCCCGCTACAGCGCCACCGTTCTCAGAATCGTTCGCTTGGGTGGAATTCTGACCATCTTAACCATCGTCGCGGGAATCTTGATTTTCCGCCGCCGGGACGTTCGCGCGGCTTCAGCTACTTCGCGTCCACCGCTCCAGGGTGGCTCGGAACAAGGAGCACACTAAGACCGTGCAGTCGGATTTGCCATTGTATCCGGATCAGGCCTCGAACTTCGCTCCGAATGTCGATGCGCTGATGATTTACATCACCGCCATCTGCGCCTTTTTCGCAGTGGCCATCACTGCGGCCGTCATCTATTTCTTCTTTAAGTACCGCCGCAAAGATCCCAGCGATGTGGGAGTTCCGATTCACGGAGATATGCGGCTGGAAACCGCCTGGATCGCGGTTCCTTTGTTGCTGGCCTTGACCATGTTCGGTTGGGGCGCGGTCGTCTACGTGGATTATCGCCGCGTGCCCATGGATACCCTCGATATCTACGTCATCGGAAAACAGTGGATGTGGAAGGCTCAGCAACCCACCGGCCTGCGCGAAATCAATGAGCTGCACGTTCCCGTCGGCCGCAACGTCAAGCTCATCCTTGCCAGCGAAGACGTTATTCACGATTTCTCCGTGCCCGCCTTTCGCGTCAAGATGGATGTTGTCCCCGGCCACTACAACACCATGTGGTTCCGTCCCACCAAGGCCGGGCGCTATCACTTCTTCTGTCAGCAATATTGCGGCACGAATCACGCGATCATGGGCGGATGGGTCACCGTCATGGAGCCCATGGATTATGCCGCTTGGCTTTCCGGCTCCTCCGACGCCACCGCCAATCCGGTTGTCGCCGGCGAGAAGCTCTTCGTCGAGAAGGCCTGCACCACCTGCCATTTGCCCGACGGCACCGGCCGCGCGCCGTCCCTGAACGGCGTTTACGCGGCCCGGGTTCTCTTGGCCGATGGTTCCACGGTTACCGCCGACGACGCGTACATCCGCGAATCCATTCTCCAGCCCAACGCCAAGATCGTCGCCGGGTATCAGCCTTTGATGCCCAGTTTCCAGGGTCAACTGACCGAGGAGCAGATTCTCGATCTGACTGAATACATCAAGTCTTTGCAGTCGCAGCCGGTTCCCGCAACGGGCTCCGGAGTTGCGCCGGCCACAGGGAAGAAATAACGCTATGACCGCCACACTATCACCCGGCAACCAAATGCCGCGCGAGCATTATCTCAACGCCACCTACGGCATTCGTTCGTGGCTTCTAACCACCGACCACAAGCGCATCGCCCTGCTCTATCTCGTTTCCGTCACCTTCTTCTTCTTCATTGGCGGCACCTTTGCCACCATGATCCGTATTCACCTGCTCACTCCGAAGGGCCTGCTGGTCACTCCGGAGACTTACAACAAGCTCTTCACCATGCACGGCGTGGCCATGATCTTCTTTTTCTTGATCCCTTCCATTCCCGCCGTCCTGGGCAATTTCCTCCTGCCCATCATGATTGGCGCCAAGGATCTGGCCTTCCCTAAAATCAATCTACTGAGCTGGTACATTTACCTCATCGGGGGCAGCTTCGTCCTCTATTCCTTCTCCACCGGCGGCCTCGATACCGGCTGGACCTTTTACACGCCGCTCAGCAGCGTCTATTCCAATTCCGCGGTCACTCCCGCGGTCATCGGCGTCTTCATCAACGGTTTCTCTTCCATCCTCACCGGCTTGAACTTTATCGTCACCGTGCACACCATGCGCGCGCCCGGCATGACTTGGTTCCGCTTGCCGCTCTTCGTCTGGGCCCAATACGCCACCAGCATCATCTTCATCCTCGGCACTCCCGTGATCGCCATCACCCTGCTCCTCGCCGGCATGGAGCGAATGTTCCACCTGGGCTTCTTCAATCCCCAGCTCGGCGGCGACCCTATTCTCTTCCAGCACTTGTTCTGGTTTTATTCCCATCCAGCCGTCTACATCATGGTTTTGCCGGCCATGGGCGTCATCAGCGAAATCATTCCGACCTTCGCGCGCAAGCCAATTTTCGGCTACTCCTTCATCGCTGGCTCCAGTATCGCTATCGCGGTCATCGGCTTCTTTGTTTGGGCCCACCACATGTTCGTGACCGGCGAATCCACCTACGCCGCGCTCACTTTCTCGCTGCTCAGCTACTTGGTGGCCATTCCTTCCGCAGTCAAGGTCTTCAACTGGACCTCCACGCTCTACAAGGGTTCCATCTCCTACGACACTCCGATGCTGTACGCCCTCGGCTTTATCGGCCTCTTCGTTATCGGCGGACTTACCGGTCTTTTCCTCGCCTGCCTCGGTCTGGACATTCATCTCCACGACACTTATTTCGTAGTCGCCCACTTCCACTACATCATGGTTGGCGGTGCGGTCATGGGTTACGTCGGCGGACTTCACTTCTGGTGGCCCAAGATTACCGGCAAACTCTATCCGGAATTTCTCGCGCGCGTCGCCGCCATCACCCTTTTCCTGGGCTTCAATCTCACCTTCTTCCCGCAATTCATTCTTGGCTACCTGGGCATGCCGCGCCGCTATTCCAGCTATCCCCCTGAGTTCCAGGTGCTCAATGTGATGTCCACCGCCGGAGCCTCCATCCTCGCGCTCGGCTACCTGCTCCCCATGATTTATCTTATCTGGTCCATGCGCTACGGTGCCGTCGCTGGACCCAACCCGTGGCCTGCTACCGGCCTCGAATGGCAAACGGCCTCGCCGCCGATGACCGAAAATTTCGAAGTCACGCCCGAAGTCACTTGGGAGCCCTACGACTACGAAAATCGGCCGGAACTTGGCCTGGCGATACACGGTGCGCCTTCACCAGTGCACGGAGATGACTAAACTTTAGAGGAGCCCCGCGTGCATCGCACCGGAGAACTGTCTGGACAATACAAGACGCTGGAGCAACAGCGGGAAACCGCCTCGCTCGGGATGTGGGTTTTCCTGTCCACCGAAGTCCTTTTCTTCGGCGGCCTGTTCATGACCTACACGCTCAACCGCTCCACCTATCCCGATATTTTCAGCGCGGCGAGCAAGACCATCACGCTTTGGCTCGGCGCGGTCAACACTGTCGTGCTCATCGCCAGCAGCTTGACCATGGCCCTCTCTGTCTGGGCTTCCCAGGCCGGCAAGAAAAAGCTCTTGACCATTTTTCTCATCGCCACGCTGGTGCTGGGCACCGTCTTTCTCGGCATCAAGGGCATCGAGTATCACGACAAGTACGTCGAGCATCACATCCCCGGCTGGAATTTCAATTTCGAGCCGGGCGCCGACGTCGCCACCAACGCCCACACCCAGCTTTTCTTCTCCCTCTATTTCGGCATGACCGGCTTGCACGCCCTGCACATGATCATCGGCGCCGGCCTGCTCATCTGGCTCATCAGACGGCTGGGAAGAAAGGCAAGCGCGTGTCGGAACACCACATAGTTTCACCCAAAATCTACTTCACCATATTCGCCGTTCTCATGATCTGCACCGCCCTGACCGTCACCGCCGCCGAGGTCGACCTCAATCACTATTTCGCCGGCTTGAACATCATCGTGGCCCTCACCATCGCCGTCTTCAAGGCCGCGTGCGTCGTCCTCTTCTTCATGCACGCTAAGTACAGCCCCGGGCGCACCCAGCTCGTTATCATCGCTTCCGTTTTCTGGCTAGCCATCATGCTCTTCATGACCATGAGCGACTATCTCACCCGTCGCTGGATCTAGCCTCCCGCCGCGCCGTTGCGCGCGTAGCGCCGTCATATCCAGAGTCTCGTAGGGGGCCCCGCCTCCAAATCGCTCCAGTCAGCCACGCACGGTGCGCCCAAGCACACTTACGCCGCGTTCATCCTTGTTTGGGGTGTTTTGGGAAGCATGGCGCCCGTGCTCTAGCTTCGGGGCCAATTGGCGAAGGTGAAAAAGGGGGACAAGCGAACCGGCCCAGCCCTCAATCCCCTAAAGGGATCCTCGGCTCGCGTCCCCCACACCCTCTGGGGTAGCAAACCAAACGCCATCCCTAAATCCTTCCGTTTCATCATATTGCTGCACAAATCTACGTAAAAACGTGCCACCCCCCGCCAAAATTTACCCGCAATCTAAACCCTCTACAGTATTCGCTGTAAACCGCACGCGCCCTTAGCCTCCTCCCGCCCCGCCTCCGTGTTGACCCCGGCAACGCGCCCCTGCTATCGTGAAGAGTTATTCTGGCCTCAGTCTACCCACTGGGCGCCAGGGCCTGCCTGCTGCGGCAGGCAAGCTCCTGTGGAGGGAGCGTTTGGGGATCATGGGCCTGACGAAACTCGTAGTCCGCGGCGCGCGCCAGCACAATCTCAAAAACATCAGCGTCGAAATCCCCCGCAACTCCCTCACCGTCATCACTGGCCTGTCCGGCTCCGGCAAATCCTCCCTCGCCTTTGACACCATTTACGCCGAAGGCCAGCGCCGCTACGTCGAATCCCTCTCCGCCTACGCCCGCCAGTTCCTCGACCAGATGGAGCGCCCCGAAGTCGACGTCATCGAAGGCCTCTCCCCCTCCATTGCCATCGAACAGAAAACCACCACGCGCTCTCCGCGCTCCACCGTCGGCACCATCACCGAAATTTACGATTATCTCCGCGTCATCTACAGCTCTATCGGTGTTCCGCATTGCCCCAATTGTGGCAAGCCCATCACCCGCCAGTCCAGCGACCAGATCGTGCAAGCCATTCTCAATGGCGATCTCTGCAAGATCGACGACCGCATCATGATCCTCGCTCCCATCGTCCGCGGCCGCAAAGGTGCGTACCGCAAGGAGCTCGAAAAGCTCGCGCAGGACGGCTACGTCCGCGTGCGCATCGATGGCGAGCTCTGCCCGCTCGACGCGCCTCCCACTCTCGACAAGCGCAAGAACCACACCATCGAAGTCGTCATCGACCGTCTGCTCGTCAAGCCGGGCATCGCTTCGCGCCTCGAGCAGTCCATCGCCACCGCCCTCAAGCTCGCCGCCGGCCTCGTCACCGTCACCGTCGTCGGCGGCAAGGACCACGTCTTCTCCGAAAAGCTCGCTTGCCCCGATTGCGGCATTTCCGTCCCGCAGCTTGAGCCGCGCTCCTTCAGCTTCAACTCTCCCTATGGCGCGTGCCCCGCCTGCAACGGCCTCGGCTCAAAATACGATTTCGATCCCGCCCGCGTCATCACGGACTGGACTCGCCCGCTCTTCGATGGCGGCCTCGGCCCCGGCTCCGGCTCCGCGTTGCTCAAGCGCACTATCGAGCTTGGCGCTTATGCCCACGGCTTTGATCTTTCGCTCCCCTTCGAAAAGCAGCCTGCTCGCGTGCAGAACCTGATCCTGTACGGTTGGCCTCCCTCCAACGGCCGCCCCGCCTCGGCGACTGTGACGGACGCCGCCGGCAAAAAGATCCGCGCCGAAAAGGGATTCCGCTTCCACGGCGTCCTCAAATTCCTCGAGCGCAATTTCGAGGAATCCAACTCTGACTCCTATCGCGAGTGGATGACCCAATACATGTCCGCGACGCTTTGCAGCGTTTGCCACGGCAAACGCCTGCGTCCCGAATCGCTCGCGGTGAAACTAGCCGGCTGGTCCATCGCCGATTTCACCGCGCTCTCGCTCACCGCCGCGCGCCCCGCCGTCGACAAAATTCTTGCCCAGCTCACCCCCCGCCAGCGCGAAGTCGCCGGCCGCCCTCTCGAAGAAGTTGCCGAGCGCCTCGACTTCCTTCTCGCCGTAGGCCTCGGCTATCTCAGCCTCAGCCGTTCCGCCGCCACGCTCTCCGGCGGCGAAGCCCAGCGCATCCGCCTCGCCACCCAAATCGGCTCGCGCCTCCGCGGCGTCCTCTACGTCCTCGACGAGCCCTCCATCGGCCTGCACGCCCGCGACAACGCTCGCCTGCTCGGCTCCCTCGAGCAGCTTCGCAATCTCGGCAACACCGTGCTCGTCGTCGAGCACGATGAAGACACCATTCGCCGCGCCGATTTCGTGGTCGACCTCGGCCCAGGAGCGGGCGATGCCGGCGGCTACCTCGTCGCCTACGGCAAGCCTGCGGACATCGCCGCCAGCGCCGAGTCGCTCACCGGCCGCTATCTCAGCGGCGCCGCCCATATCTCCGTCCCCGAAAAACGCCGTAGCCCCAACGGCAAAGCCATCCAGATTCTCGGCGCCCGCGCCAACAACCTGAAAGATGTCGACGTCACTCTGCCCCTCGGCTTGCTCACGGTGGTCACCGGAGTTTCCGGCTCCGGCAAATCCACCCTCGTCAACGACATTCTCTACCGCGCCCTCGCCCAAAAACTCTATCGCTCCCAGGAACCGCCCGGCGCGCATCGCGAAATCGTCGGCGGCGATCAGATCGACAAAGTCATCGAGATCGACCAGGCTCCCATCGGCCGCACTCCGCGCTCCAACCCTGCCACCTACACCGGCGTTTTCGCCCCCATTCGCGAGCTGTTCGCCATGCTCCCCGAATCGCGCGAGCGCGGCTACCGTCCCGGCCGCTTCAGCTTCAACGTCAAAGGCGGCCGCTGCGAAGCCTGCCAGGGCGATGGTCTCCGCCGCATCGAAATGAATTTTCTTCCCGATGTTTACGTCACCTGCGAAGTCTGCCGCGGCCGCCGCTACAATTCCGAGACGCTGGCCGTGCGTTTCAAGGGCCATTCCATTTCCGACGTCCTGAACCTTCCGTCCTCCGAAGCCTTGAAGCTGCTCGACAAGATTCCGCAGATTCAGCAGAAACTCGCCACCTTAGTCGAAGTCGGCCTCGGCTACGTGCAGCTCGGTCAGTCCGCCACCACCCTCTCCGGTGGCGAAGCCCAGCGCATCAAGCTCGCCCGCGAGCTTTCCAAGCGCCAGACCGGCCGCACCCTCTACATTCTCGACGAGCCCACCACCGGCCTCCATTTCGACGACGTCCGCAAACTCCTGGACGTGCTACAGCGCCTCGTCTCCCTGGGCAACACCGTGCTAATCATCGAGCACCACCTCGACGTAATAAAACAAGCCGACTGGATCATCGATCTCGGCCCGGAAGGCGGCGAAGGCGGCGGCCGCATAGTAGCCCAAGGCCCCCCCGAACTCGTCGCCCGCACCAAAAAGTCCTACACCGGCCAAGCCCTCTCCCGCGTTTTAGGCCTACCCGCCAACGGTCACAGCCTCTCCGCAAAGTAATCCAAGCCGCAGGTGAGCCGGCCCATGTAGCCCAGGGGCTTTTACGCCCCGGCACGTCATCGAGCCCTGCACTGCGGGAGATGCTTCTAAGATTCTTGGTCGGAGCAATACACGCTGAGCTCTAGGGGCACGCCGAAATCCCCCAAAGACTTAAGGATTTCAGCCGACAATATTGGGCCAGCACCAAAACGCGCCGAAAACTGGCCGCACCAGAGTAAGACGCCATACTTATTCCTATATTCCTGAAGTGTTCTTGTATGAGGAGTGAAAATCCTTAGCAACTCCGCAAGGCCCAATTCCAGCGCGTCCCAGTCGTCCCGGTCTTCAGGAAATACCTCGAATTCCCACATTGCTTCATCCCAGATACTATCGGCACTCCGGCGTTCTCCCGCTGTTCTGGTCTGTGTTGGAACTAAGCCTAGCTCTCTCGTGATCCGAGTTGTATCCAGTGTGCGAGAGGAGATTCGCAATGAAACGGTGTACTTGCCCATGTTGGGATTGTAAGAGATGTGGGGCCCGACAGCATGGGTTGCCTTTGAACTTGCACCCCTCCGTCCTACGCCTTACAGTAAATCCTTCTAAATGAGCATCTACTCCACCCGCCCCATCACCCTCACCAACCTGCACACCTACCCTCTCTCGTCCCGCAAGAGCAAGGTCAGCGTCCGCGATTTCGCCAAACCCGCCGCCGCCAATTCCTCGCTCTCCAAATTCCTCGCTTCCCTCCCCAACTTCCTCGCCGCCGCCGATCTCCGCAACCTCCTCGGCGCCATTCAGCAAGCCCGAAAGCAGCGCAAACCCATTCTCTGGGGCATCGGCGGCCACGTCATCAAAGTCGGCCTCGGCCCTGTCCTCATCGACCTTATGCGCCGCGGTTTCATCACCTCCCTCGCCATGAACGGCGCCGCGCTCGTCCACGATTTTGAAATCGCCCTCGTCGGCAACACTTCCGAAGACGTCGAAACCGCTCTCGGGGCCGGCGCCTTCGGCATGGCCGCGGAAACCGGCGAGTATCTGAATCAAATAGCAAAAGTCGCTATGCGCGCCCGCCTCGGCTATGGCGAAGCCGCCGGCCAATTCCTCCACAACGCTGTCATCGATGTCCCCTTCGCAAGGTCCAGCGTCCTCGTGGCTGCCTACAAACTCCGCATCCCCGTCACCGTTCATCTCGCCATCGGCACCGACATCCCGCACATGCACCGCACGGCCGACGGCGCCGCCCTCGGCTCCGCCACCCATCTCGACTTCCGCCTCTTCTGCTGCCTGGTGCAACAAATGCATCCCGGCGGCATCTATTTAAATTGGGGCTCCGCAGTTCTGCTCCCAGAGGTTTTCCTGAAAGCCGTGTCCGTCGTGCGCAACCTTGGCGTTCCTCTGCGCCCCATCACCACCGCCAACTTCGACTTTATTCAGCACTATCGTCCGTTGCAGAATGTAGTGAGGCGCCCCACAGCTTCCGCGCCTAGCCGCAAAGGAGAGGAGTCGCGCGGCTACGCCATCACCGGCCACCACGAACTGCTCCTGCCGCTGGTAGCCGCTGCCTTAGCAAGCGGCTGGCCGCGAACGTCGCCACGCAAGAAAGCGAAAGAAAAATCTCGATGACGTTTTTTGACGACAAACCATCTGATCCCCCTGACCAGGGCCCTCCCGAACAGGACTCCATACTCTCAGACGCGGCCCCAGCTCTTCCCGCCGAAGATCCCAATTTCCGCCTCGCAGGCGATCCCATCAGCTACGCCGCCAGCACTCCCTCTTCCTACACGCCGCGTCCTGCTCTCCCGGAAGACCTGCGCATTTCCTGGTCTTGGACGCATTTCTGTGTCTTTATTTTCTTCGCCCTCTCCAGTTTCTTCCTCGTGCAGTCGGCTCTGATCCTGTACTTCGCCCCGCATCGCAGCATGTCCCCCAAAGACCTCGAGCGTTATCTGCTCAACAAGCCGCAGTTTCTCTTTGGCACCAACATCCTCTGGTACGCCGCGATCTTTCTCTTTCTTTACGTCACTCTCGGCGTTCTGCGCGGCAAGCCCTTCTGGGCGTCTCTCGGCTGGAAAAAACTCAAATCCAATCTCTCCGCCGGCAACGCAAATCCCTGGGCGTACTTCTTCTCTGGCTGCGGCTTGGCTATTTTCGTTTTCATCGTCAGTTCCCAGGTCCACACCGACGACAAGATGCCCATTCAAGAGGTCCTCAAAAACCGCAACAGCGCCATCCTCCTCATGGCCATGGCTGTTTTCGTCGCTCCCCTCGTCGAGGAAACCGTCTTCCGCGGCTATCTCTATCCGCTCTTCGCCAAATCCTTCGGCATTCTTCCCGGCATCCTGCTCACCGGAGTTCTCTTCGGTTTAATGCACGGCTCGCAACTCGGCTGGACGGCATCATCTTCACCTTCGCCCGCGCCCACACCGGTACCGTCGTCGCCAGCTTCCTCCTCCATCTTGGCTACAACTCCATGATCGCCGTCGCCACCATCGTCGGCACCCACGGCTTCACCCAAATCCCCACCCACTAGCCGAATTCGTTTTCGCGCACCTGCTCCGCTACAATATATTTTGGAGTGCGGCGGTCTTGCCGCCGCTTTCACGGTCGAGCCAAGCTCCAAGCTGCTACATCCAAGGCTTGCATGAGTAAGGAACCAACGTAATGTACGTAGCCCAGCCAATCCAATGGACCGACCGCGGCGTAATCATGCTCGATCAACGCCGCCTCCCGGGCGAGGAAATCTCCCACACCTACACCGACTACCGCGAAGTCGCCCGCGCCATCCGTGAAATGGTCATCCGCGGCGCTCCCGCCATCGGCGTAGCCGCAGCCATGGGCGTAGCACTAGGCGTCCTGCATTCCTCTGCAAAATCGGTCGACGAATTGCGCGCGGAATTCCCGCAAATCTGCGACGTCATCGCCAAGACTCGCCCCACCGCGGTCGATCTCTTCTGGGCGCTCGAACGCATGAA
>WNFC01015605.1_pt1 | contig 11739 bp, 8 predicted proteins | sample 5400541 | NCBI WGS metagenome assembly WNFC01 (sample SAMN13153342, study PRJNA577476) | soil metagenome | isolation source: 120 cm saprolite under Douglas fir tree site 2 hole 2 replicate 1 | place: USA:California | collected 2015-04-18 | reverse complement strand
TCCGCAGCTGGTGACGATTGCGCCCGACGGTCGCCAGGTCCGGTGCTGGAAGAGCGCGGCATTAGGACCCTGGCCCCGACAGGAGGTTGCGGCCATCGACGAGCCCGTGTTCCAACGAGGCGATGCGCTGGTCAACGTGACGAGCCTCAGCAAGACCTTCGATACGGGCGGGCGTTTCACGACCTGGCGGCTGTCGGTCGCCAACGGTCGTCCGGTCCTCTACCGGCGGTCCGGTCGGGTGCCGGCCGTCAGCGTGGTTACATTTTCGATCTCGCCCGGCGAGGTCTTGGGCCTTGTCGGGGAGAGCGGTTGCGGCAAGTCGACCCTCGGCCGCCTGCTTTTGCAATTGCTGCGGCAAAGCGATGGCAGCGTCGAGTTCGACGGGGCCGACGTCGCCCGCTTGCCGGCTCAGGCCCTCGGGCCGTTTCGCCAACAGGCACAGATCGTTTTCCAGAATGTCGGCTCCTCGCTCAATCCCAGACTGTCAGTGGGCGAGGCGCTTGGGCGGCCGCTCGCCCTGTTCAACCTGACGACGCCGCGCGAGCGGACCCGGCGCGTCGAAGCGTTGCTGGAGATGGTGCGGCTGCCGGGCGCCTATCGGAAGCGCTTTCCCCATCAGCTGAGCGGAGGAGAACGCCAGCGCGTGGCGATTGCCCGGGCGCTAGCGACCGAGCCGCGCTTTGTCGTATGCGACGAGCCGGTGTCCGCGCTCGACGTGTCGGTGCAGGCGACGATCGTCAATCTCTTGGCTGATCTGCGCGATACCTTAGGCCTCTCCTACCTGTTCATCTCGCACGATCTCGCCGTTGTCGCCCAACTCTCCGACCGGATCGCGGTGATGTATCGCGGCCAAATCTGCGAAATTGGCACTGCCGCCGAAGTGCTCGCGCCGCCATATCATCCCTACACAGAAATTCTGCTTGCCTCGGCTGCCGATGACGATCTGGCAGCGGTACCCGAGGATGTTTCCGCGGAACTTGCCGTCGGGCACACCGGCTGTGTGTTCGCGGCGCGCTGCCCCAACCACCTGGGCTCGATCTGCGATACCAAGGCGCCGCTATTCAAGGTGCTGAGCGGTTCGCACGCCATCGCCTGTCATCTCGACACGGTGCTGCCGTCGGTCTTGCCGCGTCTGGACGCGGAACCTGTGCTCAAAGCCGGCTGACCAAACAGGATCGAGGATGTCCAGACGCTTTCATCTCGCATGGTTCACCAATTTCACCGTGGGACACTGGGACGGCACCTTCTCGCATGGCGGCTCTCCGTGGGACGGCAAGTTCTACATCGACATGGCGCAGGCGCTCGAACGCGCCTGCTTCGACTACGTCATTTACGAAGACAAGCTGCTGGTGCCCGAGGCCTATCGCGGCTCGACGGAAACCACGCTGAAATACGCGCATCAGGTGCCGAAGCACGATCCGGTACCGCTCGCCGCGATCGTTGCCGCCGCGACATCGCACATTGGTGTCGTGCCCACGATGTCGACGCTGGCGTGGCCACCTTTCATGCTGGCGCGAGTCTCAACGACGATCGATCATATCGCCGGCGGTCGCTTCGGCTGGAACATCGTCACCAGCGGCGAGGACCTGGCAGCCCAGAATTTCGGCATGGACGTGCTGCCGCCGCGCGACACCCGTTACGCCATGGCCGACGAGTACATGGACCTCGTCAACCAGCTGTTCGACTCCTGGGAGGATGGCGCGGTGGTCATGGACCGCGCCCGCGGCATTTACGCCGATCACCGGAAGGTCCACCCGGTCCATTTCGAAGGTCAGTTCTTCCGATGCCGCGGTCCGCTCAACACGGTGCCCTCGCCGCAGCGCCGGCCGACCTATGTGCAGGCCGGCGGCTCGCCGCGCGGCCGCGACTTTGCCGCCAAGCATGCTGATTCGATCATCGCGACCGCCAACCAGATCAATGGCATGAAGCAGTTCCGCGACGACATCCGCGAGCGTGCCATGAAGCTCGGCCGCAATCCTGACGACATCAAGGTTCTGTACCTGGTCTACCCGTTTCTCGGCGAAACGGACCAGGAAGCCAAGGCCAAGCACCGCCGAATCGTTAACAAGCCAAGCTTCGCCGAAGCGGCGCTGGCGGGTATCGGCCAGATTACTGATATCGATTTCTCGCAGTACGAGCTGGACAAACCGTTACCCAAGCTCACCACCAACGGCGAGTCGGGCGCGCTGGACAAGTTCCAGCAATGGGGCAGCGGCAAAACTTTGCGGCAGCTCGCTTCCGAGCGTTTCGACAACGGCCTCGACCTGATCGGGACCCCGGATGCGGTCGCCGAGCGCATGGGCGAGGCGATCGAGGCGATCGGCGGCGACGGCTTTCTGATCAGCACGCCCTTCCAGCGCATCAGTCGGCACTACGTCAACGAGGTCTGCGAGGGGCTGGTGCCAGCGTTGCAGCGCCGCGGCTTGATGCGGACCGAATATACCCGGTCGACATTGCGGGAGAACCTCAGGGAGTTCTAGCCGGCCTCCGGCGACACCATCAGCCGGAGAGCGCCCGGGCGGGTGGCGGCAAGCCGCGCGTATCGGCGGCGATACCCTCGCCCACCTCCGGGCTATGCCAGGGTACACCCTCTCCCGCAGAGCGGAAGAGGGTGTACGGGCGAGCGAAGCCCGAGGGCCGCGCTAGCAATCGACGCCTCAGCTCAGCTCGAACTGAAACAGATTCGCGGCATTTTCCGAGGTGATTTTGCGCAGATCGGCCTCGGGCACGCCGTCGAACATCCGCGCAAGGAACTGCTGTGAGCGCGGGAAGGTCGCTTCGGCATGCGGGTAGTCGCTGCCCCACAGCATCGTCTCGACGCCGATGTACTCGCGCAGTTTCACGCCGATATCATCCTCCATGAACTCGACGAACATATTGCGGCGCCAGTATTCGCTCGGCAGCAGGCCTTCCCGAGACTTCCATCCTCTGGTGAAAACGGGGCGTTCAGTGTACACAAAGTCCATCTGTTTCAACCAATGCGGGATCCACGACGCCTCGTGCTCGACCGAGCCGATCTTGAGCCGGGGATAACGGTCGAAGACCCCGGCGAACAGGATCGCCCCCATCGAATATCGCACCCAGTAGTCGGTCGTCGAGCGGCCGGAGGCTGTCATCTCCGTTGAGTCCGTGGTGAACTCGTTCGCCGGCACTCCGAAACGCGGCGTCGAAATGTGCAACAATAGCGGTTGATTGAGGTCCTGCGCCGTCCACCACAGGCGCTCATAGATCGGGTGGCGATAGGGAAATTCCGGCAACGGGGCGACCGGGATAAAGGCCCCGACCAGCCCCATCCGAGCACAGCGCTCAAGTTCATCACAGGCTTCCTCGACATTGTCGACGTTGAGCATCGCAATGCCCTTCAACCGGTCGGAGTAGGGCTTGCAGAAATCCGCGATCCAGTCGTTGTAGACGCGGCAGATTTCGGACAGCAATTTGCCGTCGGAGATGCGGTACCAAAACAGGCCCTGGCTGGGCTGCAACACCGAACCCCAGACGCCATCCTCTTCGTTTTCGACGATCATCGAATGGGCGTCGTAAGCACCCTTGCGGACATCCTCCCAGGTGCCGAGGAAGTCGATCTGCGATGGATCCTCGAAGCGCTGCCCGGCCTGGATCACCGCACCGAGCGTGCCGACCTGCATGCCATCGAGTACCCAGGCGTCGAATTCGCGCCCGGCCGGCGTCTTGCGCCGCTCCATCTTGGGCGCCCGCTCGCGCAGTTTCGGTTCGAAGCGGCTCGAATACAGGTCGGGAGGCTCGACGATATGCGAGTCAGCCGAGATCAACTTGTAGGACCACATCGAAACCTCCTCGGGTTGACCGGCCGCGGCCGGCTCTGCTCTGTCAAAAACCAAAGGCCTGGTTAGAAAGGCCGCGCGCTCGCCGTTTTCTTATTCAGCAGCGGCCGGTGCAGGCGCTTCCTGCAAAAGCGCAGCGGCGCCCCTGCAACCGGCGTGCCTTCAGCGAGACGGTCGGAATGGATTGGCATGGTGTGTGCGAGGGGCCTCAGCATGACCATGCCCCGACTCCTGGCCGCCACATTGCTCCTGATCGCGGCCACCTTCGCCGCGATTGATCCGAGCCCAGCTGAAGCCCGGGTGCTGCGCATCGGACTCGCCGACGACCCGGATATGCTGGATCCCACCTTGGCGCGAACCTACACCGGGCGGATCGTATTCGCCGCGATGTGCGACAAGCTCGTCGACATCACTCCGGAGCTCGATATCGCGCCGCAGCTCGCCACCGAGTGGCAATGGGTCGACGGCAATAAGGGACTTATTCTGAAACTGCGGCGGGGCGTCCTATTTCAGGATGGCGAACCGCTCGATGCCGGTGCCGTCAAGTTCAGCATTGAGCGGCACCTCAACATGCCGGGCTCGAACCGCAAGGCCGAAATCAGTGCTGTGAGCGGGGTGGAGATCATCGACGACCACACCGTGAAGCTGGTGTTGAAAGCACCGTTCGCTCCGCTGCTAGCCGCGCTGAGCGACCGCGCCGGGATGATCGTGTCGCCAAAAGCCGCTGAGGCGCCCGGCGATTTCGCCAACCATCCGGTGTGCGCCGGCCCCTACAAATTCGTCGAGCGCGCCGCGCAGGACCGCATCGTGCTGGAGCGGTTCGCCGATTACTGGAACAAGGATGCCGTCACGTTCGACCGGATCGTCTTCATGCCGATCCCCGATTCGACCGTGCGACTCGCCAACCTGCAATCAGGCGGGCTCGACATGATCGAGCGGCTGGCGGCGACCGACCTTGAGACCGCGCGCAAGGATTCGCGTCTGAAGGTGGCGACGATTACCGGGCTCGGCTATCAGAGTTTGTCGATCAACCTCAATAACGGCCCCCGCGCGCAGAACCCGCTCGGCCAGGATCCGCGGGTGCGCGAGGCACTCGAACTGTCGCTCGACCGCGCCGCGCTCAACGAAGTGGTCTTCAATGGTCTGTTTCAGCCCGGCAACCAATGGGTCGGGCCGAGCAACCCGTTTTACGTAAAGTCGCATCCCGCCCCGGCCCGCGACGTGGCCAAGGCAAAGCAGCTGCTCGCTGCTGCGGGGGCGCCGAACCCCCGCGTGACATTGATGATGACGACGGTGCCGGAAATGATGCGGGCGGCGCAGGTGATCCAGGCAATGGCAGCCGAGGCCGGGTTCGACATCAAGATCCAGGCCACCGAGTCCGGTGCGGCGCTTCAGGCATCGGTGGACGGCCAGTTCGAATTGTCTCTGAACGGTTGGAGCGGCCGCACCGACCCTGACGGCAATCTGTACAACTTCGTTTCGTGCAAGGCGCCTACGGCTTTGAATGTGGCGCGTTACTGCAATCCCACGGTTGACGAAGAACTCGACGCGGCCCGTACGGCCGAGGACACAGCGTCTCGCCTGGCGCATTACGCCAAGGTTGCCGACCGCATTCTGATCGACCGACCGCTGATCTATCTCTGGCACCCGACCTGGCTTTTTGCGATGAACGCGAAGATCACCGGCTTTGAACCATACCCGGACGGGCTGATCCGCCCGCACGGAATGACGATGCAATAGGCGCGCGCGGGATATGCACCCGGATTAGGCGCCGATGACCACCTTCCTGCTCCGACGCATCGCATTGATCCTGCCGACCCTGTTTTTCGTGTCGGTCTTGATCTTCGGGCTGCAGCAGCTGTTGCCCGGCGACCCGGCCTTGGCTTTGGCGGGAGAGAACCAGGATCCGGCGGTGATTGCCTATTTGCACCAGAAATACCATCTCGACCGGCCGATCCCGGTCCGCTATGCGCTATGGGTTCAAGGCGTGCTGCAGGGCGATCTCGGCGAGTCGATCCGGATCAAGCGGCCGGTCCTTGATCTCATCCGAGAGAAATTGCCGGTGACTGCCGAGCTGGCGTTGCTGGCTCTCGTCATCGCCTTTGCTATCGGCGTGCCGGCCGGGATCATCGCCGCGGTCAAGCACGACACCGCGGTCGATTACGGGGCGAGGATGGCAGCCCTGTGGGGCCTCTCGATCCCCAATTTCTGGCTCGGAATCCTCATGATCCTGCTGTTTTCGGTCGAATGGGGCGTTTTGCCGGCCTCCGGCTTCGTCGCCCCCGGCGAGAGCCTGAAGCAGAACCTGCTGACCCTGGCGATGCCGGCCTTCGTGCTCGGAAATGCGATCGCCGCAGTGATGATGCGCCACACCCGCAGTGCGATGCTGCAGGTACTGAGCGCCGACTACATCCGCACTGCTCGGGCGAAGGGGCTCGGCGAATTGCGGGTCATCCTGCGACACGCGTTGCACAACGCGCTGGCGCCGGTGGTGACGCTGGGCGCTCTCGAATTCGGCCAGCTGTTGTCGGGGGCAGTACTGACCGAGCAGGTGTTTACCATCCCCGGCTTTGGCAAGCTGATCGTCGATGCAGTATTCAGCCGCGACTATGCGGTCGTGCAGGGCGTCGTGCTGTGCACGGCGATGGCGTACATCGCGCTGAACCTGCTCGCTGATTTCGCTTATGTCCTGATCAACCCGCGGCTGCGCCCATGACCGCCGAGACCTTCGACGCTATCGCGATCGGGGCGGACCGCGGCGAGCGGCCCTGGCGCCGGACGATGCGGCGCCTTGTCAAGCGGCGGGCAGCTCTGGTCGGGCTTGTCGTCGTGGTCTTCTTCATAATGCTGTCGACTCTAGCGCCGATTGTCTCACCATACGATCCGTTGGCGACAAGCTGGGCGATGGTGCGCAAGCCGCCATCGATGGTGCACCTGTTTGGCACCGACGAGATCGGGCGCGACATCCTGGCGCGCATCATCTGGGGCGGCCAGGCATCGCTAATGGCTGGCATCGTGTCGGTCTCGCTGGCGCTGGTGATCGGCGTACCGATCGGCCTCCTGACCGGATATGCCGGCGGGATCGTCGACGGCACGATAATGCGTCTGATCGATGCGATGCTGGCGATCCCGTTTCTGATCCTGGCGATTGCGCTGGCCGCCTTTCTCGGTCCCAACCTGACCAATGCGATGATCGCGATCGGCGTATCGCAGATGCCGGTCTTCGTTCGCCTGACCCGCGGCCAGGTGCTTTCGGTCAAGCATGAGGATTACATCGAGGCGGCTCGCGCCATCGGCAATCCGGACCGCCGCATCGTTCTGCGCCACATTTTGCCCAACATCCTCCCGCCGCTGCTCGTCCAGGCGACGCTGGCGATCGCCGCCGCGATTATCGCCGAGGCGAGCCTGTCGTTTCTCGGCCTCGGCCAGCAGCCGCCAAATCCAAGCTGGGGCAGCATGCTCAACACCGCCAAGAACTTTATCCAGCAGGCGCCATGGATGGCGATCTGGCCGGGGCTGGCGATCTTCGGCCTGGTCCTGTCGCTGAACCTGTTCGGTGACGGCCTGCGAGATGCGCTCGATCCCAAAGGCGATTCCTAACGGTCCGCGGTGACGTGCCCTAAAGTTTTTCACCCCTTAGCCGCGTCAACCGCCGCAGCACGGCGTGCTTGGTGCACCGCCAGCCATCATGTTGATTGGGAAGTTCTTCGGATCGCTGCCCGAGCCGCTCCCCGCTATTGGATGGCATGGAACTTGCGCCACTGGCGCCTGGGAGGGACGCCAATGAGCGATAGAGGAGCATTGCTGCGTCGTGGCCGAGACCTCGTTCACGTACCCATCGGTTACGGTTGCGAGCGCGCGCACGACCCGTGCGCGGCGATGGGTGCCGATTGTCGTCTTGCTGTTCCCGGCATTGTCGTTTCTCGCCGTCTTCTTCGCCCTCCCGGCGCTTGGCCTTGTCGTCTTTAGCTTTCTGACGCAATCGCCCCAGGGCACCGCGGGCCTGCCGCTGACCCTATCGCATTACGTCCATTTTTTCGGCACCCCGCTGTATGCGCATGTGCTGTGGACGACGCTGCGCATCAGCCTGGTGACGACCGCACTGGCGATGGTGCTCGCCTATCCGATTGCGCTGGTGATGGCGCGTTCGAGCGGTGCCGCGCGGCAGGTCATCACGATGATCGTCATCGCTCCTCTGATCGTCAGCGTCGTGGTGCGGACCTATGGCTGGGAGGTCATTCTCGGCAACGGGCCGACCGGGGTGCTGAACTGGCTCCTGCTGGCGAGCGGGCTGATCCGCAAGCCGGTCGCGTTGCTGTACTCCGAAACCGCCGTCGTCATCGGCTCATTGCATGTCTTCTTTCCGATGATGGTGCTGCCGCTCGCCTCGGCCCTCGGCAAGATCGATCCGCGGGTCGAGGATGCCGCGCGCACCCTCGGGGCGACCGGGTGGCGGACCTTCCTTCGGGTCACAGTGCCGTTGAGGCGGCACCGCGGCGACGATGCTCGGAATGCTGGTCGATCAGCAGATCCTCGTGGTCTACGACTGGCCCTTCGGCGCGACCGTGGCGACCGTGCTCGTCGCGATCGTGCTGGCGGTCAACATCGCCGGGACCCGCCTGCTGGATCGTCGTCAGAAGGGGGAACGGCGATGAGCGGCCGCCTGAGCGGGCCGGCCGCCTGGCTGCTCTATCCGATCACCCTGGCGATGATGCTCTTCATCCTGGCGCCGCTCTTGGTGACGATGGCGATCTCAGTCAGCGATTCCGCCTATGTCGAGTTTCCCCCGCACGGCTTTACCCTGTCGTGGTACGGCAAGGTCCTGTCCGATTCCGATTTCATCGATTCGCTGATTTTCAGTGCGGGGCTCGCGGTCGGCGCGACGTCGGGCGCGCTCCTGCTCGGCATGCCCGCGGCATTCGCGGTGGTCCGTCACGAGTTTCCCGGGCGGGGCGCGGTCTCTGCCGCGTTGTTGTCGCCGCTGGTGTTCCCGGTGCTGATCACCGGCGTCGCGCTATTGCAGATGTTTGCGACGATGCGCTCCAACAACACGGTCCTCAACCTGTTGATCGCGCATGTCCTGGTGACGACGCCCTATGTGGTTCGCACCGTCGCGGCGAGCCTCATGCTGGTCGATCCGACGCTCGAAGAGGCCGCGCGCACCCTCGGTGCCAGCAATTCGCGCGTGTTCCGCCGTATCACCCTGCCGCAGATAGCCCCCGGCCTGACCGCCGGGGCCCTGTTCGCCTTCATGATTTCGTTCGACAATTTCCCGATTTCGCTATGGCTGGCCGATGCCCAGCACAACCCCGTGCCGCTCTTGATCTTTCAGATGATCGCCAGTGTGTTCGAGCCATCGGTCGCGGCGATCTCGACCCTGATGATCGTGTTGTCGATGGCGATCGTCCTGATCGTCGAGCGCGTCGCCGGTCTGCGCCGCGCCATGGCGATGTGACCCGACGAGGAGAATGGAACGTGACCCAGGCAATCAGACGCCGCGCTTTTCTCGGCAGTGCCGCCGCGCTCGCCGCGCCGCTCATCCTCGGCCGCCGCGCCGGCGCTGCCGAACGCTCGATCACGGTCGGCATCTATACGGCGCAACAGGGCGAGCACGTGCGCAAGCAGATCATCCCGCCGTTCGAGGCGGCGCATGACTGCAAGGTTTATACGACGCAGGGCGTCACCCTCGAACAGATCGCGCTGCTCCGCACGACGCGCAGCAACCCGAAATACAGCGTCATGTTCATGGACGATATCGGCGTCGACCTCGCCAAGAAGGAGGGGCTGATCGAGCACTTGCCGGTCGATCGGATCCCCAATATGGGGCAGGTCCTCAAGCGCTTTATTTTCAATGACGGGTACGGCGCAGGGTTCGCCATGTCGTCCGTCGGTCTCGTCTACAACTCTGCGACGGGGAAGCCGCTGGCCAGCTATGGCGAATTGTGGGACGAGCGCTTCCGCAAGCGCTTTCTGATGACTTCGCCCAAGTCGACGCAGAGTACGCACCTGTTGATCGCCGCGGTCGCGGTCCAAACCGGCAAGCCTTACGCCGAGGCGCAATACCAGATCGAAGACGCCTGGCCCAAAATGGCGGAATTGAAACCCAACGTCTTGAGCATCTTCGAAAACGCATCGACGGTGATGCAGGTGGCGCAGGGTCAGGCCGACCTCGCCGGGCTCTCGTTCTCGAAAAGCGTCTACCCCTACACGGTCAAAGGGGCGCCGATCGATATGTGTTTCCCGCGGGAAGGCGCCTTTGCCGGCATCAATTGCCTCACCCTGGTCAAGGGCGCGCCGGAACCCGAGCTGGGTCTCGCCTTCATCAACTGGATGCTCGACCCCGGGGTGCAGCGCGGTCTCGCCGAAGCCACCTTTGCCGCGCCGACGATCAGCGGTCTGGAGTTTAAGCCCGATGTCGCAAAATACATGGCCTACCCTGAGTCGAAGATGGACGAGATGGCGATCTTCGCCCCCGATTACACCTTCATCAATCCCATACGCTCCCGGCTCCTCGAAAAGTACAACGAGGTCTTTGGCAGCTGATGCGGCCCCGGCGGCGGTCCGGCTGCGCGAGCTGACCAAGCTGTTCGGCAATACCAGGGCGGTCGACCGGCTGTCTTTGACGATCGAGCCGGGTAGCATCGTCGCGCTGCTCGGGCCGAGCGGATGCGGCAAGACAACGACATTGCGGATGGTCGCCGGGCTGCTGCAGCCGGAAGCGGGGGAGATATTCCTCGATGACCGGCCGATCACGCGGGTGCCGGTGCACCGCCGCAATGTCGGCATGCTGTTTCAGAATTACGCGCTGTTTCCGCACATGAATGTCGCGCAGAACCTCGCCTTTGGCCTGGAGATGCGCAACATCCGCAGGGGCGAAGCGACGACCCGCGTCGCCGCAGCATTGCAGCTCGTGCAGCTGACCGGCTACGAAGACCGCATGCCGTCGCAACTCTCGGGCGGGCAGCAGCAGCGCGTCGCGCTGGCCCGGGCCCTCATCGTGCAGCCGGCAGTGCTGCTGCTCGACGAGCCACTCGGCGCGCTCGACAAAAGCCTGCGCCAGAGCATGCAGCTCGAATTGCGACAGCTACAGCGCCGGCTCGGCATCACGACGGTCATGGTGGCGACGGGCGCCTCGAGCAGGTCGGCTCGCCGGCGGAGGTCTATCAGCGCCCGGTATCTCGCTTTATCGCGAGCTTTCTCGGCGCAGCGAATTTCTTTCGCGGCAAGATCGTCGCGGCAAGTGATGGCCGGGTTCGCGTGGCCGTTCCCGGCGGGCTGGCGCTGTCGGTGTTCTCGACCCGGAAGCTCGGCGACACAGTCACCGTGGCATTGCGCCCCGAGGCGGTCAGGGTCCAGCCCGCCGGGAGCGCGGATGAACCAAGCGGGGTCCCGCGCGGCATCAACGCGACCCGGGCGATCGTCGAGCAGATCGTCTACCACGGCTTCAACAGCCACCTTTACTTGCGCCAGCCCGACGGCGAGAAGTTGATCGCGTTTCAGCAGAACGAGGCCGGTTTGGGCGGCACCGCGATCCAACCGGGTACGGCGGTTCGGGCGTACTGGGCGGAGGAGGGCAACCACATCGTGCGCGACGAGGCGAACGCGGGCACGCCTGCTCCCGCAGCCATATAGGCATAGGCCGGGCCGCCGATGGCTGGCGCCCGCATGTCTTCCTGGGCCGTGCGTGTCGCCTTGATTGACGCCAAAAGCTGCCAAGATGCGGACCGCAGTCGCAAACCAATGTCGGTTTCAGGGAACAAAAACTGCGTCATGCGGCCGACATATCGAGTCGCCGGTTCCACCCAACTGGGCCGATCCTCCCCCGCCGGCAAAGGTCCGGAAGCGCCGATTCCGGCCGTTCGCGGCACCCCAATCGAACCGCGGGAGTCGACCCTGAGCTGCCCTTCATGGCCGTGCCAGCCGATAGTCGGCTCGACCG
>WNFC01013497.1_pt1 | contig 11739 bp, 11 predicted proteins | sample 5400541 | NCBI WGS metagenome assembly WNFC01 (sample SAMN13153342, study PRJNA577476) | soil metagenome | isolation source: 120 cm saprolite under Douglas fir tree site 2 hole 2 replicate 1 | place: USA:California | collected 2015-04-18 | reverse complement strand
GGAGGTATCTTCATGGCTTACCAGATGACGGTCACCTTGACTGACCAGGAATACCAACTACTTGTAGAAGAAGCGGCTAAAAGTGGCAAACGGCCTGAAACTCTTTTGCGCGATATGATACATCGTTTACAACCGACTCCACAAGAAACATATGTAATGACGGGACGCGAACTAGCAGAGAAGCTATATCGTGAGGGAAAGCTTGCCAACCTTGCTACCCAGCGACGGCTGACTCGGGAAGAACTAGAGGCACGCGAGCAACTCGTTCAGAGATTAGCCGGTGGCAAACCTGCATCTGAAATGGTCATTGAAGATCGAGGGCCATATTGATGGCAACCTACTTCCTCGACACCTCAGCCCTAGTCAAACGCTACTTTCCAGAGCAAGGACATGCTTGGATAGTGACTCTGTGTGGTGTGGTGCAAGATCAAGACCTTTACATCTCTCAAGCTGCTTTAATCGAAGCTGTGGCAGCCATTTGTAGGCGAGAACGAGAGCGGAGCATTACCACTGCAGAACGGGATACACTTATTGATACGTTTCGGCAAGATAGCTGAGATAGCTATAACGTGTGGCCTGTCACAAATGACACCTACACCTTTGCAGGCGATTTGTGTCGCTCACATCGACTGCGTGCCTACGACGCGGTGCAACTGGCATGCACACTTCATTGTTAGTGCTGACAGTAATCTCATCGAGATTGCTATTGCCGGAGGTTTAAGCGTCGAGAATCCAAATAACTATCCTTAAGCTGAGATAGTTGGCGTTGATCAGAGATCACTTAGGGCTCATCTCTGCTCTAACTCTCGCGTTCTTTCTTCCCGGGCCTGATGAATCAGCTCTGGTGAATCTTCAAAAACTTGCCCAGGATGGGCTCGCCTGAGTTCCTCCCGAAAGCGTAACAGCTCATCTACCGCTGCCCGGTTGAGTCGTCCAGGGCGTATCTGCGCAGAGTTTGCCTCCGGAGGTACAGTCTGTTCAAGGATTCGCTCGATGTATTCCTGTACAGAAAGGTTACTCTGTGCTGCCGCTATTTTGATACGCCGGCGCAGCTCAGGAACGAGCTGAATCATGATATCATCTGTCTGGTCGTCATCGTACTGCCGCATTGCCATAGCTGCACTGTCTCTTTCTGCTATAGTAGCTACATTGTAATGCTATACATCCGGCTGTCCTACATTGCAATGACATGGTACCAGATTACTCGTCAGGTCGCAATCACCTATTCCGGTGGCCTGCGGCGCCCACTGTGGATGCTCCGGCCGTATTGACCAGCAGCGGAGGCGTTTAAGTTGCGGGGTCAATAAAGGAAATATAGTGATATACTAAATAGAACAACTCCGGCTTATATAGGGAGGTATCTTTATGGCTTACCAGATGACGGTCACCTTGACTGACCAGGAATATGCAGCACTCACTGCGGAGGCAAATAAACGTGGCACGCAGCCCGAAGAAGTGCTCCATGAGATCATGGTACAACATCTTTCATCAGTTAATTCCTCAAAGCATCCTTTAACAGGGCGCGAGTTCATGGAACTGCTGTATCGCGAAGGGGAGATCGAGAATCTGCCCGCGCGACGGCCGTTGACACCAGAAGAACAAGCCGAACGCGAACGACTTGCTCAAGTGTTTGCAGGTGGTAAATCTGGGTCTGAAATGGTGATGGAAGATCGAGGGCCATACTAATGGCAACCTACTTTCTGGACACTTCAGCCATCATTAAGCGTTACTTCGCTGAGCAAGGACATGCTTGGGTAGTAAGCCTGTATGATCCTACACGAGGTCACTATCTCAATATCTCGCAAGCCGCTTTAGTGGAGGTCGTGGCAACGACGTGTCGGAAAACTCGTGAACAGAGTATCACCATTGCCGAACGCGACATGCTTATTAACGCTTTTCGACAAGATAGCCAAAATATTTACAGCATCCAGATTGTCAACAAGGCTGTATATACCTCTGCGGGTGATTTGTGCCGATCACATAGACTACGTGCCTACGATGCAGTGCAACTCGTTTGTGCACTCCGTCTGCGTGAGAAAGCTCTAGCAAATCGAGCGCCTGCTCCTATCTTTGTCTGTGCCGATAATAACCTCATCGAGATCGCCATCGCTGAAGGACTAAGCGTCGAGAATCCCAATAACTATCCTTAAGCTGGGATAAAAGGAACTAACATGAGGCTGATGAGGCCGCCTACACCGGCCCGGCAGGCCTGAGCGCGTACAGGATCCACCTTGCTCATCTCTGCTCTAACTCTCGCGTCCATTGTTTCTTCACCCTTCTCAACATCAGGTAAAAGTTCACGCCAATTTTATGGTTGAGGTCATAGCAAAAATGCTTTCATTGCTTTATACTGGGTATAATTAAGAACTTCATTGAACACATGTGAAGGTATGACGGAGAATAGACCTATGGTTGCACAAACGCGGGCATCAGCGCAAATAGAGCGTTCTGGTTGGCGGCGAGTGTTCACCTTGCTAACAGGTATAGTCTTTTTCGGCTTACTGGCATATATGCTTATAGCGATCGTTCATCAAATCGTCGTCCCGCCCCCGGCTCACAAGCTCGTTTTGATCGAGGATGTTCCACTTCCCAGTGGCTTGGGAGCCACAAGCCCTGGTCAGACAAATCCGCTGGCTCCTGGCGTAGCGCAAGATTTTGACCACTTTGATTTTCAGGCTTATGATGTAGCTACTCATCAATTGTTCATTGCCCACACGGGACCCAATCCAGACCTGCTCGCACTTGCTCATACCAAATTTGATCCTAAATACGACGGGCATATTATCGTCTTTAATACTCAACTGGACAGGGTCACAGCCCGCATTGATATACCTCAGGTCGCAGGAATTGTGGATGCACCCGATTTGGGCAAAGTCTTCGCTGGTGATGCTCAAGACAATATCATCTACGACATCGATGTGCATACTCTCAAGGCCACGCCCATAGCGCTTCCTGATAACGAAGGTCCCGATGCGATTTCCTATGATCCAACCGATAAAACGATTTTCGTTTCCGATCCTGGCAGTCCAGCTGATCCCAACAAAACCTTGAATCCTGATAGGAGTAATGAGAACGTTGCAGTCATCGACGCTGTTCACGATAAGTTCATCAAGAGGATCAATCTGGGCCTGGTGCCACTGTTACCAGGTGAACAAGTCCCTGCGAACCAGATTACCCCTGGCAATGTTCCGCTCTATGGGCATGATGTGGGACATAACAAATACGATGATGGGTTGCACATGCTCTTTGTGACATCTCAGGTATTGCCAAACGGTGATGATCCCAACCCGTTCCTTCTGCCTCCGCCAGGTACGGGTGAATTGTTTGAGATTAACCCTGTCACCTTAACTATTGTGAAGGAAATAAATCTGCCAGCTACATGCAGTACCCCTCATGGCATGACTATCGATTCACAACAGCACGTGGGTTTCATTGCCTGCACGGACTTTGGCGGCCCGCAAAACCTTATTGAGAATCTCGTCAGAGTTGATCTCACGACCCTGACGGTGATTCCTACAGATCCGTCAAAGGCTCGCTTAGCATCTGCTCCGGATATCGTTGTTATCGATACTTCCCTGCATGTCCTGTTTGTCGGCGGCAAAGGTGGAATAAGCATTTTTGATGAGAAAGCTGGTGAGTTTCATAAACTCAGTGACCAATTCATTGGGAAACAGACACACACCATCGCTCTTGATGAACAGACGCAGGAGGTGTTCTTGCCTATCGTCATTGGGGGCAGGCCCATCCTGAGAATTGCCAGGTATAATCCGAACGGGGTGTAGGTGGATGTCATATCAAACTAAAACCGGGAGGGATCCATGTTAGTCAAATTTCTGTTCCGTAACTTAAAAGGATATCGCCTGCTTATACTCCTGGCAATTATAATTACAATTTTGCAGGTAGGCTCCGATATCGCCGCCGCTTTTCCGCTTAAATTTATTCCGAGTAAAGTGCAAAATGCAGGGAATGATCCCTCTTGCACCTTCTCATTTCTGAATCCGATTCTCGATATATTTGATACTCCCTTACTTGATCCAGCACTTGCGCCGTTAGCTCCTGGCCAGCCAGTGCAAACGCCAGGGATAACTCCCTGTCCCATCTCACCCTCCAATACCAATGCAATCGTGATTTACAGCCATCATAGTACGATCGGCGTCATCGTGTTTTCAGTGTTAATGCTGCTCCTATTCGGCACATTAAGCGCAATGCTGGCTTTCCTGGACCTTTACCTGGCCGCGTTTATCGCGCAAAATCTGACAGCCAGATTACGGATCCAGTTGTTTGAGCATCTACAACGGTTGTCGCTGGACTGGCACGGGAAACAGAAGAAAGGTGATCTTGTTCAGCGTGTCACTGGCAACATTGCTGATATTGAAAAACTTGTCACCGATGGTCTGGTAGACCTCCTGGCAGGCGTACTGACACTGATCGGCGTTATATCTGTCATGTTGTTCGTTAGCTCGGCATATACCCTGATCTCACTGGCAATTGTGCCCGCGCTTTTTTTGATTGTGCTTGGCTATACTAAAAACATCAAGGCTGCGGCGAAGAAGGCCGCGAAGGCAACAGGCCAGGTTGCAGATGTGGCTACAGAGGACATCAACGCGCTCACCGTCATCAAGGTCTTCACCCGTGAGGAGAAAGAAGCCCTGCGCTTCGGTGATTATGTCAAACAAAACCGCCGCGCAGGACTTCGCGCAGGGGGGCTACAGGCACAATTCGTACCCCTTGTTGCCTTCCTGGTCATCCTGGGTACCGCCGCGGTTATGGGTGTAGGGGGCTATGTAGCTGCAGGCTATGGATTCAGTCTCGGGCTCTTCACTATTCCGCCATTGGAAGTGGACATTGGAACGCTGGTTTTATTCCTTACATTTCTCAAACTTCTGTATCAGCCAATGCGCGATCTTTCAAAGTTAACCACGCTTGCAAATACTGCCGCCTCTGGCGCTGAACGCATCCAGGAGGTCTTAGACCAGGCTCCCGAGGTGTTAGAGAGCCAGGTATCGTATCATGGTCCCACCAAATTTCGCGGTGAAATCACCTTTGAGAACGTTGTCTTTGGATATACACCAGATAGCCCACCGGTGCTTAAAGGCATGAATTTGCATATACCACAGGGACGGAAAGTTGCCCTGGTAGGGCTTTCAGGCGGCGGTAAAACCACGCTGGTGAAGTTAATCCCACGTTTCTACGAGATTTCACAAGGATGCGTAAGAATCGATGGAGTTGACAACCGTCAGTATCCCTTAAAGGTGCTGCGCCAAAATGTGAGCATGGTATTACAAGATTCGGTGCTGTTCGAAGGAACGATTGCCGAAAACATCGCCATTGGTAAGCCTGGCGCGCCTCTGTACGAAGTAATTGAGGCGGCAAAAAAGGCGAATATTCATGACTCGATTGTAAGTGTACTGGGTGGCTACGACCGGCTGGTACGCGAACAGGGTAAGGACCTGTCTGGCGGACAACGTCAACGAATCGCCATTGCCCGTGCTATCTTGCGCGATGCGCCCATTCTGATCCTGGACGAACCTACTGCCGCTCTGGATGTTGAGTCCGAAGCCGAAGTCATGCACGCCCTTGACAAGCTCATTGTAGGACGAACCGTGATTATGATTTCTCATCGCCTCAGCACGCTGGGCAACGTTGAAGAGATTATTGTGCTCAAAGAGGGACGCATTGCGGAGCAGGGAACCTTTAAAGAATTGAAGCAGAGGGGCGGTGTATTCGCTTCACTGCTTGCCGAACAAAATCGCTATAACCTGGAAAAGGCAGGCGACCAGTCCATGCTGCGCTCAGCTTTTGCACCTTTCCCCGATCTCTTCGATCAGCGCCAGGTCCAGCAACCTCCACGTCCTCCCTTCGCCCCGGCTTCACCTCAACCCCCGGCAGGACCAACGCCAAGGGGGCCAGTTCCTCTCTCTCCTGCTGGCAACAAGGATGTTTATCATTGGCAACAAAATCAACGCGTAGCTGCTCCCGCTGCCCCCATGAAAGCGCGTATCCTGATTGAAATAAATGGCAAAGTTATCGGTAAACGCTCTTTGAACAAGCCCACGCTCACCATCGGACGGCTTTCTGAGAACGATATCCAGGTACCTTCCCAGCGTGTCTCGCGTCTGCATGCCAGGATACGCTGGGAAAACGGTTCCTGGGTAATGGAGGATGCCGAGAGTCTCAACGGGCTAATCTATCAAGGGCAACGGGTTGATCAGCTGACGTTGCGCAATGGGGACTGTATTCGTCTTGCGCCAACGGTGGTACTACAATTTGTCACTCCACAATAAGCTCTACCCATCCCACAGGCAACCTCGCCATTTACTAATGGTATAATGTATTATTGAGCAGAGTATTTTGACTCATGCAACCACTGCCGCTGAGAACCGGGCGACCAAGACCATTCAATACGCTTTGAAAGGTGGGTACAACGATGTACTTCAAGCAGATCGTCAAAGAAGACCTGGGTTGTGCCAGCTACATCATTGGCTGCACGAACGCGGGCGTGTGCGCGGTGATCGATCCACGCCTGGATATGGTGGACGATATCCTCGAACTGGCAGCGGCCAGAGAGATGCGCGTAGCCGCCGTGATCGAGACGCATAACCACGCCGATCACATCTCGGGCCACGGCGAGATTGCGCGCCGCACCGGCGCGCCTATTTACGTGCACGAGCAGGCAGGGGCAGCATATCCCCACAAGAACCTCAAAGATGGCGATGAACTGCGCTTCGGCGTCGCGAAGCTGCGCGTCATCCATACGCCCGGCCATCGCCCGGAACATATCGCCCTGGCCGTTTCCGACACCAGCCGCAGCGAAGACCCCTGGCTGGTGCTGACGGGCGATTCGCTGTTTATCGGCGACGTCGCGCGGCCCGACCTGGCGATACAGGGCGAAGAAGGGGCCAGCGCGCTCTATGACAGCATCTTCGACCGCCTGCTGATGCTCGAAGACGGCGTCGAGGTCTACCCGGCGCATGTCGCTGGCTCGTTGTGCGGGCGCGGCATGAATCCCAAGACGAGTTCAACCATTGGCTTCGAGCGCAAGCATAACCCGGCCATCGCGCCGCGTCCTCGCGATATATTTATTCATGACATCAACGAGAATCTGCCGCAGCGCCCCCCCAACATGCTCAAGATCGTCGAACGCAACCGTGCCGACTATACCTATGATACTACGCCAGCCGCTCCGATAGCTCTTGACCCCGAAGGGTTTCAAAAAGAGATGCATGCGGGGGCGCTGGTCATCGATACGCGCTCACCACAAGCATTTGGCGAAAGCCATATTCCAGGCGTTTTGCAAGTCTACTTGCATGGCTCTGCCTTCGCTACCCGCGTTGGCTTCGTTGCTTCCCCGGAGAATCGCCTGCTGCTGGTGGTCAAGGATGAACGCGACCCGCGGGAGGCGGCCGCGCAGCTGGCCGTCGTCGGCTACGACCGCGTGATCGGCTACCTGGCTGGCGGGATGCAGGTATGGCAGGATGTCGGCCTGCCGCTGCAGCACCTGCAACAGATAACCGTTGATGAGCTGCGCGCGCAGCGTGATGCGTTTACTGTATTGGATGTGCGCGACCAGGGAGAATGGGACGAGGGCCACATCGACGGCGCGCTGCATATCCCGTATTACTTGCTAGAGCAGCGCCTGCAAGAACTTGATGGCAGGCAGCCACTGGCCGTAACCTGCGCCAGCGGCCAGCGCAGCACGCTGGCCTGCTCTATCCTGCAAAGGCATGGATTCACAGAATTGTGTAATGTCGTAGGTGGCATGGAGGCCTGGAACAAGTACAGCTTCCAAAAGAAGCTGATGGCCTAAAGCCCTCGATGAGGTCTACAGCATCTATGGACCTCGACATGTCCACACCAGGGCGCAAGGAGAGTGGGCCAACTGGGCAAGTGTCCCGTTCAAGGATAGTCCAGCTGTCTCCACTTCGACTTCGCACCAGTTCAGGCTTGAGGACCAGTTACTTGCCCGACCTCGATGAGATAGTTGTCAGGGTCTCGCATGTAGCAGCGAATCTCTCTGCCGTGGTCCTTTGGCTCGGTCAGGAATTCGGCTCCTCTGCTTCGCCACTGCTCGTACGAGGCCCTGATGTCGGCGACACGAATATTCAGGAAGCTGGAAACCTCATTGGGGTTCACAGGGGGACGAAGCGTCACAGTAGGTTTATCGTCCGTTGGGCCGCCACCGACGTTCACAATCAGCCAACTATTGGCAATCTGGATGATAGTGGGTTCGCCGCTGCGAACAACGGTGCCTCCGAGGATGCGCACATAAAACTCCGCTGAGCGGTTCACATCCGCGACGGTCAAGAAGTGTGTCAGCACAAAGCCTTCTTTGGGAGGCAAGTGATAATCTTCTCTGTTGCTCATGGTCTCTTCCCCTTCTCGCTTGTTTTTCTTGGGTTGATGAGTCTCACAACGTCTCCAGACCACACAAAAATTTCTGCTCTCTGTCAGTGTAACACAAGACGGGTTACGACACCAATCTTACCCGGCCTGCAGCTCCCCAAGCGCGGCGTTCACAGTCAGTTGCTGGCTGCCGCGCATAATGGTAACCGAAACGGTGTCACCGGGATTTTTAGCGGCAAGGGCATCGCCCAGCGACGAGGCATCATTTACTGACTGGCTGCCGACCTGAATGATAACATCGCCTGCGCGCAGGCCTGCTTGAGCCGCAGCGCTGTTTTGCACAATGCTGGCTATAAGCGCGCCGTGATCGACGGACAGGTTATCCTGCGCGGCCAGATTCGCGTTAACGCTAATCACACTGACACCAAGAGCCGCGCGCCCCGTGTGGGTGACCTTCCCTGTATTGATGATTTGCTCCGCTATGAGCTTCACACGGTTCGCCGGGATGGCGAAGCCGACGCCGTTGGCGGGAGTGCGGAACTCGGGGTCGATGGCTCCCAGCGTGGGGATACCGATCAAATTGCCTTGCAGGTCTACCAGTGCGCCTCCGCTGTTGCCCGGGTTGATAGGCGCGTCGGTCTGGATGGCGTTTGGCAGCGTCGCGCCGTTCTGGCCTTCGGAGGCGGTACGGTTCAGGGCACTGATGATGCCGTTCGTTACCGTTTGCGAGAAACCAAGCGGGCTGCCGATAGCCAGCACATCCTGCCCAACTTGCAACTTTGACGAGTCGCCCAGGGTTGCCACTGTGAGGCCGTTGGCAGGCGGGGTGATCTTCAATACAGCCAGGTCATCGGTGGCATCGGTTCCAACCAGCTGCGCGGACAGCTTCCTGCCGTCATCGAGCACAACATTGATAGTGGTCGCGCCATTGATCACATGATTGTTTGTGACGATGTAGCCGCGCCGATCGATGATGACGCCTGAGCCTAGCTGGTTTCCGGACGAGGTGGTCACATTTACCTGCACCACCGTCGACTGCACCTTCGCGATTACCGCCTCGCGCACCGCTTCGGTATTATTTCCGCTGAGCGCGGGAACAGGGGCCGTGGGATTCGTGCCAGCCTGCAGCGTTCCCGTGGTAGTTGCACTGCTCCTGCCCAACTGCCAGCCCGCGAACAAGCCGATGTTCAGAACCACGAGCAGCAGTCCCAGCACGATCGCTGTGCCCCAGCGCCTGGGGTTGGGTGCTGTAGAGGGCTGAGATGAAGATGGCGGCGTCAAAGGTGGTGTTGATGTACTTTCAAGCATAGCCTGGTGTGGTGTTACCGGTATTTGCCCAGGCGCGGCCCGATACGGCAGCGTGGGCTCCTGCTCTGGTGTGGTGTTACCGGTATTTGCCCAGGCGCGGCCCGATACGGCAGCGTGGGCTCCTGCTCGTAGGGAGCGAGGTATGGAGATGTTGGCTCATCACTGCTATTATAATACTGCATATTTGTTCACTATAGCCTTTCTTCGTTACGACAGTGACCCTGGTACGAAAAGTGTTTTTGCTTGTATACATACTGTGCCTCAAGATTTTCAAGGAATTGGCAGAGAAATGTAAAAAAGCTGTAAGGAAAATCTGGAGATTTCGCAGTAGTGGACCTTACGAAAATTTTACATTTTACTGTCATCTTCTTGAACTTTTAGCGATATGCTATCATGCGAATGATACATGTCTCCGTGAATATCGCGCGGGTCATCCAGCTCTACCTGGAGCAGGCCAATTATACCGTACTGGCGGCCAGAGATGGCGTGGCCGGCCTGGAACTGCACGCCCGCGAACACCCGGACCTGGTTATCCTCGACCTTATGCTGCCCGCGCTGGGTGGCATGGAGGTGTGTCGCCGCATCCGCGCCTGGGCCAACACACCCATCCTCATGCTCACAGCGCGCCAGGGCGAGGAAGACCGCATAGCAGGCCTGGACCTGGGCGCGGACGATTATCTCATCAAACCGTTCAGTCCGCGCGAGGTTGTGAGCCGCGTGAAGGCTATCCTGCGCAGGACTGCGCAAAATATGACTACCACGACTGAAACGAAAAGCGCTGAAACGCCAGGCAAAGCAAAGCACGAAGAGCTACGTTTCGCTGGGCTCACCATCGATATCCCTGCCAGGCGTATCGAGGCGGAAGGGCAAAGAGTGACGCTCACAGCCAAAGAGTTCGACTTGCTGGTCACGCTCGCCTCGGCTCCCGATCGCGTATTTAGCCGCGAGGCGCTGTTGAACGCGGTCTGGGGTTATACCTACCTGGGGGATGGTCGCACCGTTGATGTACATATCGGCACGCTGCGCAAGAAGATAGAAGCAGTGGAAGGGGTCCCACACTACATCAAAACGGTCTGGGGGGTGGGCTACAAGTTTGATCCTGAAGGATAGACTGATGAGACGTTTCGCTCTCCCGGCATTAAGCCTGCGTGCCAAACTTGTCCTGAGCTACCTGGGCGTAGCCCTGGCTGCCATCGTAGTGTTGACGATCGTCATCACCTTTGCCGTGCAAAACTACTTCTATAGTACGGAAAGAGAACTGCTGCATACCCGGGCGGAACTCGTTGCGCAGCAGGTTGTAGAGGTCTATCATGAGGCCGGGAGAAACTGGGACAACCTGAATCCTTTGCGGCTCAATAGTCCAGACCTGTTTGTAATCGTAGATACAAAGCGCCATGTGCGCAGCCTTCCTTCTCCTACCTATTTCAAGCTGAACAACGCAGACATCCCTTTGCTCCAGCAGGCGCTGGGGCAGTCTCTCCAGGGCCGGGAAGTGAACGGTACCCTGCGGGGCGATGCCGACGGAGATACATTTGCAGGACAGTATATCGCCTTGCCGCTGCGTGATAACGGGCAAATAATCGGAGCGATGTTTCTTGCTGAGCCGCAGTTATATCCGCAGGGCTTTTCACCCAACGAGTTCCTGGTCAATGTCAACTGGGCGATCCTGATTACCGCAATGGGCGTCTCGCTCGCCGTATTGATCTTCAGCCTCTTCCTCGCTCATAAGCTCACCAGGCCGCTGGCCGCGCTCACCGCTGCCGCCGCACAAATGAAGGGCGGGAACTATACCCAGCGGGTCTCCCCACCCATGTCCCAGGACGAACTGGGCAGGCTGGCGCTGACCTTTAATGCCATGGCGGATACCATCGAGTCAGACGTGACCGAACTGCGCCAGCAGGAGGAAATGCGCCGCGAACTGATTGCCAATATTGCCCACGATCTGATTACGCCCCTGACGGCAATCCAGGGCTTGGGTGAAGCGCTCGCCGACGATGTGATATCCGAGCCGAAAGCCCGCCAGGAAACGGCGCAACTGATCGGCCGCGAGGTACAACGCCTGCGCCGCCTGGTTGGTGATATGCAGCA
>WNFC01007855.1_pt1 | contig 11739 bp, 9 predicted proteins | sample 5400541 | NCBI WGS metagenome assembly WNFC01 (sample SAMN13153342, study PRJNA577476) | soil metagenome | isolation source: 120 cm saprolite under Douglas fir tree site 2 hole 2 replicate 1 | place: USA:California | collected 2015-04-18 | reverse complement strand
GTGCCCCTGTCGGGCGGCATCACCAACCACAACTTCAAGATCGAGGTCAACGGCCAGGCTTTCGTGCTGCGGATGGGCGGCGCCCAGACCGGCCTGCTCGGGATCGACCGCGAGGTCGAGCACCAGGCGAGCCTGCGCGCCGCGGAGGTGGGTCTGGGTCCGGATGTGATCGCTTTTTTCCCCGACGATGGCTGGCTCGTGACCCGGTTCATCGACGGCCGCCCGATTCCAGTCGAGGAGATGCGCCGGCCGCAGACCATTCGGCGCGTGGCGGCGGCGCTGCGCAAGCTGCACGGCGCGGCGTCCATCCCCGGACGATTCGACGCGCATGCGGTGGTCGAGGAGTACCGGCGGGAGGCGGAGGCGCATGGGGTCGAAGTCCCCCAGGCGTATGCCGCCGCGCATGCGACATCAGAGCGAATCCGGCGCACTCGCGGAGCGCAGCCGACCGTCCCCTGCCACGACGACCTGCTCAACGCCAACTTCCTCGACGACGGCCAGATCAGGATCGTCGATTGGGAGTACGCGGGCATGGGCGACCGCTTCTTCGACCTCGCCAACCTGTCGGTCAACCACGAGTTCGGGCCGACCGAGGACGAGGTCCTGCTGGCCGAGTATTTCGGCGATTCGACGGCGCTGCATGTCGAATCGCTGGCGATGATGAAGTTCATGTCCGATTTTCGCGAGGCCATGTGGGGCGTGCTGCAGAGCGGCATCTCGGAGCTCGACTTCGACTTCAACGGCTATGCGGCCAAGCATTTCGAGCGGATGGAACGCGCTGCCGGCGTGATCAGTTGATGGGTCTGCGAAGCCGGATGATGGCCGGGTTTGCTTCTCAGCTTGGACGCCCGACCGGGCTGCGTGGGCGATTGGTGGGACGAATGCTGAACCGCTCCAACCGAGGCACGATCGCGATGGCGGTCACCGCACTCGAGCTCGGTCCAGGTGGGGTTGCGGCGGACCTGGGCTTCGGCGGGGGCTTGGGGCTGGAGCTGCTGCCTGAGCGGGTCGGTACCAAAGGTCGGGTTCTTGGAGTCGATATTTCGCCGATCACGGTGAGCCGGGCCTCGAGCAGGTTTCGGCGCGACATCGCGAGCGGTCGCCTTCACCTCCACGCCGGCTCCATCACGAAGCTGCCGCTGGAGGACGGATCGATCGACGGGGCCGTCCTTGTCTTTGCGCGTTCGTCTCAAGACCGCACTCGCTGACCGGCCGGGTCGTATAGCGGCTCTTCGGCAACTTTGCCAGTGACCCACGTGCCGAAGATCTCGACTTCGACGGCGGTGCCGGCGGGCGCCGCGGCCGGAACATATGCGTACGCGATTGAGCGCCCGACCGTGTATCCGTAGCCCCCGCTGGTGACGCGACCGGTGACCTCGCCGGCGATGCGCACCGGCTCGGACCCGAGCGCCACCGAGCGTGGGTCGTCCAGGACGAGGCATGCGAGGCGCGTTTCCGGCTGCGCTTCGCTGGCCTTGAGAAGCGCATCGCGTCCGATGAAATCTCCCTTGTCGAGCTTCACGGTGAAGCCCAAACCGGCCTCGTACGGATTGTTCTCGGGTCCGATGTCGGCGCCCCAGACCCGGTACCCCTTCTCCAATCGCAGCGAGTCCACCGCCTTGTAGCCCCCCGCCGTCAGCTTTACCGGGCCGCGGCCCGCTTCCCAGACGGTGTCCCACAACCGCAGGCCGAATTCCGACGGGCAGTACAGCTCCCATCCGAGCTCGCCGACGTAGGTGACCCTCAACGCGAAGCAGGGCACCGAACCGACCGCCAGCTGTTGGGCGGTCATGTACGGGAAGGCGTGGTTGGATATGTCGGTCGTCGTCAGGGGCTGCAGGATCTGGCGTGCCGCGGGACCCCAAAGTCCGATGCACGCGAGCGATGAAGTGACGTCCTCCACCTGCACCGAGCCGTCGTCGGGGACGTGGTCGCGAATCCAGTACAGGTCGTGCTGGCCGAACGCGGTGCCGGTGACGATTCGAAACCTGTCCTCCGCCAAACGGGTCACGGTGAAGTCGCACTCGATGCCGCCCCCGTCGTTGAGCATCTGGGTGTAGGTGAGGGCGCCGACCGCGCGCGCCACGCGATTGTCGGTGAGGCGTTCCAGGAACTCCGCCGCGCCGCGACCGCGGACCTCGATCTTGGCGAAGGACGTGAAATCGAACAGGGCTGCGGCCTCACGGCAACCGCGATGCTCGGCCTCGATCGCGGGCGACCACAGCCGGCCGGCCCAGCCCCTTGGCCTGAGCGATTCGTCACCCCGCTCCGCGTTCGGCTCGAACCAGTTCGCCCTCTCCCAGCCGGACTTCTCGCCAAACGCGGCGCCGAGCTCCTGGAGGCGGGTGTATGCCGGTGACAGGCGCAGGGGCCGGCCCGCGGTGCGCTCGTGGCCCGGGTACTTGACGTCGTAGTAGGTCGAGTAGACCTCACGCGTCCTGGCGAGCGTGTACTCGCGGCTGGTGTAGTGGCGGCCGAACCGGCGCGAGTCCATCTCCCAGGCATCGAGGTGCGGCCTGCCATCCACGATCCATTCGGCGACCAGTCGCCCCATTCCGCCGGCGCCGGCGAGGCCGTGAGCGCAGAATCCCGCCGCCACCCAGAAGCCCCGCACCTCGGTCGGGCCGAGGATGAACTCGCCGTCCGGCGTGAACGCTTCGGGGCCGTTGACCAGCCGCACGACGCTCGCGTCCTTCAATGTGGGCGTGCGGACGATGGCGTTTGTCATCAGCGGCTCGAACCGATCCCAGTCCGGCTCGAGCAGCTTGCCGTTGAAGTCGGCCGGAATGCCGTCAAGTCCCCAAGGCTTTGGCTCGCGCTCGTAGCCGCCCATGATCAGTCCGCCCGACTCGGGCCGGTAGTAAACGAGCAGCGATGGGTCGCGCATCGTCGGCATGTCGCGCGGCAGGCCCTCGGGCTTGGTGATGAGGTACTCGTGGGCCATCGGAATGAGCGGCACCGTGACGCCGACAAGGCGTCCGATCTCGGCCGCATACATGCCGCCGGCATTGACGACGAGCTCAGTTTCGATATCGCCTTTGTCGGTGAGCACGCGCTTGACGCGCCCGTTTGACGTCTCGATGGCGGTGACGCGCGTGTCCTCGTTGATCTCGGCACCGCGGCGGCGGGCGCCTTCGACCAGGGCGAGGGTCAGCTGGCTGGGGTCGATGTAGCCGTCGGTGGGGAGATAGGCGGCGCCGAGAACGCCGTCCGTGGACATGGGGGGGAACATCTTTTGTGCGTCTTGGGCCGAGACGAGCTCGAGGGGAAGGCCGAAGGTCTTGGCCCACCCGGCCTGGCGTGAGAGCTCCTCCATTCGCTCCTGGCTCGACGCCAGCCTGAGCGAACCGACTTCGTGCCAGCCTGTCTCCAGGTCGACCTCGTCGCCCAGCTTCCGGTACAGGTCGACCGAGTTGATCATCATCCGGGTCAGGCTGAGCGACCCGCGGAGCTGGCCGACCAGCCCGGCCGAATGGAAGGTCGAGCCGCTGGTGACCCGCGACCTCTCGACCAGCATCGTGTCGGTCCAGCCGAGGCGCGCCAGCCAGTAGAGGATCGCGGCGCCGCCCACGCCGCCGCCGATGACAACGGCGCGCGCTTTGGTTCTCACCTCATGCTCACGCCCCTCTCCCTAACCCTCCCCCCTTGCGGGGGGAGGGAATACGCACTGGGTGCGATCAGGCGCTGGCTTGCGCCGGCTGGATCGCCTTTGTCTCGGGCGCGTTGCGCTGCGCGATGAAAAAGTAAATGGCGCCTACGAGCAGGATCAGCCCCAGGGTCGCCTCGAAAACTGGAATATTGCCGATCGGCCCGCCGATGGTCACGTTGGGCAGGGCGCTGAGCGGCGGGTTCTGTCCGCCGACCGCCGCGTTGCGCGGCCACAGGAAGTTGATCTCCATCGCAACGCCCCAGACCAGCCCGAGGATGTTGACGATCGTGCCCCACTGCCCGAGCTTGAAGGGCGCCGACTCCTTCGGCCAACCGTTGAGCCGGGCGATGAGGATGGCGATGTTGCCGAGGATGTACGACAGGTAGATCATCCCGGTGGCGCCGATCGCGATGGTGCCTGCGCCGGCGTAGTAGGCCAGCGGCAGGCCCGCGAGCACGCCGACCACGATGCACGTGCCGACGGGCGTGTGCAGGCTCGAGTTGACGTTGTTGAAGTACCTGGCGAGGGGAAGCTTGCCGTCGCGGCCCATCCCAAAAGCCAAGCGGATGGTCGAGGTCTGGATCGCGAGGCAGCAGACGTAAATGGCTGCGAAGACGACCAACAGGTAGACGTTCGCGGCCCAGCCCGGGAAGTTCGATTCGATGATGGTCACCAGCGGGAACGGGACCTTGCCGGCGCCGACGTCGGAGACGAACTTGCTCATGTCGCCGGGGATGGCGATGATGACCGCGAACAGGAAGATCGCGCCGATGATGGCCGCACCGATGATGGCGGCGAGCACGGCCTGCGGAGCTGCCTTCCGAGGGTTCTTGGTTTCTTCGGCCAACGTGCTCGCTGTGTCGAATCCGTAGATCACGAACAGGGACATGAACATCGCCGCCAGGAACGTCCCGGCCTGGTTGTTGAATCCAGACCCGAGGTAGCTGAAGTCGGTGAAGGTCGAGAGGGACTGGTGGTGATAGAAGATCACGAGAATGATCGCGAACACCACCATGCCGAGGATCTCGAACACCACGCCGGTGTTGTTGACGAACGCGACGATCCTCACGCCGAAGATGCTCAACAGGGTCGTGGTCAAGAGCACGAGCGCTGCGACGTTCCGCTCGGTGTCGAGGTCGGTGCCGATACTCGTGCCAAAGACGTTGTTGATCAGGGGGATCAGCACCAGTGGGACAGTCGCGACGACCGCCGCCACTGTGAGCACGCCAGCAAACAGGTAGATCCAGCCGGTGAACCACGCATAGGTTCGATTCGACAGGTACTTCGTCCACTGGTAGACGGACCCCGCGACCGGGAAGTGAGAGCTGACCTCAGCGAAGTTCAATCCGATGATCAGCTGTCCGATCACGACGATCGGCCAGCTCCAGAAGAACGCAGGACCGGCGAGGCCGATGCCGAGGATGAACAGGGTGAAGATGCCGGTCGACGGCGAGATGTAAGAGAACGCAACCGCGAAGCTGGAGTACACCCCCAGCACCCGCCTCAGCTCCTGTTTGTAACCAAACCTCGCAAGGTCCTGAACGTCGGCATGTTGGGCATCTACGCTCAAGTGCTACCCCTCCCCGGGCCTGCGCCCGCCCCGAAACGTTTGTTACAGAAGTAGGAGGGAAGCTATCACTCGTTGCCGAATCCGTCAACGGCGGGGAGGGTTGGCTTGCCTCCCCGCCATGACAGGTGCAGCTACATCTGGAAGATCGGGCGGACCTCCATCGCTCCGGCGAATGCGACCGGGCACTTGGCCGCGTACTTGACGGCCTCGTCGAGGTCGGCCGCCTCGATGACATAAAAGCCGACCAGCTGGTCGCCGGTCTTGTTGAATGGTCCATCGGTGGCCTGGGTCTGGCCGTTGCGGACGCGAACGGTCTTTGAGGTACTCGATGCCTGCACCGGGTCGCCGGCCTTGAACATGCCCTTGCTGTTGATCTCTTCGAAGTAGTTGTTGAAAGCCGTGTTCTGGGCGTCGAAAGCCGGCGTGCCCGGGTGGGGCATCTTCGATTCGTCGGCATAGAGAAGGTAGAGGTATTTCACGGATGACTCCTTATGCATTCGCCGCAGGTGAGGCGGCTTGGTTAGACCGGCTTGGCTTGGGCCAGGACTTGCTCTCGACTGACGCCCTGCATGTGGTGAACCTCGCTGGCGTGCTCCTGCACGCCCTTCACGAGCTTCTCCTCATCGTCGGTCTCGAGCACCCAACCACATTCACACTCGACTCGCTTCTTCATGTCACTCCTTGGTCATGCCCGGCCTGGCGTTGATATCTTGGCCGGCGCGGTTTGGGGAATCTTTGGAGCCTTTCAACGGCTCATCCTGTTCGACGTTGACGACCAGGCGCCAAGCGTTGCGCAAGGCGATTGAGAAAAGTGCCAGCAACGCATAGCCGACGTTCAGTATCGCGCCCGCCTGGCCTCTCAGCAGTCCTAAGCCGCCGGTCAGGAGATAGACGTAGACGGCGAACGGCAGCACCAGCAGCCAGAAACTCTGCGCAAAGCGATGCGCACGCCCTCTCTCGCGGAGCCGGAATACCGGCCACCAGATCAAGACGGTTCTCCAGGTTGCGAACGCGACGGCCACCAAAATGACCTCGCCACGAACCTGGTCATTCAGCGAAGGGATCAGGAAAGCAAGCGACATGACGAACGCAGTGGCCAGAATGGTCAGCGTGCTCTGGCCCAAAGCAGCCCATCGGTTCCTGCGGTCCGCGAATACGCCAAGGTGGAGCTGGGTCGCGATGAACAGGAGTCCGACCAGCGTGGCCGCGCTGCCGGCAGCGGTGGCGAAGAACAGGTTCCAGTCGCCCATCCCGCTGCCGATTATCGGCTGAGTCGGATCGATGCTGAGGATCTACCTGACGGGGGAGGTGCAGGTCGAAAACGGCGACCGCCTGCTGCGCGAGTCGCAGCTCGGCGGCCCTCAGGGCCGGTTCGTCTTCGCCTACCTAGTCACCGAGCGCAGGCAGGCGGTGGCACAGTCCGACCTGGCCGAAGCTTTGTGGCCAGAATCGCTGCCGGCCTCGTGGACCCTTGCGCTGAGCGCCATCGTCAGCAGGCTCCGCGCGCGACTCGGCGGCGTCGGCCTGCCTCGCGCTCGCGTCATCGGCAACGCCTTTGGCTGCTATCAGTTCACGCCGCCAGGCGAGGCATGGGTCGATGTCGAAGCTGCGCTCGCAGGCCTCGATGCGGCGGAGGGCGCAATCGCTGCAGGCAATCCACGAGCGGCATATGGGCCGTCGCTCATCGCCACCCTTATCCTCCGGCGGCCGTTCCTTCTGGGCCAGGAGGGAACGTGGGTCGACGAGAGGCGTGCCGCGCTCACGTCGAGCCTCGTGAGGGCACTTGATTGCCGAGCTGAGGCTCTGGCCGCGAACAACGAGCTCGTCCTCGCGTTGGTGCACGCACGAGAGGCGGTGCGGCTGGAGCCTTATCGCGAGTCCGGCTACCGGCGCCTCATGCGTCTGCTGGCCGCCAACGGCGATCGCGCGGAGGCGGTCCGTGCGTACCAGCAGTGCCGCGACCTCCTCAACAAAGACCTGGGCGTCGCACCGTCCGCGGAGACCGAGTCCCTCTACAGCGAAATTACTCGGCCCGCCCGAAGGACTTGATCTCCTCCAGCTCCTTTTCGGTCAGCTCACGCGGGGTTTGGCCGGTCTTGACCTTTTCCGATTCGACGTGATGTTTGATGGTTTCCACAATCTCGGGATTGGCCAGCGTGGTGATGTCGCCCGGGCTCGTGAAGTTGGAGATGCCGGCGATGACGCGCCTCATAATCTTTCCGGATCGCGTCTTGGGCATGTCGGGCACGATCCACACGTTCTTGGGGCGGGCGATCTTGCCAATCAGCCTGTCGATCGCAGCTGAGACCTTGTCCTCGATCTGCTTGCTCGGCTTGAACCCCGGTTTCAACGCAACGTACATCTCGACCGCCCGGCCCCTCAGCTCGTCCATCACCGGCACCGCCGCGGCTTCGGCGACCTCCTCGACGGTGAGGGTCGCGGACTCGAGCTCTTTGGTGCCGAGCCTGTGCCCGGCCACATTGATCACGTCGTCGACGCGCCCGAGGATTCGGAAGTAACCGTCCTCGGCCTGCAGCGCGCCGTCACCCGCGAAGTACGGCCAGTCGTGCCAGTCCTTGCTGTCCTTCTTCGTGTTGTACTTGGCGTAGTACGTCGTGACGAACCTGTCCGGGTCTCCATAGATGGTCTCGAAGATGCCCGGCCAGGGGTTGCGGATGGTGATGTTGCCGGCCTTCTGGCTGCCTTTGGGAACGGGCTTGCCCTCCTCGTCGAGGATCTGCGGGAAGATGCCAAGGACGCCGGGGCCGCAGCTTCCCGGCTTCATCGGCTGCAGCGCCGGCAAGGTGCTGCCCAGGAAACCCCCATTTTCCGTCTGCCACCACGTGTCGACGATGGCGGCCTCGTTCTTCCCAACTTCGTGGTAATACCAGCGCCAGACCTCCGGCTCGATGGGCTCGCCGACCGTGGTCATGTGCTTGAAATGGAAGTTGTATTTCTTGGGCTCGTCTGGACCGACCTTGCGCAGCATTCGGATGGTCGTGGGCGCCGTGTGGAAGATGTTGACGTTCAGCCGCTCGGCGATCCGCCACGGCCGGCCGGGGTCGGGGTAGGTGGGCACTCCCTCGTACATGACGCTCGTGGCCGCCAGAGCGAGCGGCCCGTACACGATGTACGAATGACCCGTGATCCAGCCGATGTCGGCGAAGCACCAGTAGGTGTCCTCGGGGTGGATGTCCTGGTAGTACTTCGATGTTCCCGCTACGTATGAGAGATATCCGCCGGTGCTGTGCTGGCACCCCTTCGGCTTGGCGGTCGTGCCACTGGTGTACATGAGGAAGAGCGGGGCCTCGGCCGGCATGGATACGGGTTCGACGGTCTTGCGCTTGTAGTCGGCCATGAGCTCGTCGACGAAATAGTCGCGGCCTTTCACCATCTCCGTCTTCGATGAGTACTTGCCCGGGTGGCGCCGCCAGACCAGGACCTTGTCGACTTTCTGGCCCTGCTTCTCAGCCTCCTCGACGGCTTCCTCCGCTTTGACCTTGTGGTCGAGCAGCTCGCCGTTGCGGTAGTAGCCGTCAATCGTGACCAGGACTTCGCTGCCCGAGTCCGCGATGCGGCCGCCACACGCGGCACCGCTGAAGCCGCCGAATACCTCGGAGTGGATGACGCCGAGGCGGGCACATGCGAGCATCGATACCGGCAGCTCCGGGACCATCGGTAGGTGGAACGTCACGCGGTCGCCGGCTTTCAGCCCGCAGAAGTCCCTGAGCAGCGCGGCGAACTCGTTGACTCGCTTGTAGAGCTCCTGGTACGTGATGACCTGGGTCGCCTCCGCCTCCGGCTCGGGCACCCAGATGAAGGCAGCCTTGTCTCTGTACTTCGCCAGGTGCCGGTCGATGCAGTTGTATGAGGCGTTGAGCTTCCCGCCGACGAACCACTTCCAGAACGGCGCGTTGCTCGTGTCGAGGGTGGTGTGCCAGTACTTGTCCCAGGTCAGCAGGTCCGCGTATTCCTTGAAGCACTCGGGGAAGTTGGTCTCGGCGAATCGTTCGAAGATGGCTGGGTCGTTCGCGTTCGCCTGGCCGATGAACTTGGCGGGTGGATAGAAATACTCTTCTTCCCGCCAGTGAACCGCTATCTCGGCCTCTGAGACCTGGACTTCACTCATCGCCTGACCTCCATGCCTCAAACATGCTAACGGCGACGATCAGTGCGCTGACGGGCGGAACGTAGGTCAAGACGAGGAGGCCGGTCGCGCCGGCGACCGGCCTCGCCTAAAAGCTCAGCCGGCTGGGTTGACCTCTGTGATCCTGGTGTCCCAGTTAGCCAACAGGGTGCGAGTTCCACCGCAGCTGGCCCCTGTGGCGACGTACTCGCTCAAGGTGCACGTTTGCCCGATGTACTCGGATGCGAGCCAGATATTGCTCCCATCGACCACGGCAGCGCCGTAGTCGCCCCAGCGAGGTCGCGCCGGGTTGGGGGCGTTGAAGACCGCGGTCCCGCTGAAGCCGTCGGCCGGGCCAATTCCCTGAGCCGCCACCTGGACCGCTCCCACGCCGCTTGCGTTGATGGATGCAAACGCGGCACTCGGGAAGAAGTCCCTACCCACGAGTGTGAAGGCCATCACGCCGTTGCCGTCGGGTGTGACCGCGATAGCCGGATAGGTGACGTTGTTCTGGCTGATAGCGAGGTAACCGCTATTGACCAGCTTGGGTCCGCCCGCGGCAGTCGGGTTCACGACGAACCACTCGATGCCGGCGCGGGTGTTCGCGGAAGAGTTGACGGCTGTGTCCAGAGCGCCCCACAGCCTCCCGGCGGCGAAAACCACCTGCAGCATACGGGTGTCGCTGCTGTCAAGAGCGTATTCGTGCTCGGGCGCGAAGGGGTCGGGCACTCCAAGGATGAAGTTCGTGGCGCAGGAATGCTTGTTCAAGCAGTCGATCAGCGGCGTATCGCCCACCTTCTGCTCAGAGCGGGCCGGCACCACATAGAGCCCTGCGGTCAGGGTCCTGTGCGAGAGAGTCAGGGCAGGACTCGAGTCGAGGGACGACGTGTTGGTCAAAGACCAGACCAGGAGCTGGTCCGAGCGGCGCGGGCCGACGGCCACGCCGTTGCCATGCGCCTCATCGGCGGCGTTCGAGCTCATGAAGTATTCCGTGCCGCCGTTGGCGTGAGAGTTGAGGCCCGCAGGCGCCGTGGCGGGCCAGATGGTGAAGCCCGAGTTGCCATTGTCCGCTCCATGCGTGTCGAACTGAGTCACGGCGACGCTGGGCGCGAGGGATGCCAGCGCTGCCTTGGAGATGGCATAGATCTGCGCCGCGTGGAAGTCATTGCCGAACAACGAGTACTCGTTGGTCGTGAGGAAGATCCCGTTCGCATCGGCGCCCAGGTGCGGGAAATCGCCGAGGCACGCATTCGGATTCGTCGGCGCGGTCGCCTGGCCGAATGGCGGGATCCCGGTGCAGTGGTGATTGGGCGTCCCCTGTGACCCATCGTCCTGGACCGGGATGCGGTAGACCGTCCATCTCCCGGTTGGGTCACTGGTCTGGCTGACCGCGAGGTCGAGGTGGTTGGTGCCGGTGAAATCGCCGCCGCGGATGTGGTTGGCAGGATCATTCTTGGCAAAGACGTCGAGTGTCAGGACGTCCGCGAACCAGCGGTTGGTGTCCTTGTCGAAGTAGCAGCTCGGGTCGGTGACGAACGGCCCGAACACGGTCGGCATGCCGCGAACGATCGCCGGCGTATACGCGAAGAACGTGTTCAGGTCTTCGACCCCCTTGAGAGGGGCTCCGCTCGGCGAGTAGACGCGCATCACGTCGTTGATGATCTCCATGACCATGCCATTGCCCACGCAGAGGCCCTGGTCTGGCGGCTCCAGGGAGAATTGATTGCCGCCGTTCGCGCGGCGCTGCTGGCGGTGGTTGAGCCCATCGAATGTGCTCAGCACCGAAAGCGGTCCCGTGCTGGACACGCCCTGTCCGGCTGTCACCGGAACCGTCGTCACGTCAGGCGCGCCGTGCGCGATCGATCGGCTGCGATTGACGCCGTTGCCTCCACCCGATCCTCCCGCAGCGCTTCCAGCGTCAGCCTGCTGAGGGCCCAGCTCGGGCGGCTCCAAGCCATTGTCCGCGCCGGTCGGCGTCGGGTTGAATGAGGTCACGCCCGAAGCCGGGATCTGGCGCGTGTCGCCGCTGCTGCCGGCGGGAACGGCAGCGGGTGCGAGAGCGATCGTGCCCGCGACGACCGCGAGGACGACCGACCAAATAGTGCGTCTATACCTGACCACGCCCACCTCCAGTGTTCAATCCCCGCGCCCCTGGGTCGAGGCGCCCCTATCCGTCGATGCTAAGTTTGGAAGGGCTCGTGCGTCAAATTAGCCGTTCCCGGAAGCATCTTGAACCGGAGGGAGTTGAACTAGGTCGGTGAACAAGCTGATCGATCGGTACGCGGTGGTGTTCGTGGCTCTGGCCGCCACGCTGTGGGCTTCGGACGCCTACTTCCGCAACCAGCTGGTTTCGCACCTGTCGTCGCCGCAGATCGTAGTCGCCGAAGATGCGCT
>WNFC01007854.1_pt1 | contig 11740 bp, 7 predicted proteins | sample 5400541 | NCBI WGS metagenome assembly WNFC01 (sample SAMN13153342, study PRJNA577476) | soil metagenome | isolation source: 120 cm saprolite under Douglas fir tree site 2 hole 2 replicate 1 | place: USA:California | collected 2015-04-18 | reverse complement strand
TCAGGATGATGCGTCCGCCGCGTGCCGCCACCTCCTGCATGTTGGAGACGGTTTTCTCGAACACGCGGTCGTGCGGGGCGATCACGATCACCGGCATGGTCTCGTCGATCAGTGCGATCGGCCCGTGCTTGAGCTCACCCGCCGCATAGCCTTCGGCGTGGATGTAGGAGATTTCCTTGAGCTTGAGCGCGCCTTCGAGGGCGAGCGGGAAGCTCGTACCGCGGCCGAGGTAGAGCACGTCGCGGCTTTTTGCGAGATCGCGCGCGAGCCGCTCGATCTCGGGCTCGAGCCGGAGCGCGTCGGCCATGTGCCGCGGAATCTCGATGAGGGCGCGCACCAGCTTGCGCTCGTCGTCCTCGCTCAGCACGCCGCGGGCCCGTCCGGCCGAGATCGCGAGGCAGGCGAGCGTGGCGAGCTGGCAGGTAAAGGCCTTTGTCGAGGCGACCCCGATCTCGGTACCGGCGAGCGTCGGCATCACCACGTCGCTCTCGCGCGCGATGGTCGAGCTCTGCACGTTGACGACCGAGAGCACGTGCTGCTTCTGCTCGCGCGCGTGGCGCAGCGTCGCCAGCGTGTCCGCGGTCTCGCCCGACTGCGACACGAACAGCGCCAGGTTGCCGGGCTCGAACGGCGCCTCGCGATAGCGGAACTCGGACGCGATATCGATCTCGACCGGCAGCCGTGCGAAGCGCTCGAACCAGTATTTGCCGATCAGCCCGGCGTAATAGGCGGTGCCGCAGGCGGAGATCATCATGCGCTTGAGATCGCGGAAATCGAACGGCAGCGCCGACGGCAGGACGATCTTCTCGGCCGCCATGTCGATGTAATGGGCGAGGGTGTGGCCGACGACCTCGGGCTGCTCGTGGATCTCCTTCGCCATGAAATGGCGGTGGTTGCCCTTGTCGACCAGGAACGCCGAGGCGGTCGACTTGAGCACCGGCCGCGTCACCGGCTTGCCGGCCGCGTCGTAGACTTGCGCGCCCTCGCGGTTGACCACCACCCAGTCGCCGTCGTCGAGATAGCTGACGGAGTCGGTGAACGGCGCGAGCGCGATCGCGTCGGAGCCGAGATACATCTCGCCGTCGCCATAGCCGACCGCGAGCGGCGAGCCGCGGCGCGCGCCGATCAGCAGGTTGTCTTCGCCCTCGAACAGGAAGGCGAGCGCGAAGGCGCCCTTGAGGCGCGGCAGCGCGGCCTTGACGGCGTCGGCGGGCGTGCGGCCCTTCTTGAGCTCGGCGGTGACGAGGTGCGCGATCACCTCGGTGTCGGTTTCGGTCGCAAAGGTCGCGCCGGCGCCGCGCAGCTCCCGCCGCAGCTCGTTGAAGTTCTCGATGATGCCGTTGTGCACGACCGCGACCTTGTCGGTCGCGTGCGGATGGGCGTTGCCCTCGTTGGGCCGGCCGTGCGTCGCCCAGCGCGTGTGACCTATGCCGATCTGGCCCGCGAGCGGCTCGCGTCCGAGGCGCTGCTCCAGGTTCTTGAGCTTGCCTTCGGCGCGCCGGCGGGTCAGGCGGCCGGCCTCGAGCGTGGCGACGCCGGCCGAATCGTAGCCGCGATATTCGAGGCGCTTGAGCGCGTCGACCATCAACGGCGCGACCGGCTCGTGCCCGAGAATACCGATGATTCCGCACATGGGTGGCTCGGCCCCCCTGAAAGGTCGCCCGCGCGGCTGCCATATTGGTTAAGGCAGCGGCGCCAAACTCAACAAATCACGAAAGATTTCACCGCATTTCGGCGCCGGCGCGCTGCTCGCGCCGCGGGCTAGTCGGACTTCTTCTTGCCCGCAGACGTCATGTTGCGCAAGCGCGATGCCCATCCTTCCTTAATCACCTGTCGCCCCCGCCCGAGCGCAAGCGCGCCCGCCGGCACATCGTCGGTGACGACCGACCCGGTTCCCACATAGGCGCCGTCGCCCACCCGGACCGGGGCGACCAAGGCCGAATTCGAGCCGATGAAGGCGTTCTCGCCGATCTCGGTGCGGTGCTTTTCGCGGCCGTCATAGTTGCAGGTGATGGTCCCTGCGCCGATCAGGGCGCCCGCGCCGACGCTCGCATCGCCGACGTAACTCAAATGGGCGAGCCGCACGCCATCCCCGATATCCGCCTCCTTCACCTCGACGAAATTCCCGAGCCGCACGTTGGCGCCGACGCGGGCACCCGGCCGCAGCCGCGCATAGGGACCGATCGACGTGCCGCGGCCGACATGGGCGCCTTCCAGATGCGAGAACGAGTGGATGACCACACCGTCCTCGACCACGACCCCCGGCCCGAACACGACGTACGGCTCGATCACCACGTCCTTGCCGAGCTTGGTGTCGGCGGCGAGAAAAACCGTGTCCGGCGCCACCATGCTTACCCCGGCCTCGAGCGCGGCGTTGCGCAGACGGCGCTGCAAGACCGCTTCGGCTTCCGCGAGCTGTCCTTGGCTGTTGATCCCGCGCACTTCGTCCTCCTCGGTCTCGAGCGCGACCGCCGAAAGCCCGCTCTTATGAGCGATCTCGACGGCGTCGGTCAGATAGAACTCATGTTTGGCATTGTCGTCGCGAATGCGATCGAGGATCGCGAGCGCGTTGTCGCCCTTGAGCGCCATGAGGCCGGCATTGCACAAGGTGATGGCGCGCTCGGCGGCGCTCGCATCCTTTTCCTCGCGGATGGCGAGAAGCTGTCCGCCCTGGGTGACGAGCCGGCCGTAGCCGCCCGGATCGGCCGGACGGAACCCGAGCACCGCCACCGCCCTGCCCTGCGCCAACGGCGCGCGCAGCCGCGCGAGCGTCTGCGGCGTGATCAGCGGCGTGTCGGCAAAAACGATCAGGATATCGTCCGCTCCGCGTTCGATGGCGGCGCGCGCGGCCAGCACCGCGTGGGCGGTGCCGCGCCGTTCGGACTGAACGAAGACCGCGGCCTGCGGCAGGATCTCTCGCGCCGCTTCGGCCACCCGCTCCTGTCCGGGCGCGATCACCACGGCCGCGTCGCCGCCGATGTCGCGCACGGCCAGAAGCACATGCGCGAGCAGCGTCCGCCCGCCGATCGCGTGCAGCACCTTTGGCCGCGAGGCGCGCATGCGGGTTCCCTCGCCGGCCGCGAGCACGATCGTCAGGCAGGTTCTTGCGGGCATGCGTCGGGCGACTCCGTCGAGTCCTCATAACCCGCGCCGCCGGTCCCGAAAAGGCAAGCCCGACGGTGGCGCCTTACCCTCCACCGGGAGGCGAAATGGTTAACGGCCACGCCAAATGGTCGACGGGACAGGCAGCATGATCCGAAGGTTTCTGTTACCCTCTTGACGGGGCCATCCGGACGATTCGAATGGTGGGGAGGCGGCGCCATGCGGGGCGACGACGAGGGAGAACATATCGATATGCGCCCACTCCTGCGGCTTGGCGCATGGGGGCTTTGCGCCGTGCTCGCGCTCGGTTCGGCGGTCTTTGCCGGCCGCACCGAGGTCGGCGAGCGGCGTGCGGCTGCCGCCCTCGTGGCGCTGCGAACCGCGCCGGCCGAGCTATTGGCGCGTGCGCCCGTGCAACTTGCCGCGCAACCGAGCGAGGCGGAGACGCGACATCTCTCCGAGGCCGTGCGCACCCTGACCGCCGACCGCGACCGGCTGGCCGGCCGGGTCGCGACCCTCGAACGCAATCTCACCGATCTGACCGGCTCGGTCTCGAAGCCGTCCGCCGCTCCGGCGAGCGGGCCGCCGCCGACCGTCGCCTCGACGCCTGCAGCCCCGGCCCAACCGAACGAGACACGGCCCGCGGCCGCCGAGGCGCCTGCTGTCGCCGCGCCCGCGAGCGTGCCGGCTGCGCGGCCGGCACCGTCCGCCGTCGTCCAGTCCTACGTGCGCTCGACGCTCAACGATCCGCCGCCGGCTGAAACGCGGGTCGCGGCGGCGCCCGCCGCCGCTCCCACCGACTCGGCGCGCACCGAATTCGGCATCGAGCTCGCCATGTCGGCGAGCCCCAATACGCTGCGCTCGCGCTGGGACGCCATCCGCGCCAAGCATCCGGCGCAGCTCGCGGGCCTCGAGCCGGTCGTCTCGGCGCGCAACAGCGTCACGCGACCCGGCATGGTCGAGTTGCACCTCGTCGCCGGCCCCCTGCCCGACGCCGTGTCGGCGACGCGGCTGTGCGCGGCGCTCAACGCCGCCGGCACCCGCTGCCAGCGCGCCGCGTTCGACGGCCAGCCGCTCGCGCAGCGCTAGTTTCTTGTCATTCCGGGGCGCGGGCGCAGCCCGCGAACCCGGAATCCAGCCGCATGAGCGGTGGTTTTGGATTCCGGGCCCGGCGCTACGCGCCGTCCCGGAATGACGCCGGAGAGTCATCGCAATGCCCCGCATGTTCCTCCCCACCGCGCGCCAGACCAACTGGCTCCTCTGCATCGGATTCCTGTCGGTCGGCTACGCGCTCTATTTGCGCTATCGCGCGATCGAATACGCGCCAGTCTCGCTCGAATGCCAGGCCGGCCTCGACACCTGGCTGTGCGACACGTTCCGGCTCGTGATCGTGCTGTTCAATCACTCGGTGTTCGGCGCGGTCGCGCTCGGCGCCGCGCTCATCAACCTGATGCGACCGTCCGTCGCCATGTTCGCGATCGCGATTGCCGCCGCCGGCTTCGGCATCGTGCTGCACAACGGCGCCCTGTCGGCGCTCGCGGCCGCGTTTCTGGTGCTCAGCCTGGCGCGGCCCGCTGCCGAGCCAGAGTGAGCGCGCTCAGCGCAAGCCCGGCGCAGAGCAGCAGCGCCTGCCAGTTGGCCACCGATTCATTGAGCACGATGTAGAGCGCCGCGCCGGCGAACAGCGCGGAAGCGAGCGTTTCGGCGGGAGGCCGCGCTCCCTTGGCGCGCGGCAGCGCCAGCGCGAGGACCGCGAACGGAAACGCCGCGCCCAGGAGCGGCGCGAACGGAAAATCGACGTAGCGGGAATCGAACACCAGCATCAGCGCCACCTGCAGCGCCAGCACGCTCGTCGCGATCAGCGTCGCGCCGAGAACGAGCGTGAGCGGATCGCGCGGACGCTCCGCCGCGCGGCCGAGGATGCGCGCGAAGGCCGGCGGCGAGACGCCGGTCGAGAGCGCCGCCGCGCAGGCCAGCGGACCGACAAACGCGACAACCGCCCAGGCGAGCGAGCGCAGCCATCCGCCGGCCCCCAAGCTTTCGATCGGCACATTGGCGATCGTCCAGCCGAGCAACGTCCCCGATACGGCGGCCATCGCCGCAACCCCGATCCAACGCGCCGGCTGCCATCTTTCCTTTGCGGGGGCCGTCATGCCGGCGACGACGAACATGGCGAGCGCGAACAGCACGCCGCCGGCCGCCTGCCATCGCCACATCGGATGGTTCGACACCGGCGCGCCCCAGGCGAATTTCGGTTGGCGCCGCGTCGCGTCGAACAGGCCCCAGTGTCCGCCGACCGTGCCTTCGAGCGCGCGCTTCCACGGCTGATCGAACGCCTCGATCACGCTGACGCGCACATTGTCACGTCGTGCATTCGCCATCACGTCCTGCAGGAAGCGCGCCTGGTTGGCGCGCGACGGAAGCGCGCCCTCGCGCATGCGCCCGGCGCTCGGCCAGCCCACCTCGCCGATGAAGATCTCCTTGCCGGGAAAGCGCGCCGCCACCCTCTGACGGATCGACTCCACATGGGCGGCCGCGCGCTCGACCGGAATCGGAAAGTCCTCCCAGTACGGCAGCAGATGGATGGTGACGAAATCGACCGCGCCTGCGAGATCGGGATTGCGCAGCCAGAACTCCCACACGTCCGCGTAGGTGACCGGCACCGTCACCGCGGCCTTCACCTCGCGGATGATCGCCCCGAGCTCCCCGGCGGAGAGTTCGCCGCGCAGCAGCACCTCGTTGCCGACGATCACGCTGGTGACCGTGTCGGGAAAGCGCTTGGCGAGCGCGATCGCGGTATCGATCTGCACCCGGTTCTTGTCGCGGTGCGGGCTGAGCCACAGGCCGAGCAGCACCTTCATGCCGTGGCGTTGCGCGATCGCCGGCACCTGGTCGACGCCGTGCTCGATCGAATAGGTGCGGATGCAGTTGGTCAGCGCTGCGAGGCGGGTCAGATCCTCCTCGATCTGCCAGGGCTCGACCCGGGTGCCTGCATCCAGCGGGTTCTGGTCGGCGCGGAACGGAGCGTAGGACACGCATTGCAGCCGCTCGCCGGCCGCGCCGGCCGGCATGGCGACCGGCCGTCCCAGCCACCACCAGCCGGCGACGATGACCGCGGCGACTGCGGCAAACAGGCCGAGCGGCGTCACGCTGCGCCGGAAGAGTGCATTATCAGACACACGTTCCTCATCCGGCAGGCGCTCGAGCTATTCCCATTTGGCGCACCTCTCGGCGAAGGCAGTCCGGCTTCGCCGAGCACGCATGCGCCGATGAACAATTAGACAGGTCCCGCTCCGCACGACGGAGTGCTGTCGGGCTTATCGTGGGTCCGCGCGGCCGCCAAGGGCCCGCGGTTCAATGCGGCATTTTAAGCACGAGCGCCGGCGCTGCTGGACAAGGGTTCCGAGTTCGGCCATTTCAACCATGTGCGTGGGGGCGTCGCGCGCCGCATTGCCGACCTATTCGGATGGTGGAAACGCTCCGTCACGTTCGAAGACGGCCCAATAACCACAGCATAGACATGGCCTTGCCCGGTTCTCGTCAGTTCGCCCTGCTGCTTGCCGCCATTCTCGTGGCTGCTTCCCCGGCATTCGCTCAAAGCACGACCGACCAGAAGCCGGCGGACCAGCAGAAGGCCGATCCCGGCCTGGCGGCCGCCAAGCGGATCGCCGACGAGCTTGCGGAAATCGGACGGACCGTGAGCGGGCCGGCGGGCAATCCGGAATGCGCCTGGATCGGCCGGCGGGTGATCCGGCTCTTGTCGCAGGACGACATGGACACCGCCTTCCGCCATATCGAGCTTTACGACCGCTTCGGGTGCCCGGGCGCCCATGTCCAGGCCGCCTTCCGCTGCCTGATCCGGCAGGGCGCGATCGACCCAAAGTCGGACAGTCTCGACGCCCGGGTGCAGACGTGCTGGCTGCATCCCACCACCCCGCCGGCGCCCGCCGCTGCCGCCGCGCCCGCGCCTGCTCCTGCCACCGGGGGAACCGGCGCGCGTTGAGCGCGTTACCGGCTTGCGTCGATGTGCGGTGACTCCGGGGCGCGCAAACTGCCATTGATTTGACATGTACGATCGGTATTTGATGATGCACCTCTCCCGGAGGCGCGTCGTCCAGCGACAGAGCCTCCGGTCGGGCCTAGGGGACAGGCTCGGGTCCGCGCTTTCCCGCCCCATATGGTTGTGAGTCGATGCGCTTCGTCGCCGCCGTGGTCGCGCTTATAGCGTGCCTGCATGCTGGCCTATGGGCACTTCTGCAGAGTAAAGGGACCGCGCCGAACATCGGAGAGCCGCTCGCCAGCGTCTCTTACGCCCCGTTCGAAGGCATCAGCACTTCCGATGACGTTCCGACCGCGGCGCAGATCCGCGCCGACCTGAAGGCCATCGCGGCCTACACCCGCACGATCCGGCTCTACCGGTCGACCGGCGGCATGGAGATCGTTCCGCGCATCGCCGCCGAGTTCGGTCTGAGGGTGACGCTCGGCATCTGGCTCGACACCAACCTCGACCGCGACGGCAACTACGCCCTGGCGCGCGACGCCAACAACAAGCCGATCCCCGACCTCGACCGCAACGAGGCGGAAATCCGCAGCGCGATCCAACTGGCGCGCACGTATCACAACATCACCGCCATCGTGGTCGGCAACGAAACGACCCTGCGGCGCTCGCTGTTCGAGGGTTCCCTGGCCAACGCGGCCTACAAGAAGAGCTCTCCAACCGAATTCAAGACGGCGCTCACGAAGATCCAGGCGCAGACCAAGGCCGAGCTCGAGGCCGACGCCGCGAAATTCAAGCGCTCGGTCGAGGACCTCAAGGCGGAAAGGAACGTCGAGGAGCTCCGCAAGGTCATCCAACGGGTCAAGCAGCAGGCCAACGTGCCGGTGACGACCGGCGAGACCTGGGACATCTGGCGCGACTATCCGAAGCTTGCATCGTCGGTCGACTTCATCGGCGCTCATATCCTGCCCTACTGGGACCACCAGCCCTATAAGGAGGCGGTCGACCACACCGTCCGCACCTACTACGAGCTGCGCCGGCTCCATCCCGGCAAGCGCATCGTGATCGCCGAGTTCGGCTGGCCGAGCGCCGGCTACAACTACGGCGCATCCGAGCCCGGCCGCCTCGAGCAGGCGATGGTGCTGCGCTATTTCGTGGCGCGCGCCGACGCCCTCGGCATCGACTACAACGTCATCGAGGCCTTCGATCAGCCCTGGAAGATCAGTGAGGGCAGCGTCGGCCGCTACTGGGGCATGCTCGACGCCGCGCGCCAGCCGAAATTCTCCTGGGTCGGTCCGATCGACCGGGCGGACTACTGGAAGATCGCCGGCATCGCGATCGCGGTCGGCTTCCTGCTCTCGCTGCCGATCCTCACCATCGCCGGCGCGACGTTCACGCAGTTGCTGCTGCTCGGCGCCGCCGCGCACGTGATCGGCGCCTGGGCCGCGACCGTGTTCGATTACTGGAACGGGCATTACTTCGTGACCGGCGCGGCGCTCGCGCTGATCCTGGGCCTGCTGCTGCTGGTGCCACTCGTCCTCATCGCGTTCGCGCGCATCGAGGAGATCGCCTCGGTGCTGTTTGGACGCGCGCCGATGCGCCTCCTTCCCTCCCCGGCGCCGGCACCGGACTACGCACCGAAGGCGTCGATCCATATCCCGGCCTGCATGGAATCGCCGGAGATGCTCAAGCAGACGCTCGATGCCGTGTCGCGCCTCGACTACGCGAACTACGAATGCGTCGTCGTCATCAACAACACCCCCGATCCGGCCTACTGGCGGCCGGTCGAGGATCACTGCGCCGCGCTCGGCACGCGCTTCAAGTTCGTCTATGCGGAGACGCTTCCCGGCTACAAGGCGGGCGCGCTGCGGCTCGCGCTCGCGCACGCCGCGCCGGACGCCGAGATCATCGGCGTGATCGACGCGGACTACACCGTGCGTCCCGACTGGCTCAAGGATCTGGTGCCGGTCTTCGCCGACCCGAAGGTCGGCCTGATCCAGGCGCCGCAGGACCATCGCGACGAGAAGACGCCGCTGCACTGGGCGATGAACGGCGAATATGCCGGCTTCTTCGACATCGGCATGGTCCAGCGCAACGAGGCGAACGCCATCATCGTGCACGGCACCATGTGCCTGATCCGGCGCGCCGCGCTCGATGCGGCGGGCGGCTGGTCGAGCGACACGATCTGCGAAGACACCGATCTCGGCCTGAGCATCATCGAGCTCGGTTGGATCGCGCACTATACCAACCGCCGCTACGGCTACGGCCTGCTGCCCGACACGTTCGAGGCCTACAAGAAGCAGCGCCATCGCTGGGCCTATGGCGGCCTGCAGATCATCCGCAAGCACTGGCGCCGCTTCCTGCCCCGCATGAGCGGGCTCACCTCCGACCAGAAGCGCGAGTTCGCGCTCGGCTGGCTCAACTGGCTCGGCGCCGAGAGCATCGGCGTGCTGGTCGCGCTCTTGAACCTGGTCTGGGTGCCGGTCGTCGCCTTCGCGGGGATCGCGATTCCCGACAAGGTGCTCACGCTGCCCATCATCGCGGCGTTCGCGGTGTCGCTCCTGCACTTCGTGGCGCTCTACCATCGGCGCGTCGCGATCTCGCCGGCAAAATCCGCCGCCGCCATGCTCGCCGCCATGGCGATGCAGTGGACGGTGGCGCGCGCCGTCGGCTACGGGCTCGTGAAGGAGCACCTGCCGTTCGTACGCACCGCCAAAGGCGGCACCGCCAAGAAGCGCGTCACCTTCCCGGCCTTCTACGAGGCGCTGATCGGCACCTTGCTCATCGCCGGCGCCGTCACCGTGATGGCGCGCAACCGCGAGAGCGTGCGCGAGATCGACATCTTCGCCTATGTGCTGCTGGTGCAGAGCCTGCCGTTCCTCGCCGCGACCGTGTTGGCGGCGTTCGAGGACACGCGGGCGAACAGCTTTGCGCTGTGGCAAGGCGCGCAAGGCCGCGTGGCCGCGCTCCTCGGCGAGCCGCGCCGCGCCGTCATCAGCCCGCCCGCCGCGCAGCCGGCCGAGAACCGCATCGAGACGGTGCAGTAGCGCTTCGATCCCCTGAATCTGTCATTCCGGGACGCCGCGAAGCGGCGGGCCCGGAATCCATATTCGAAAACGGTGGTTATGGATTCCGGGCTCGCGGGCTTCGCCCGCGCCCCGGAATGACGGCGCTGACGCGCCGTCACCCCGGCATCGCGGTCTCGACCAGGCGCGCCCAATAGGACGTGCCGACCGGGATCACCTCGTCGTTGAAGTCGTACGACGGGTGATGCAGCCCGGCGGTGTTGCCGTTGCCGACGAAGATGAAGGCGCCCGGCCGCGCCTGCAGCATGAAGGAGAAATCCTCCGCGCCCATCACCGGCGCGGCCGCGGTATCGACGCGCTCAGGCCCGACGATCTCGCCCGCGACCGATGCGGCGAACGCGGTCTGCCGCTCGTGGTTCTCGAGCACCGGATAGCCGCGCTTATAGCTGAGCTTCGCGCTCGCGCCGTGCGCCTTCGCGGTGCCTTCGACCACTTCGTGCAAGCGCTTCTCCGACAGGTCGCGCACCTCGGGGGAAAGGCTGCGCGCCGTGCCGCGCAGGAGCGCGGTCTGCGGGATGACGTTGTCGGTGTTGCCCGCCTGGAAGACGCAGATCGAGACGACCGCGGCCTTGAGCGGATCGACGTTGCGCGCCACCACGGTCTGGATCTGGTTGATGATCTGCGCGCCGACCAGCACCGGATCGATGCAGAGATGCGGCCGCGCCGCGTGCCCGCCCTTGCCCTCGATGTGGATCGTCACCGTGTCGGCGGCGGCCATGATCGGCCCCGGCCGTGTGGCGAAGCGCCCGACCGGCAGGCCCGGATAGTTGTGCATGCCGTAGACCTCCTCGATGCCGAAGCGGTCCATCAGCCCGTCCTTCACCATGGCGCGCCCGCCGGCGCCGCCCTCCTCGGCCGGCTGGAAGATGACGACCGCGGTGCCGGAGAAATTGCGCGTCTCGGCGAGATACTTTGCGGCGCCCAGGAGCATGGCGGTGTGGCCGTCATGGCCGCAGGCGTGCATCTTGCCCGGCACCGTCGACTTGTAGGAAACGTCGTTCGCCTCCTCGATCGGCAGCGCGTCCATGTCGGCGCGCAGGCCGATCACCTTCTTGCCGCCGCCGCCGGTCTTGCGGCCGCGGATCACGCCGACCACGCCGGTGCGCCCGATGCCCGGCACCACCTCGTCGCAGCCGAAGCTCTTGAGCTTCTCGGCGACCAGCGCGGCGGTGCGCTGCACGTCGTATTGCAGCTCGGGATGGGCGTGGATGTCGCGCCGCCATTCGGTGATCTCGGCGTGCAGATCGGACAGGCGGTTGACGATCGGCATTGGGGCTCTCCTGCATCTTCAGACGTCCGGTGCGGCAGAATAGAGCGTATTTCACTCGCATGGTATCGCTCTTCACGTCTCCCCACCGAACTCGCGTTTGCGCGAGTTCGGCAATCAATAGTGGGCCGAAGTCGGATAAATCCGACTTCGGCAGGGGAGAGGGAGCGCAGGCGCAGTGCCATCAGTGCGGGCTCATGCGGGCGGAGGCCGGGTGGCCCGGCACCTTGAAGCGCTTGTTGGTGTCCGTAATGTCCGTGCCGTTCACCCGATAGATGGAGAAGTCCA
>WNFC01022724.1_pt1 | contig 11741 bp, 12 predicted proteins | sample 5400541 | NCBI WGS metagenome assembly WNFC01 (sample SAMN13153342, study PRJNA577476) | soil metagenome | isolation source: 120 cm saprolite under Douglas fir tree site 2 hole 2 replicate 1 | place: USA:California | collected 2015-04-18 | reverse complement strand
GCGATCGCGCGCTCGATCACTTGGAACGCGGGTTGCAGCTGAGCCTCGCCACGAACGTCCATTGGCTGGAGCGTCATGGAATTTTCCGGCAGCTCGAGGCCGAAACCCAATTTCATATTGACGCTGGGAATGGTTACGGGCACATGCCCGCGCACGGGAATTTGGCCGAAGAGCGCGCGCGCCGCCGAGATCTGCGCCACGTCGCTGATGCCGAAAGCCGCCAGCCACGTCTCCGCTTGCGGAAATCGCTCGATGAGATAGGGGCTGCCGAGTCCGATGGTGATCACCGGCTTGCCGGTCTTGAAAAGTTGCTCGGCCAGTGCTGCCTGCTCCGACGGGACATCGACATTTCCTTTGCGGTCGCTGACGCGCACAAAAAGCGCGAGAATCGCGACGTCGTATGAATCCGGCGGAGGCAGCTTCAGCATGTCGGCTTTGACGAACTTCGTGTCCGCGCGCAGCGTGGTGAGCGAATCAAAACGCGGGCGCAGCTCGCGCTCCAAGTCTTCCGCCGGGTAAGGTTCCGGATCGGCGTAGAACGCGAGCAGCAGCGCGCGCGTTGGCTTCGTGCCATCGAGCGGCAAGCGATGCGAGGTATCGCGCAGCAGCGTCACGCCGCGGTCCGAAATGTCCTGAGCCTCGCTCTGCCACGCCACATGCCCAAATTTGTGGTTGATGGCGTTGATGTCGACGAGGCGATCTTTGTCGAGGCCAAGTTTGGCTTTGGCGTGCAGGATGCGGCGCACGGAGGCGTCGAGGCGCTCGCGCGAGATGCGGCCGGATTTCAAGGCGTTTTGCAGGCCTTCAAACGCCGCGTCGGGCACCGGCGGCATGAGCAAGGCGTCGGCGCCGGCGGCGAACGCGCGCACCGCGGCTTCTCCGGGCGCATAGCGCACGGTGATGCCGCCCATGTCCATGGCGTCGGTGACGACGAGCCCTTCAAAGTGGAGTTCGTTGCGGAGGAGATCGGTCAGAATTCGGGAGGAAAGCGTTGCGGGCGTGTTGGGATCCGGCTCGAGCGCGGGTACGGAGAGATGACCGGTCATGATGCTGCTCACGCCCGCGGAAATAGCCGCGCGAAACGGCACGAACTCCAATTGTTCCAGGCGTTCGCGGTCCGCGTGAATCACCGGCAAATCAATATGCGAATCGCTCGCCGTATCGCCGTGGCCGGGAAAATGTTTTGCGGTGGCCAGGGCGCCGTTCTCTTCGACGCCGCGGACGAATTCCTTGACGAACTCGGCGACGCGCGCGGGATCTTCGCCGAAGGAGCGCGTGTTGATGATGGGATTGCCCGGATTGTTGTTGACGTCGGCATCGGGCGCGTAGACCCAGTGAATGCCGACGGCGCGGGCTTCGAGGGCGGTGACTTTGCCCATGGTGTACGCGTCGCGGGGATTTCCTGCGGCAGCGAGCGCCATGGCGGTAGGAAACGACGTGCCTTCGTCCAGGCGCATGGCCGTGCCGCGCTCGAAGTCAGCGCCGACGAGCAGCGGCAATTTCGATTTGGCTTGCAACTGATTCATCAGCACCGCGGTTGGGTAGGCCTGGCTCTTTACGATGCCGAGCGGCGAGCCTTGCGTGATGTTGATGAAGCCGCCGACGTGGAGATCATTGACGCAATGTAGCATCTGCGCGTACGCAGCCGCGTCGGTCGACGTAAAGCTGCCGTGGTAAGTTGCGAAGAGGACTTGGCCGATTTTTTCGTCAAGGGTCATTTTGCCAAACGTGGCTTCGACCCACTGCGATGCGGCTGGCGAGAGGCGATGTGCCGCTGTGTTCGGAGCGGTCGGTTTTTTCTCGGCGGCGGCTGATTTCGCGGCAGGCGTGCGGGTTTGCGTTCGCGCAGTGTGGGCCATAAGAAAAACGATTGTGGCGGGAATTACGAACAGAACGCCAGCGCGTCCTTTCCTCAAGTGTGAATCTCCCCGCACACGCCAGATGCAAAGTTTGTATATAACACACGCACATCAAGCGAACAACGCAACTCAAAAAGCAAAGTTCCACAATATCATTGCTGCTGGAACAATGAAGAACCCGCGCCTCACTCGCGACTGTGCATGGCAAGCGCGCGCTATCCGTATCGTCCTATGTACGGTCTTAGCCGCGTTCGCTTGTGAGTCTGCCGACGCCCGCTCGAAAAAGTCCGGCCGCCCAGGCCGCGTGCAAACCGGCCTCGACGTTCTCGAGGCCCAGAAATTTGTGGCGCTGCGCAACAAACACATCGGCCTGATCACCAATCACACAGGCTTGGACTCGCAGGGACGCAGTACCGCAGACCTGCTTACCCATGCGCCGGGAGTGCATCTGGTGGCGCTGTTCAGTCCGGAGCATGGACTGGCCGGACGCAATGACGAAAAAATCGCATCGAGCAAGGATGCGGCGACCGGCTTGCCGATTTTCAGTTTGTACGGCGAAACGCAGCGGCCAACGGACGAGATGCTGCGGGGAATCGACGCGCTGGTGTTTGACGTGCAGGACGCGGGTGTGCGCTTCTACACCTACGCGACCACGATGGGCTACTGCATGGAAGAAGCGGCGAAGCGCAAAATGGCGTTCTACGTGCTGGACCGGCCGAATCCAGTGGGCGGCAACATCGTGGAAGGACCGATGCTGGATGCGGACAAGACCAGCTTCACGGCGTACTTTCCACTGCCGGTGCGCTACGGACTCACAATTGGCGAGCTGGCGCAATTCTTTAACGCGGAAAATCACATCAATTGCGATTTGCACGTGATCGCGATGAAGAATTGGCACCGGAATTATTTCTTTGAGAGCACCGGAGCGCGGTGGATTCCGCCTTCACCGAATCTGCGGACATTGAAGGGCGCGGTTCTCTATCCGGGGATCGAGATTTTGCAGAGTGCCGGCGTTTCGGTAGGCCGCGGGACGGAAACACCTTTCGAGGAGTTCGGCGCGCCGTGGATCAACGGAGAAGAAGTTGCGGCGGCGCTTAACGAGCGGCATCTGGCCGGTTTGCGGTTTACGAATCAGCCGTTTGTTCCGGTGGCAGGGCTGTATTCGGGACAGCGCTGCGGCGGCGTGGCCGTGCGGGTCAGGGATCGGCAGGCGGTGCGCGCGATGCGCATGGGAATGGAGATTGCAACCATTCTTAAGAAATTGTATCCGGAGAAATTTGATCCCGAGAAACTGTTGGTGCTGGTAGGCAATGCGGAAACGATACGTGAGCTGCAAGCGGGCATGCGGCCGGAGAAAATTGAGGAAGGCTGGAACGCCGACCTCCGTACGTTTGAGCAGCTGCGAAAGAAATATTCCCTCTACAAATAGCCAGGCGAACGAAAACCGAGAGAAAAGATAGCGCACCCTTCGCGGCTCTGGGCAAAGAGACGCAGAGTGCGCGGAGTTGCGCACAGGGGCACGCTAGTTTGTTTCTGTCTCTTGCAATTGTGTGTGGTACATTTTGCGCATGCGGATTGTTTCGCTGCTGCCATCGGCTACGGAGATTCTGTTTGCGCTGGGCTTCGACCGCGAAGTGATCGGGGTCAGCCATGAGTGCGATTTCCCGGAACAGGCTCGCAGCAAGCGCGTGGTGATTCAGTCGCGCATTCCGCACGATGCGGCGCCGGCGGAGATCGATCGTTTGGTGCGCGAATATGTGTCGCGCGGGGAAAGCCTGTATGAGGTGGACGCGCAGGCGCTCGAAGAGCTAGCTCCAGACCTGATCATTACGCAGGATTTATGCCATGTGTGCGCCGCCTCGCCTGATGATTTGGGCGCGGCGCTGGCACGCTTTGCCGAACGCCCCGAAGTGCTGTGCCTTAATCCGCAGGATCTTGGCGATGTGTGGCGCGATATTCTTTGGGTGGGCGAAGAGACACGGCGCGGGCGAGCCGCGGAAGCACTGCTCGAGCAAATCGGCGAGCGCCTAGCCGGCCTGGAAGAAAGTATTGCGCAAACGTCCGAGCGTCCGCGCGTGGCTTTTCTCGAATGGCTGCAGCCGTTTTACGTTGGGGGTCACTGGGTTCCTGAGATGATCGCGCTCGCGGGCGGCCACGATGTTTTGGGCTGCACGCACACACCGTCATTTCGCGTAACGCTTGAAGAAATCGTCGCAGCCGCGCCAGATATCATCCTGATTTCACCCTGCGGCTACAGCGCGCAGCGAGCCCGAAACGAGTATCTATCGATGTCGCATACGGACGAATGGAATGCCATACCGGCGGTGCGCAGCGGGCGGGTGCACGCGCTGGAGGCCAACAGCTATTTCTCGCGGCCGGGCCCGCGCCTGGTCACGGGGATTGAAGCACTGGCCGGCGTTTTCCATCCCGGAATGCCAGTCGGCGAAGACGCCCAACGAGCTGCCATGCGCGTGGCTGTACCGACGCTAAGTGCCCGCGCAGCAGCGATTTAGCCTCTTTCTGGCAGTTGAGGAGAATACGCCCCGCGGCCTTAGGGCCCCGCTCCCCCCTCCCCCCTTTTTTCATAAGTGTTCATTCTAAAGGAGGTTAAAGTTGTTTGTTTTCATACACTTTTGCAAGTGTTGATTCTAAAGAACTTGTATGGCACTAAAATGATGATCCGGCATGCTTCGCAAGATCGGAAACGAAAGATTAAGGCCTCCTGGCAGGCTCCAGAAAGCAAAAACGCCAGCAGCGATGCTGGCGGTGCGGGGTCAAGGCGCGATATTGCCCAACAGCGACTGTACGCGAGAGGTAGATGATTGTCAAGGGAAAAACTTAATTTTGAAAGGCGTGTCGCCGGGAAGGGTTTTGCGGGGGCACGAAGTACCATTGACAGTGTTGGTCGCTACATATAGGGTTCCTATGTATGATCGGCGCAGGCACAAAACGGGGAACAGCGGAACTGGCGATTCTCAGCGTGCTGGAGGGCGGCTCCTTGCACGGCTACGAAATCGCACACAAGATTGAGCGCCAGACTCGCGGCAAGCTGCGTTTCACCTTGGCTTCGCTCTATCCGCTGCTCTATCGCATGGAGAACAAAGGCTTGGTGCGCGGAGCGTGGGAAGTGAGCGGAAATGGCCGCCGCCGGCGTTGTTACCGGCTGACCGCAGCGGGGAAAAGGAAGCTGATGCCGCTTCGGCAGGAGTGGTCTGAACTTTTCCATGCGTTGCGGCAGCTTGCGAAGGTGGCCGATGCCTGATTGGCGCAAACTCGTGGGTGGACATCTTGCTACGCTGGCCCTTGACGCGCAGGAGCGCGAAGAAGTCATAGAAGAACTCGCTGCCCATTTCGCCGAAACCTTCATGGATTTGCGCAAGCGAGGACTCACCGAAGAGAACGCCACTTCGCGCTGCCTCGACGAGGTGAGGGACTGGAATTCCCTTCGCCGAAGCCTTCAAGCCGCACGAAGAAAGGAAAACGTCATGTCCAACCGCGTCACGCAACTCTGGCTTCCCGGACTCTTGACCTTCACCCTCTCCATGTGCCTTCTCCAACTAACCCAGTCGCGCCCGGTCGTGACACGGGAGCACCTCTTCATTTTAAACGGAACAGTTGAGATCGGTCGAGTTTTCGGCCATAAGCCCTGGATTCTCTCCTGGGGGCATCCTCCCATGGCAGTAGTTTTCATTCCCTGGCTGTTTGCCTTGCCGCTCGTTGGAGCCCTAGGAGCATTTCTCTCCCATCGCGCGGGCGGCTCCCGGCGCGCGATCTTTCTCTCAATCATCTTCCCCATCGTGCCTTTTCTCGCCACTATTTTGCTGATCACTCCTGTCATTCTGGCCTTCGACCGCTTCATCGCTCACAATCCGGTGCCAGCATCTATTCCCGTAGCCGCGCTTGGCTTAGTGTTCCTTCCCGGAGTGGCGCTCCTGGTTGGCGGTCTCCCGATGCAGCTATTCATTGCCCGGCGTTTCGGTGCAGGTCGCGTTACGAGTTGAGCGTCCGCATCCGTTGCCCTGGAGGCGCTGAATTTAAACCCTCAGGTCCAAAAAGGCGGACCCTTCGGGGCTCAGGGTGAACCTGAGCTACAGGGTGGCCTTGGCGCGCTGAGTGAGGCTTTGCGCTCGCCAGTGGCGGTAGAACGGGAGGCCGGCGAGGATTAGTAGCAGGCCGATGGAGCAGCGGACTGGGCGGTCGATCCAGATGTTCACGGTCAGGGCGAGCGCGCCGGCTACGAAAATTCCCGGCACCCACGGATAGCCCCAGCAGCGGTACGGGCGCGGGAGGTTCGGCTCGGTGCGGCGCATACGGAAGAGCGCGACGACCGCGAGTCCGTAAAAGATCCAGCCGGCAAAGATGAAGAGATTCGTCAGCTCCTCGAAGGTTCCGGTGAGGGCCATCAGGCTGGCCAGCACGCCTTGAAAAATCAGAGCGCGTCCGGGCGTGCGGAATTTCGAGTGGATGCCGTCGGCAATTTTGAAGAAGATGCCGTCGCGGGCCATGGCGTAGGGCACGCGAGCGCCGCTGAGGATGGACGAATTCATGGAGCCGATGGCGGAGATCACCATGGCCAGGGTGATCCAGGTTGCTGTGCCGCGCCCGGCGACGTGAGCGACTACATCGGAAGCGATGTGTTGTGATGATGCGACGCTAGCGAATGGCAACACTTTCAAGCAGGCAGCGCTGAAAAGCAGATAGATGACCGCGACGAGGGAGACGCCGCCGACCAGCGCGCGCGGGAAATTGCGCTGAGGATCTTGCACTTCCGAGCCGACCAAATTTAAATCTTCCCAGCCATCATAGGCCCACAGGGCGGCAGCTAACGCTGCGAGAAAGGCGCCGAACACGCCGGCGTCGAGCGAGGCCGGCCAGACGGGATCTGGCACGTGGGGGGAAGAAGAAGGCGCAAAAAACGCGACGCCAATGACGATGACGACGGAAATGATTTTGATCGCGGTGAGAAAGACCCCAGGTGAAAACGAAGTCGTACGGTTTCAGCCAACCTGTAAGTCCAGGGATCGCTATGTGCAACGTGAAAATTGGAGTAGCCACCGCGGGCAGCAGAAATCCGAGGAAGCGCACCAATCCTGCGGCTATGGAAGACGCAGAGGAAGGGCGTCCAACGATGGAGTGCATCCAGCCGAAAAGAAATCCCCACACGGGACCGAAGCCGCGGCGCAGGTAGGCATACTCGCCGCCGGCCTCGGGAATCATCGCGCCCAGCTCGGCGTAAGAAAGCGCGCCAAATAGCGAGAGAATCGCACCGGCGATCCAAGCAGCGAAAACCACGGAAACGAAGCGGCCCTCGCGCGCCATTTCGGCGGGCTTGAGAAAAATGCCGGTGCCGATCATGGTGCCAACGACGATTGCGCCGGAGGCCCAGGCGCCGAGACCGCGGACAAGCTCGAGGCGTTTCTCCGTTGGTGTATCGGCCGGCGCTTCTGTGGTTGCCACGATTTTCCTTTTTTTGCGTCGAGCAGTCCTGCTGAGCTGCTAGGGCGATGCTTCAGCCCGCGTTTTAATGCGGCTAATAATAGACCCAATCGCGAACGTGACGCTCGCCCCAATCATCACGTACCACGTAAACGCCACAGCGGTAAATCGAGAGACGCAAAGGATCGCGGCTAGTCCGGCGAACATGCCGATGAGCGCGCCGCGAGCGTTCGCGCCACGATCGAGTGTGCCCAGAAGAAACAGCCCCAGCAAACTGCCAAAAGGGAGCGACGCTATCGTCAGCCCCGCTTCCAGCAGCGGACCCCATTTTTTCAGACCGAACGCCATCAATACGAGGCCCCATGCCAGCGTCATGCGCCGCGAAAGTTTCAGAAAGCTTGCCGGATCGGCTGACGCCCCGCGCAGGCGGGAAAAATCGAGAACGCTTGAAGCAGCCAGCGAATTCAGCGAGCCGCTGGCGTTAGACATTGCCACGGCAATGATGGAGGCGAGCAGCAAGCCCGCCAGGCCGGGCGGCATCTCGCGCACGAGAAACAACGGAAGTATGCGATCGGTGCGCTCGCCGGGTGCGAGCAAAGGTGCGTGCTGGGCAAAGACGAAGAGCAGCACGCCGATCAGCAGAAACACGGTGAACTGGATTAGGACGATGACGCCACTGGTCAGAAGCGCGCGCCGGCTGTCGCGCTCACTGCGCGCGGCGAGCAGGCGTTGCACAATCGTTTGATCGGTTCCGTGGCTGGCCATGGTCAGGAACGCACCGCCAATGAGGCCGGACCAAAACGTGTACTTGGTGGACCAAGCGAACGAAAAATCCAGGACTTGCAGTTTGTGGCCGGCGGCAGCCGCGACTTGCGTGACTTCGCTCCATCCGCCCGGAATCCGGTGCAGGAGCACAAACAACGTCACGGCGCTGCCGGTCAGGTAGAGCAGGAGTTGCGCGACGTCGGTCCAGATGACCGCCTTCATTCCGCCTTCCAGCGTGTAGAGGATGGTCAGGGCAATAACAAGCACCACGGCAAACTTTTCCGAAGTACCCAGCACCACGCTAATCACCAGCGCAATGGCCGAAACGCGCACGCCTTCGGCCAGCGCGCGCGTAATCAAGAACGTGCTGGCGGCTACGGCGCGCATGTTCTCGCCGAAACGCTTTTCGATGAGGGCGTAGGCGGTGAAATATTCTCCGCGAAAATAGCCCGGCAGCAGCAGGAGAACGATGAGCGCGCGTCCAAGCAAATACCCGAAAACTAGCTGAAGAAAGGTCAGGTTGCCTGCGTAGGAGATGGCGGGCGTCCCGATGATGGTGAGCGTCGAGGTTTCCGTGGCGACAATCGAAAACGCCAGCGCCCACCATGGCGCCGTGCGTCCGCCGAGAAAATAATCGCGAGCGTCCTGCCGCTTGCGGCGGAAATGCATGCCGAGAGCAGTAACCGCGAGCAGGTACGCCACTACAATGACAAGATCGACGGAATGAATCCGCATTGCGGAGGGGATTATACGTAGCGGCTACGTTTGTACCGCTATTTTTTTGGAAATTCTAAGTAGAAGTCCTGAGATGCCGGGACGGCACACTGTCAAAAACGTTCTGGCCACTTCCGCGCACCATGATACACGGCCAGGATCCATACGGTCTTGTTGGAGACAGCGTAAGCCACAATGAAGGGCGTGTCTGGGACAGAAAATTCCCTTGTCCCAGCGATACGGCCGCCGCGTCCGGCTCCCGGATGCTTGCCGAGCATCTCCGTAATATCGATAACGCGTTGCGCAACTTCCTCTGCCGCGCCAGGATTACTCTCGGCGATGTAGTCGTAGGCTTGCTCCAATTGCTCCGCGGCAGGAACAGTCCACCGGACTTTCATTTACCGCGCCGGGCGTGCGCCAGCTTTGTAATCCGTGCCCTAACCTCAGCGGTTTCGATGGTGCGTCCTTCTCTTACAGCCTTGAGCCCTTCCTTGATCAAGCCCGCGTGGTAGGCATGCAATTCCAGATAGTTGGTCACCGCCTCGTTCAGTAGATAACTGCGATCGCGATCCGCACTCTCGGCCAGGCCATCCAATGCCTCAATTTTTTCCTCATCCAGTCGAAAACTGATGGTTCGTTGGTTGCCCATAATGCACAATAATACCACATATTATGAGCACGCTCGCGCTCCGCGCGCTGCTTCGCATTGGCCTTTCGCGGGTATTCTGTTTATATGCGCTACATTCTGGGCTTTGATGGCGGTGGGACAAAGACCGAGTGCGTGCTGATGAACTCGGCCGACCAGGTCCTGGCGCGAACATATGCAGGGCCGTCGAACCCCTCGCGCATCGGAGTGGAAAGCGCAGCGCGCGCGGTCGAGGAAAGCGCAGAACTGGCGCTGCGAGAAACCGGACTCCAACGCAGCGCGGTCACGGCGGTTGGCGCGGGCCTGGCCGGTACCGCCAAGACCGACATGAAAGAGCGGATGCGCGGCGCGCTGCAAAAATGCTTTCCTGGCGCAGCGGTAACCATCCTGACCGATCTGGAAGCGGCGCTGGCGGCTGCGGGTGAAGGGCCTGCGATCGTCCTCGTAGTGGGAACGGGCTCGGCGGCTTTCGGACGCAATGCGGAGGGCGAAATTGAGCGCGCCGGAGGCTACGGCCCATCCTCGAGCGATCATGGCAGCGCGTACGACATCGGCAAGCGCGCCATCATTGCCGCGATTCAAGAAGGCAGCGGCGGATCGGACTCCGAATTGGGCAAGCAAATCCTGGCGCAGCTTCGCTGCACGGAATGGCCAGTGGTGCAGCATCGTGCACAAACCATGCCTGACGAGATTTTCCCGCCCCTCTTTCCGGTGATCGCCGCGGCGGCGGACTCCGGCGATGCCACTGCCCAACGAATTCTGGTTAGCGCCGCTCAGGAAGTGTCTTCGCTGGTGGCCGATGTTGCTGACCGCCTGCATCTCCGCGAGAAGGAGTTTTTGCTGGCCAAGATCGGAGGCACCATCGGACGCTCGCATTTTTTCGACGCGCAAATCGATGCCGCGCTGAAGCAAGTGGCGCCCAGCGCGCAAATCGGCAAATTGCGGATTTCTCCCGCGGAGGCCGCGGCTTTGGCTGCGAAGGAATCGAATGGTGGCTAACGAACCCAATCGCGAGCGCGCTCGCATAGCCGCCGGCGAAGAGCTTGCCTTGTTGCTGCACCATCATTCGCCGGAAGTGCTTCTGGCGTTGCTCGACAATCCCGCGCTCGATGAGACGCAGCTCTGTTTGCTGCTGGATCGCAAGGACATTCCCACTGAAGTTTTGGAGGAAGTGGCTCGCCGCAAGCCGTTGCTGAAGAATTACCGCGTGAAGCGGGCGCTGGCGTTTCACCCGCGGACACCGCGCTTGGCGAGTTTGCGGCTGATCCGTGAGCTGTACCTGATGGACATCGTGCAACTCACACTTCTGCCCGGCATTTCCGTGGAGCTAAAGCGCAACGCGGAAGAGCAACTCGTTGCGCGGCTTCCGCAATTACCGCTGGGCCAAAAAATCACACTGGCGCGACGAGGCACGGCCCGCGTAGCCGGCGCGCTCCTTGCGGAGGGCCACGCGCAAGTGCTCTCTGTCGTTCTTGACAACGGGAGTCTTACCGAAGCGCAGGTCCTGAAGGCGCTCTCCCGCGAGCGGTTGCCGGTCGGAGTCGTGAAGGCTGTGGCGCAGCATCGCAAATGGTCACACACCTACAATGTGCGGCTGGCGCTGGTGCGGCATCCGAATTCGACGCTCTCGACGATCCTCGCCTATCTGCCTGAGCTAACTGTTTCCGATTTGCGGGAACTGGCCGCACCTGGCATCGTCTCCGAAAATCTGCGCAAGTATCTGCTGGCGGAAATCCAGCAAAGAATTCGTAGGGGTGAAAAATCGGCAAAAATCGCGGACACCACCGGCGAGCCCGGCGGGTCCAAGTCGGATTGAGTCTGCGACGGCCCGTCCTTCCAACAACACAGTGGCGTAATCGGTGTGCCACAGGAATAGTGGTAGGGTTACGAGACCATCACAGCTGGCATCGGAATGGGTGCGCACGAAAACGGAACGGCGGTATCCTTGGCTCACGGAAGCGGCGTGAACGCCCCGGCGCCGCAGCTTAGGATCCATGGCTGGGGGTAGTTTTGGTAATGACCACTGGGGAGCATCCGTCGCGGCGTCTCGAGCGCCGCTGGGCGCCGCGTTATTCCTTTCGCGCCGAGCTCGAGATTGAGTGGGGTTCCGCAGTCCTGCGCGGGAAGACACGCGACATTAGCTCGAATGGCATGTTCATCGAATCCACGGACACCCTGTGGATAGGAGCCGGCTTCACCGCGCGCCTGGCACTTGACCGGCCCGTGCAAATGGATTGCTCCGTGAAGCGCGTCGAGCCCGGCCAAGGCATGGCTGTAAGTGTCAGGGTGTCTGGAGAGCCGCACCAGCAGCGTTATCAGGA
>WNFC01021996.1_pt1 | contig 11741 bp, 8 predicted proteins | sample 5400541 | NCBI WGS metagenome assembly WNFC01 (sample SAMN13153342, study PRJNA577476) | soil metagenome | isolation source: 120 cm saprolite under Douglas fir tree site 2 hole 2 replicate 1 | place: USA:California | collected 2015-04-18 | reverse complement strand
AGTGGAGAAGCGAGGGCTGGGGCAACGCGCGCGAGATGCGCAATCTTCTTGACAAGGCGAGCGAAGCCCAGTCCTTGCGCGTGGCCGTCGATCCGAACGCCGACATAAGCAAGGTCGAGATGGTCGACTTCGAAAGCGTAGGCGTACCTCTAGTGCGAACGCGCATCCCGGCGCCTCCGCCCGTGCCGACCATACCAACTCCGGCTCCGATCGTGGTTGAACACGCGTTGGTGCCTTCTTCGCCCGACCATTTGGCGCCACGCGCCGGGCGCAGGCTAAAGGTTGAGGCCACCATCCCCCCTGAACGCACGCTCGATCAGGCGCTGGACCACCTCGAAGAGATGGTCGGACTGGAGTCGGTCAAGGAGGAGGTAAACAGGCTCATGTCGGCGCTAGAAGTCGAGCGCGTGCGCCGCGAGCAGGGGCTCGTCATCGCGCCCATCAGCCGGCACATGGTATTTACCGGTCCGCCCGGAGTGGGAAAGACCGAGATCGCGCGCGCACTCGGCGAGATCTATCGTTCACTCAACGTGCTGCGAAAAGGTCATCTGGTCGAGACTGACCGCTCGGGTCTCGTCGCGGGCTATATCGGCCAAACCGCTCCCAAGACGCTCGACAAATGCAGGGAAGCGCTCGACGGCATCCTGTTCATCGATGAAGCATATTCGCTTGCCCGACCGGGTAACGATTTCGGCCAGGAGGCAATCGATACGTTGCTCAAATTCATGGAGGACAACCGCGACCGCATCGTCGTCATTGTCGCGGGTTACCCGAATGAGATGCAGCGCTTCATCAATAGCAATCCCGGCCTCTCCAGCCGCTTTACCAAGACGATCGAGTTTCCACCCTATGCGGCAAACGAGCTCGCCGCCATCCTGCGGGTGATGGCAAAACGGCAAAACTTCGTATTGCCGGATGATCTCGAGTCCAGCCTCGGTCCGTGGATGAAGGTGGGCATGCGCAGCAAGTCCTGGGGTCATGCGCGCGAGATGCGAACGCTGCTTGAGCGCGCGCGCGAGGCCCAGGCCACGCGCATTGCGCACGACCCCTCAGGGGACGTGCGTCAGCTCGCCATGGCGGATATTGACGCGGCCACCCAGATTTCCGGATATCGCGAGACCGTGCCGGAGAAGATCAGCGATATCCTCGTCAAGATTCCCGCGCTCCCTCGCTCGGTCACCCCACTGTCGGAGGGAGCTCACAACCGGCCGTCAACTGCCCGGCGAAGTGGTGCGAACGAACAAGACGAGAGACATCGCCCTGGTCAAAGTGAATGAATCGGGAATGACAGCGCTGCCGCTGCGGCTTGACCTTCCCGAGGTCGCGTCCGAGGTTTATGCGATAGGGACGCCGCGAGATGAGAAATATTCGACGACCATCACCAAAGGCATCGTCAGCGCCTATCGCACGGAAAACGATCTTTCGCTCATGCAAAGCGACGTTGCCATTCATCCTGGCAACAGCGGGGGACCGATGGTGGACCGGTTCGGCAATGTCGTCGCTGCAAGCGTTGCCGGACTAACCATCTCGGGGGTGAGCGTAAGCATCAATTTCTTCATTCCCATCGCCGATGCGCTCAAGTTCCTCGCCGTTGAGCTGGTCAACCAGGACGTGGCATAGCCACAGACGAAGCAATCGGCCCGAGATGGAATTAGAGCGGACAAACCCGATGACAGCGATCGGCCGAACAGCGGCCTTGCATATCGCCTTCTGGCAGTACGATCCCTTGTACCGTCGCGCGTGGCTTGTCTGGCCGCAGGCGACAGCAATCCTTCTCGCGAGCTGGCTTCTTGTGGGTCTTCCTGAAGCAGCCGTTCCAGTGGGCAACTGGGCAAAGCCTGCCGATTGCACCAACGCGTCGACCCCGGGCTGCGCAGCAACCCGGCGCGCCGTGTATTACTGGGACGACGAGGTCGGCATCCCAACGATTGCCAATCAGATCACCGTCAACGTCGACCGGTCGACCTTTCGAAATTCCGCCGCGGACGACCAGCCGAAACTCCTGGCGGCGCTCGGCTCCTATTATCGCTATGATTGGGCGAAGGCGATCGATATCCTGAAATCGGCGACCGCAAGCGACCCGAACGTTCAGTTTGTCACGGCGCTCGCCCTGCTGGTCCCAAGTTCGACCGACCAGGCGCGCAACGCGGAAGCGTTGCTGCGCGAGGCGGCTGCCGGAGGACATCGTCAGGCTGGCAGCGTGCTCGGGCGCATCCTCTTCGCAGGCTCGGGCGGCTTGCCGAAGGATGAGACGGCGGGACGGAAATTGATCGATGACGCGGTGGCGGCTGGCGAGCCTTACGCGATGCGGCTGTCTGCTGCCGGATACGCCAGCGGCGAGTTTGGCGGCACGTACGATACTGTCAAGGCAGTCGATCTCTTGCGCAGGGCGGCGGATAGTGGCGAACTCATCGCCATGGCGCAACTTGCATACTGCATCGACACCGGGCGTGGCGGGCTTACCCGCGACGCCGCGAAGACGATCGACTATTTGCGACGCGCGGCGGATGCAGGGTTCGAAGGGGCGCAGCTCACGCTCGCGCGGTGGGTCAGGGACCGATATCTCTATCGAGAAGGCGAGGATGTGCCGGAAGCAATCAAGTGGTACGAGCGGTCCTATCAGCAAGGGCACTCGGTCTCCGCGCTCGTGGAGCTCGCTTATCTCCACAGATACGCGCGGGAGGCGCCGTGGTTCGACACCAAGCGCTCATTTGAATTGCTCCAGCTCTGCGCGCCTTACAGAAATGCCTATTGCCATTATTGGCTTGCGCGGGCCTACCACGAGGGTGCCGGAACAGCGCGAGACTACAGCAAGGCCTACGCTTACTACACGGTTGCGAAAGAGCTCGGGCGGCAAGATGCAGCCCCCAACCTTCAGAGACTCGATGATTACCTTCAACCTGCCATCAAGACCAGCGCAGCGGAGCTGGCCAAGAGCATTTCGGCGGGCCTCAAACCGGTACCACGCGTGATCCGGCTACAAACGGCGGAGACTGAGACCGCAGGCCCATCTCCGTGGCCGGACCCCACCCCGCGACCGGCATCACCTTGATCCGCTAACCAATAGTCTTGCTGGCTCGTAACTATTCAAGCGCGTGCGAAGCATGGGATGGGTCTAGTCCATCGTCCGGTAGCCGAGCGCGCGGAGCATGATGCGTCATTGTCTCCGGACGGTTCAGAGCCCGGACTGATGATAGAAGATCTCGCGGCACGCTACTACCACTCGTACGTCGAAGTGATAGGGGGGCGGCGATGCACTAGCTCGGCATTGCCGAGGCATCGTGCGGCCAAGGTAGCGCCAACGACAGCGAAGGGACTTGGCTTTCAGTGCCTTTAAGGTCCGCTTGGGTCAAACTGAGTAGAACTCAACTTGAGCAAATGTCTTCCGGTGTACCTCTGCTAACAGACATCGCGCGACTAGGTCGGCATGCCGCAAACGTGCTAACAGCGGCCATCCGCAGACCCCACATCGTCCGCGCATGCTCGGCTGCAGCTTTGCAGCGCACGTAAAAGTAGAGTAGCCTCGGCTATCACGACGGGATATGCCGCAATCACCGTTCGGGTCGGTAACGTGGAGTGCCTTCGGCAGGCATTATTCTTGAAGCAGGCCGCCCTTTTTTGTGGGTCTCATCCTGTTCGAAAATGCAATTTCATTGGCCGGCGAATCGCCCGCGCGATGCTAGGCCTTTTACCTATTAGGGGGATCCCATGAAGCGTACTCTAACGTCAGCAGTAGCTCTCGCTTTCCTTCTAACGTTGCCTCGGCCCGCGCCAGCGCAGGACCTGGCCTCTCAGCTCGTTGGCGTGTGGAATCTCAACAGCCAGTTGCGCAAGGAAGTAGCGACAGGCGCGACTCTAAGCACCTTTGGAGAAAAGCCGACTGGCCACATCATCTTCACGCGGGGCGGGCTCATCACGTTTATCATTGTCGGGACCGACCGCAAGGCTCCCGCCAGCTCCAATCTGACGGATGCCGAAAGGATTGAGTTGTTCAAGACGATGTCATTCGGCAGCGGGACCTACAAGGTTGAAGGCAACAAGACTGTGACGCGCTACGATACGTCCTGGCACCAGTTATGGACCGGAAGAGATATCTCGGCTCAGGCCGAGATAAAGGGCAAGACGCTGACGTTGACAACCGAGCCGTTCAAAGCCGCGGTTGATGGCAAGGAAGTCGTCGTCACCACCATTTGGGATCGTGTCGAGTAGCGTCTCCATCGAACCCGTTAGTGATTGGGTTGGTCCACAAGCGCGCCAGGTAATAGTGGCTTAGCTTGACTTCGAGAGTCAGGTCTGGGTCAAAAGCCAAATGGCTCGTCACCCATGGTGATGTCGGCTTTTGGCTCGAACAGCGGACATCGTTGCCGAACCCGCACGAGACTTCCATGCCGTTTCCAGCCCTGACCATGATCGCATTCGCGGTGCGGATGAGAGGCGCGCGGCGGCGGGCGCCTGCATTTCGCGATGAGGCAACGGGGCGATCAACTGACCGCGCAGGCGGAGGCCCGGAACGCGCTACAACCACAAAAGGAGAGGGCCGCCACATTGCCGCGGCGGTGGAAAGGGTATAGGGTTCAAAATTCGGAGCAAGCGACCCCGGTTTATTTCCGGCGTGGCGGTTTTATCCGAGGCGGAGGAGGGTACGGGGGCTTTCGCAGAGCGGGCTATGGCGGGGGCGGGTTTCGCCGAGGCGGGTTTATCCGCGGGTATTAAGTCTATTCAATAATTTCCTCATACCCACCGGGTATCGGCATGTCGGCCGACGATCCAGATATTTCTGTCTTTCATGATCAGCCAATCTCGCAGCTGCTGGTGAAGGTTGCATCGAGATGCAACATAGACTGCTCTTATTGTTACTGGTTTCGCGACGCGGCTGTTTATGACAAGCCAAAGCTGATGGGTGCCGACGTGCTGCATCGGCTGTTGCAGCGCATCGAGGAGCACGTCGCCAAGCACTCCCTTATCGAGTTTCCCATTATTCTGCATGGCGGCGAACCCCTATTATGGGGAGTTGAGAATTTTCATCTGATTGCGGAGGCCTGTGAAGCCATATCATCGCGAACGGGCTGCGACATACCCATCGCGGTGACCACCAATGGCGTATTGATTGATGATGAGTGGCTGAATTGTTTCGAGGCTCGCAACATTTCGGTTGCGATCAGTCTCGACGGCCCGGCGCATATTCACGACCTTCACCGCCGGACGTTTCAAAATACGGGCACCCACGCCGCAGTGGAACGGGCTGCGCGCATGCTTGTATCACGCGACATCGGCGTGACCGCTTTGGCAGTCTGCAATCCCGCCTACCAGCCGGAGCAGTATGTCGCGTTTTTCGCCGCGTGCGGCATTGCCAACTACGACATCATGATCCCTGATGCGACGGTGGATGAGAAGCCGCCATCCATTGCCTCGTTCTACCAGGGCCTGTTCGACTTGTGGCTGGAGGCGAACCGCACCCAGCCAACGGTCAATATCCGCATCATTGCCGATATGATCACCGCCTTGCTCGGCAACAATGCGCCGACCGAGGGCGTAGGCTACAAACCTGTCGAACTCTGCACGGTCATGACCGACGGCTCCGTGGAGGCCCACGACGTGCTGCGGATTGCGGGCGACGGCTTCACGCAGACGAGGTTCAACATTTTCGAGCATCCGATCGACGAAGTCAGGAACGAGCCGCGCTGGAAAGCTGCGCGCGATGCTTCGATCAATCTTTGCGAGACGTGCCGGCAGTGCAAGTTCATGAACGCCTGCGGCGGCGGCTATCTTCCGCATCGTTTTTCCAAGACAAACGGTTACGACAATCCTTCAGTCTATTGCGGCGATCTCTATTCGATGTTTGAGAACATGCAATCCGTGCTCGCGCGCCATCTTTACGTCAGCAAACCAGGCGGGGAACGCCTCGACGTGCGGGATGCGTTGGCAGGCACCTAGTCCGGGACGGTCCTCGCGCGCCGTCGGAGCGTTCTCTCGCGTTCTGCTCCCCACTACACACCAGGTGTGAGGCGATCCAGCAAATCCCGCTGTTGTCGTCCGGCCATGCCCGCGTCGCGGACGATGCCCTAAGTCCGCCAAGATGGGATGGTCTATGCGCAAGTTGCTTGTCTGCATCGGCGGCGCTGCAGATTTCCGGTGAAACGACCAGCGATCCGCGATCGCATAGGTCCGCAGTCGGGAAGAGTTGGCAGGTTCGACCGAATGGCGGTATGAAGCTCGAAAATGCACGGCGACTAAGTCGACGACGGCTTGGTCTACGACGGCTTGGCCCGATGAGATCTGGCGCACATGACGTCTCGTTTCATGAAACCGAAGCGCAAGCGGATATGGCTCAGGCGGATATGGCTGCGGTCCGCGCATCTTGCCATGGCGGCTCTGATGGCCGCTCTGGCGGCGTTGATCGCGACTGGCGATCATGCCGGCGCGCGAGGCGGTCGAAGCGACCGCGCCGTCGAGGTCATCGAGCAGCGCGCCGCCGGCGAGCCGGTCATGGCCATCGTTTCGCTCTCCAGCCAACGGATCACGGTCTATGACGCGAAGGGGTGGATCCTGCGGGCGCCGGTGTCGAGCGGCCAGAAAGGCCGCGAGACGCCCGCCGGGATCTTCAGCGTGATCCAGAAAGAAGCGGAGCACTACTCGAACCTGTATGACGATGCCTACATGCCCCACATGCAGCGCATCACCTGGTCGGGCATCGCGCTTCACGGCGGCGCGCTGCCGGGATACCCGGCATCCCATGGCTGCGTGCGGATGCCGTTCGACTTCGCGGCACGCCTGTTCGAGGCGACCCGGATGGGCCTGCGGGTCATCGTGGCGCCGGGCGACGTGGAGCCCGTTACGATCGTCCATCCGGCTCTGTTCGTGCCGAAGCCGGGTGCCGGCGCCGTTGCAGCAGCCCGTGCCGCCGAGGCGGATGAGGCGGGGCGCAAGGCCGATCAGGCGAGGCTCGCTGCCGGCAAGGCCTTCCGGGAGACCGCGCAGGCCATGGTGCCGATGCGCGCGGCGGAAAATCTGAAGCTCAGGGCGGAAGCGCAATTGGCCGTCGCCGAGACTGCGCTTGGCTCCGCGGGCGCGGCCGAGGCAAGGCAGCAGGCGGAGGACGCGAGGGCGAAGGCGGCCGTCGGGATTTCTGAGTTGCAGTGGCAATGGGCCGTCGCCAAGGCCGAGCTGCAACCGAAGCTCGATACCCTCGCGGCTGCGCGCGAAGCAGCCCTCGCCGCCGAGAAGGCGCAGGCCGCGGCGGACGAGGCGGCGCGCCTGGTGGCGCACGAACTTGAGCCGGTCTCGGTCTTGATCAGCCGCAAGACCCAGCGGCTTTATGTCCGGCAAGCCTTCGAGCCTGTCCTGGAGAGCCCGGTCACGATCCTGGAGCCCGATCGTCCGATCGGGACGCATGTCTTCACCGCGATGGAGCGGACCGATAGCGATAACAACATGCGCTGGAGCGCCGTGTCCTTGAACGACAGACGCCGCGGAGGCGCGGCTGACGCGCAGGGCCGCGGCCGTGGCGGCAGCGGTCACGACGTCGAGCCGATGCTGCCGGATCCGGACGACGCAAAGGCCGCGCTCGACCGGATTGTCATTCCGCAGGATGTCTTGGATCGCATCGCCGGGATTGCCGTAGGATCTTCCCTGATCGTCACGGACGAAGCGTTGAACTCCGAGACCGGCAAGGGCACGGATTTCGTCGTCCTCCTGAGCGGCCAGCCGCAAGGAGGGATCAAGAGCCGGCAGCGCGGTCCGGAGATCGACGACGTCCCGTATGGTCGCTCGCGTGATCGCCAGCCTTATTGGCGCTCGCCCGTCGCGGGTCCGTTTTCGACCTGGTGAGCCTGTCAGCGCATTCCCAGCCGGTCGGAACGGCGCTCGACGCATGGGAGCCTGCCGATTGAACCGGGCTTGCGAGGCTGTTCCAATCCCTTTTGCCCGTGTAGTCTACCCTCTCTCGCGGGCCTGAACGGTGAGCCGACAATCACCGTCGCGCGCGAACAGATAGGGAGATCGCGGGACGATCATGACGGACATCCAATATCTATCGCCGCGCACGCTTGATGAAGCGGTCAGCGCGTTCGCAGCCGCCGGCAGTGCGGCGCGCATCCTGGCGGGCGGTACCGATCTACTGGTGCAGATGCGTTCCGGCGCCGTGAAGCCGGGCGTGATCGTCGACATCAAGAAAATCGCCGAGATGACGGCGATCGAACAGACTGCCGATGGCGGGTTTCGCATCGGCGCCGCCGTTCCCGGCGCGGAGCTCGCGGAACATCCGCGGTTCGGACAAATCTGGCCCGGCGTGCTGGAGGCCGTCAATCTGATCGGCTCGACCCAGGTGCAGGGGCGCGCCTCGGCGGGCGGCAATCTCTGCAACGGTTCGCCGGCCGGCGACAGCGTGCCGGCAATGATCGCGGCCGGCGCCATCGTCACGCTGCAGGGGCCGAACGGCCGCCGCGAGATGCCGGTGGAGAACGTGCCGGCCGGTCCCGGCCGCACCACTTTGTTGCCCGGCGAGATCCTGGTCAGCTTCATCTTGCCGCCGCGTCCGCCGGGGTCGAGCGATGCATATTTGCGCATGATTCCGCGCACCGAGATGGACATCGCGGTGGTCGGCTGCGGCGTCAGCCTGACGTTGAAAGATGGCGTCTGCACCGCCGCGCGGGTCGGGCTTGGCGCGGTGGCGCCGACCGTGCTGCTGGTCGAGCCGGCGGCGAAAGCGCTGATCGGCAGCAAGCTCGACGATGCCGCGCTCGCTGCCGCTGCGGCCGCATGCTCCGCCGCCTGCCGTCCAATCGACGACAAGCGCGGCACCATCGCCTACCGCACCAAGGTCGCCGGCGTGCTGTTGAAGCGTACAACCGCCATCGCCGCCCAGCGCGCTCGAGGGAATTGAAGACGATGACAAAACTGCATGTTTCCACCACCATCAACGGCGAGCCGATGGAGTTCCTCTGCGAGCCCGGCGACACCATGCTCGACGCCTTGCGCGGGCCATTGGCGTTGACCGGGTCGAAGGAAGGCTGCGCCTCCGGCGATTGCGGCGCCTGCTCGATCACGCTGGACGATCGACTGGTCTGCTCCTGCCTGATGCTCGCCGCCGAAGCCGAAGGCCATGAGATCATGACCATCGAGGGCATGGCCCATGGCGACAGGCTGCATCCGTTGCAGCAGAAGTTCCTGGAAATGGCGGCGCTGCAGTGTGGCATCTGCACGTCGGGCATGCTGGTCGCCTCCGACGCGCTGCTGCGGAAGAATCCGCGGCCGAGCGAGGAGGAGGTCCGTTTCTGGCTCGCCGGCAATCTTTGCCGCTGCACCGGTTACGACAAGATCGTGCGCGCGGTCCTCGACACCGCAGCGGAAATGCGGGAGCAAGGAATGAGGGAGCCCTGCCAATGAACATCATCACCAACAACAAGTGGATCGGCCAGCGCACCATTCGCCCCGACGGCGTCGACAAGGTCACGGGCCGCGCGGCCTTTGCCGCCGACACCACGATGCCCGGCATGATCTGGGGCAAGATCCTGCGCAGCCCGCATCCGCATGCGCGCATCAAATCAATCGACACGTCGAAGGCGGAGCGGCTACCGGGCGTGAAAGCGGTGGTCACATCGCGCGACGTCGTCGATTTCCCGATCGACAAATCGGTGATGCTCGGCATTCAGGACATGCGTTGGATGTGCCGCAACGTGATGGCGCGTGAGAAGGCGCTGTTTCCCGGCCACCCCGTTGCGGCGGTCGCTGCCACGTCGGAAGCGATCGCGGCGAAAGCCTGCGAACTGATCGCGGTCGAGTACGAGGTGCTGCCATGGGCGATCGAGATCGATGATGCGCTGAAAGCAGACGCGCCGATCCTGCACGCGTTCAACAAGTTCGAAGGCAAGCCGTCCAACATTGCGGGCAAGATCGAGGTCAAGAAGGGCGACATCGCGCAAGGTTTTGCCGAAGCCGAGATCGTCGTCGAGCGCAGTTTCACCACGCGCCCGGTGCATCAGGGCTATATCGAGCCGCACGCCTGCCTCGTCAGCGTCGCCGCCGACAACAAGACCACGATCTGGAGCTCGAGCCAGGGCCAGTTCATGGTGCGCGCCATGACGGCGCATCTGACCGGCATTCCGCAGAGCGACATCCGCGCCATTCCGGCCGAGATCGGCGGCGGGTTTGGCGGCAAGACCATCGTCTATCTTGAGCCGCTCGCGACCCTGCTTGCGAAAAAGTCCGGCCGTCCGGTGAAGATGGTGATGACCCGCGAGGAGGTGATGCGGGCGACCGGCCCGACATCAGGCTCCAAGAGCACGGTCAAGATCGGCGCCAAGAAGGACGGCACCATCGTCGCGGCCCAAGGCACGTTCTATCTGCAGGCCGGCGCGCTGCCCGGCTCGCCGATCCGCGGCGCGGTCGGCTGCAGCTTCTCGCCCTACGATATCCCGCATGTGCTGTCGGTCGGCTACGACGTGCTCTCCAACCGCTCCAAGGTCGCGGCCTATCGCGCGCCGGGCGCGCCGATCGGCGCCTTTGCCGTGGAATGCGTGCTCGATGAACTCGCCGAGGCGCTCAAGATGGATCCGCTGGAGCTGCGGCTGAAGAACGCCGCCAAGCAGGGCACCAAGGCCGCGCACGGCCCGGTTTATCCGCGCATCGGCTATATCGAGACGCTGGAGGCCGCGAAGGCGCATCCGCACTACACGGCGCCGCTTGGGGAATCTCAAGGAAAGCTCCGCGGCAGGGGCATGGCCTCCGGCTTCTGGTTCAACGCCGGCGGGGAATCCAGCGCGCAGGTCAACATCACCGAGGACGGCAATGTCGTCGTCACCACCGGCCATCCGGATATCGGCGGCTCGCGTGCCGCGATCGCCAATATCTGCGCCGAGCTGCTCGGCATCGACTACCGCCGCGTCTCGGTGCTGATCGGCGACACCGCGACCGTCGGCTTCTCTAATCTCACCGGCGGCAGCCGCGTGCTGTTTGCGTCAGCGATAGTGGTGACGCAATCGACTGAGAAGGTGATCGCCACCTTGCGCGAGCGCGCCGCAAAAATCTGGGAGATCGATCCCGAGGCAGTCAAATGGGAAAACGGCGCGGCGCACCCGGCGAGCCCCAACGCCGGCCAGTTCGAACCGCTGACGCTGGCCGAGCTTGCGGCAAGGGCTCCGCAGATGGGCGGGCCGATCGGCGCCGGCGTGCAGCTCAACACCGAAGGCGCGGAGGGCGGCTTCGGCACCCACATCTGCGACGTGGAAGTGGATGTCGAGCTCGGGATCGTGCGCGTCATCCGCTACACCGCCGTGCAGGACGTTGGCCGCGCCGTGCATCCCGGCTATGTCGAGGGCCAGATGCAGGGCGGCGTCGCGCAGGGGATCGGCTGGGCGCTGAACGAGGAATACATCTACAACAGGGATGGCAAGGTCGATAACCCGGGCTTCCTCGACTATCGCATGCCGGTCTGCTCGGACCTGCCGATGCTCGACACGGTAATGGTCGAGGTGCCGAACCCGAAGCATCCGCAAGGTGTGAAGGGGGTCGGCGAAGTGCCGCTCGTGCCTGTGATGGCCGCCGTCGCCAACGCCGTCCACAACGCGCTGGGAAAACGCTTCTACAGCCTGCCGATGTCGCCGCCGAAGGTGCTGGCGGAGCTTGAAGCAAAGGGATGATGCTGCGCGATTTGGAAAGACGCGCGGAGCAGCGATTACCGGGCATGTCTGCCTTGTCCGCATGAGCGAACATTGCGAGACGAAGCTACCGGGTCTGCTTGGTGC
>WNFC01007853.1_pt1 | contig 11741 bp, 7 predicted proteins | sample 5400541 | NCBI WGS metagenome assembly WNFC01 (sample SAMN13153342, study PRJNA577476) | soil metagenome | isolation source: 120 cm saprolite under Douglas fir tree site 2 hole 2 replicate 1 | place: USA:California | collected 2015-04-18 | reverse complement strand
ACTGCAGCCGCCCTTGTGCTGCCCGGCTAACCTTCTTTCCGAGGCGCGCCAGCTGGCGCGCCTCGGAAACCTCATCCCACCTTAGTGCTCTCATCCTGACACTCTATTCGAGTGTCACCAATCATTCTGGACGAGCACACGCTTCGGCATGTGTCTAAGAAAGCTGATCGTGCTGGGGGGAAGCAGCAAATGGCCAGACTCATGATGCAAAAAAAACCGATTTGTTAGTGCAGGAAAGCCAACTCAGACGGATTTATTGGATTGGGCAAGCGAGCAAGGAATTGAGCGCGCATTTTTGATTGGGCGAGTTGTTCTGGAGTGAGTTGTTGTTCCAGATCGTGAAGCGTTGGGATGCCGCGGTGGTCACCGTGAAGGGCCGCGGCTGCCAACCACATGTAAGCAGACAGCAGATCCTTCTCCGTGCCACGACCGTCAGCGTACATGGAACCGAGCATGATATACGCCCCGGTGTGGCCTTGTAGAGCGGCCTTTTGGAACCACGCCAAGGCCATGCGTTCATCGAAAGTCACCCCTTCGCCGCGTGCGTAGAGGTCGGCCAGATTGTATTGGGCCTGCGCCACGCCGCATTCGGCAGCGTTGCGATACCAGACGGCCGCTTGAGCGCGGTTTTGCGCGACACCGAGGCCTTGATCATAGAGATAGCCGAGATTCATTTGCGCCGCGGAGTCGCCAGCGTTGGCACCCCGCTCAAATAAAGAAAATGCTTCGTGGTAATCCTGGCGCACGCCACATCCCTTAAGATAAAGAATGCCAAGGTCGAAATAAGCGAGTGGATATTCCCGGCGGGCAGCCTCCCGCAACCAATATAGGGCAGCTCCCGCGTTTGGCGATGTTCCCCATCCGGCGAGAGAAAGTACCGCGAGATTGACCTGGGCAGGCGGATAACCCTTCCGTGCCGCCTTTTCAAACCAACGGTGAGCTTCTTCAAGCGTGCGAGCGGTCTCGGGTGCCTGGGTAAGAGCGATCCCCCTTTCGTTTTCGCGGGAGCCCGCTTGTTGCAAGACGAGTTGCGCCGAGGCGCTCACGCGTACGGAGTTGCCTTCCCGCACCAGCAGACGAACCATCGCGGTCGAGACGCAGGGGTCCCCGGGAGCGACAGTGGATTGAGCACTCGCCAGGGGCAGGAATGCGGTCGTGAGAAGCGCGATACCCGCAACAACACAGAATCGCGCGACAGTGTAAGTCGCTAATCTAGTTCGATTTAATAGGCTCATGGCTTCCCTTTTTTCAGAGTGTGGGAGTTGAAGATTCCCGGGTAGAAGTCATGATAGACAGATTGTCTACCGGTAGACTACCTACCTATGTACCTAGACGTCGTACTTGTCAAAAAGTTCCGCGGAAAATGTGCGGAAGGCAAACTTTTTCGATTATTCGTAGTGGAGGGCCGTAACCGGGCTTACGCGGGTCGCCCTCCGGGCCGGAATCCAGCAGGCCAGCATGCCGATCGAGAGGAGCAACAAAACAACGGAGAAAGCGGAAAGGGGATCGTAGGGCGAGACACCCCAAAGCAGGCTGACGACGGCTCGAGATACGGCAAAGCTGACGATGATCCCGATGGCGATGCCTGGAAAAAGAAGAGCGAGGCCGTGCTTCAGAACCATCTTGAGGACATCGGCGGGGGCGGCTCCGAGGGCCATGCGGATTCCGATTTCGTGCGTACGGCGCGAGGTGGCGTAGGCGATTACGCTATATACGCCGAGGGTGACGAGAAGCAAGCCAATCGTCGCAAATGTAGCGACAAGAAAGAAGCCAAGGCGCGGTTGAGCGTACGAAAAGGTGTTGAGCCACTCGGCAAGCGGCTCACCTTCCGCAAAAACCACGGTTGGATCGACAGCCCATACAGCCTTACGAACGGTGGCGTTCATGGAGCCAGGATCAGCCGTAGTGCGGACAATGAGCCGGCGCATGCCAGAGCCGGTAACGCTGTAGGGAATCCAAACTTCGGGTTCGGTGGGCCTCTCGAGGCCGATGTTCATGGCGTCGGCAGCCACGCCGATTACCTGAAAAGAACGATCCATGACTGCATCGGGAACTCTCTTTAGGGCGTCGAGAATGATGGTGCGACCGAGGGGATCTCCCTCTCCGAGGAAGCGGCGCTGAAACGTTTGATTGATGACGACGATCTTTCTCGCGCCGATCACCTCCCCTTCTGTAAACGAACGGCCTGAGATAAGTGGATGACGGACGACAGAGAAATAGTCCTCTCCCACGAGTTGAATGAGCGACTCCCATTCGCCAGTGTGAGTCTTGCCGGGGATTTCGATGTTGCCTCCGAATCCTCCGTAGGGAGGAGTTGTGCTCACGGGTGAGGCCGCTTCGATACCAGGCGTTGATTTCAAGTTGCGCATCAAGGGCTGAAACAAGGAAACGAGCTGCGGTCCGGTTTTGTAACGTTGGGAAGGAAGAGGGATGCGGCCTATGAGGAGGTGGTCCGGCTGCCAGCCGAGCGGAACGTTCTGAATCGCAACAAAACTGCGCATGAACAGGCCCGCTGTGAAAAGGAGAATTATGGACAAGGCGACTTCGAGGACGATGACGGCATTGCGCAACCGGGATTTGACGGCCGTACCCCCGAGCCCCTTGGCTGCGCCGCGCAAAGCGTCCTGAACGTCAACGCGGGAGGCCTGCCAGGCCGGGAAAAGCCCAAAGATGAGGACGGTGGCGAAGGCAAGGCCGATGCCGAAGAGAAGGACCCAGCCGTTCATTTCGATGACGGTTTCGGAGGGAACTGTAAAGGGGGGCATTGCGGCAGCGAGCGCGAGGATGCCGCCCCAGGCGAATAGAACACCGGCGACGGCTCCGCCGAGAGCGAGCAGCAAGCTTTCCAGGAGGAGCTGGCGGACAAGCCGGGCGCGGCTGGCACCCAAAGCGGCGCGAACGGCGAATTCCCTTCCACGCGTGGTGGCGCGAGCAAGCAAGAGGCTTGCGACGTTGGCGCAGCCGATCAACAGCAGGAGGCCGACGGCGGCAAACAAGACAAAGAGTGTCCTGCGAAATCCTTCGCCGACGACGGCATGCACGAAGGATTCGACGCCGACGCGGAAATGCGTCGGATAATCCTCGCGGTACGACGGGGCGATCCGCGCCCCGATGATGTTGATGTCGGCTTCAGCTTCCTGAAGGGAGACGCCGGGCTTGAGATGGGCGACGACGCCCCAATACTGGGGAAAGGCGCCGCGCATCACGTTGACGACGGCGGTATCGCGCGGCATCCAGAGATTGGCTCCTCCCCAGGCAAAACGCAGAGGCATTACGCCGACGAGTGTGCGGCGAATGCCATTCAGCAGGAATGTTTTGCCGACAACGCCCGGATCGGCCCCGAACTGATTGGTCCATGTCGCGTAGCGGAGGACGAAAACGGGCGGAGCCCCAGGCTGGTAGTCGCCGGGTTGGAGCCCGCGACCGAGAAGCGGAGCGACACCGAAGAGCTCGAAGGTACCGGGCGTGACATAGTTGGCGGCTAGGTAGCTGTTGTTCTCGCCGGAGTCGTAGACCACATCGATCTCGCAGTTGGCGATGAATCCGTCGAAGACGCGGTTCTGCTCCATGTAGTCGCGCAACTCGGGATAGCTGAGAAGGCCACGGAAGCCCTCGCCGCCCCCCCGCTGATCGAGGTCGTAGACACGGAGGGTGATCAGGCGTCCCTGATCCGTGTAGGGAAAGGGAGCGACAAGGGCGTTATAGATGACGCTAAACATCGCGGTAGAAGCGCCGATGCCGAGCGCCAAAGCAAGAATCGCGACGACCGTGAAGCGAGGATTCTTGCGAAGGCCGCGGAAGGCGAACTGAAAATCATGGAACAAGAGCTCAAGATGGTTTTCCCAGCGGGCTTCGCGGCACTCTTCTTTGAAGCGCTCGACGCCTCCGAATTCCAGGTTGGCGCGGCGGCGGGCTTCGGCGGGCGATATACCGGAGCTGATGTAGTCGGCGACTTGCTGCTCGAGATGGAATTGCAGCTCACAGTCGAGCCGTCTTTCGACGAGCGGTTTGTGACCGATGCGGCGTAACCAGCGCATGGCCCTTCCTAGTCAGCAGTCCGCAGAATCAACGAGACTGCGTCCGAAAGCCGTTCCCAGCCGAGGACTTCGGCCTCAAGCTGTTTGCGGCCGGACTTGGTCAGCGTATAAAACTTGGCTTCGCGGCCAGTGCTAGTGTCTTTCCACTCGGCGTCAAGCCATTCGCGCTCCTCGAGACGATGGAGCGCGGGGTAGAGCGAACCCTGGGGCACCTGAAAATAATGTTTGGAGACTTGCTGGAGACGCTGCGCGATGGCGTAGCCATGGAGAGGTCCAGCGGCAACGATTTTGAGAATGAGCATATCGAGCGTACCGCGGTGAAGATCGTTTTTTTCAGTAGGCATGGCTAACACCTAGAATAGCTACAGGTCCACTGTCTACATATAGGGCTGCTAATGAAGAATGTCAAGAGGAATGTGGAAACAGAGGTTGGAGGCTTGGCCCTGGGCTGTCCCGTGGATCTTGTCGAGCGGTCATCAAGCTCATCCCAATCGTGTCACTTCTCCGCATCGCACCGCGCTGCGGGCCCCGTGCTCCCCCGAACTATGAATTCAGGTTCGACGATGATCTCTTTGGGGTAGGGCTGCTGCATCGGAGCGTTAATGCGTTGCAAAACAGTCTCGGCAGCAAGGACACCCATCTGCCGCAGCGGCTGCTTGACGGTTGTAAGGCCGGGGTTCTGAAACGCGGCGCTTTGAATGTTGTCGAAGCCGACGACGGAAACGTCCTCAGGTATGCGCCGGCCTGCTTCACGCAAAGCCTGAATGGCGCCGATCGCGGAGATGTCGTTGAAGGCAAACAGAGCCGTGAATGGCTCGCCCGAGGCAAGGAGTTTCTGGGTGACCTGGTATCCGAGTTCGGATGAAGACGATTCGCCTTCAAGTTGCGCCACTAATCGATCTTTGATCTCGATGCCAAGTTCTGCAGCAACCTTGCGTACCGAATCCCAGCGCACAACGGTATCGGAGCTGAATTCCTGCCCTTTGATAAAGGCCATCTGTTGGTGACCGAGCTTCGTAAGATGTTCCAGAGCAAGCGTTGCACCGCGCACGTGGTTGAGAACGATGTTTGTGACGCCGGGCACATCCCGGTGGCCGGAGACCGCTACGAGAGGGACCTGCACACCTTCAGAAAGAGCAGTATCCACTGCTATCAGGCCTTCCACCGCGCGTTGCTGTAACAGCAGGGGATACTCTTCGATGAGCTCATTTCGATGACGGTGGCTGACCACGAAGTAGAAATAGGCCTCCTGGAGCAGATGATCTTCAATTCCGGACAAGACCAATGCTGCGTAGCCTTCGCTGATTTCCGGTACAAGCACGCCGATTGTGAAGCTTCGCTGCTGCCGAAGAGATCTAGCAAGGTGGTTCGGCCTGTAGTTTAGTTCTCGGGCGGCCGCACGGATCAAGTCTTGCGTCCGCTGGGGAATAGACTTAGCAGCGGGAACCCGGTTAATCACCAAAGACACGGCTGTCTTCGAGAGTCCCAGATGCTCTGCGAGAAATTTCAAACTGACGCTTTCCCTTGCAGGTTTTCGCGCCTTAGATGTGGGCGTGGATTTAGGACGAGGCATAGGGGTGTCTTGTTTAGTAGTCTCGCATACGGGCCGCGCCGGGACAAGCGCCAAGCGGGCCGCAATCCCCTTGAAATGCGACCTAAATCGGTTTAGCATTCTGAATCCGAAGTCGAGGTCGGATAGCCCAAGAGATGTCCGTTGATCCGCATGAAGGTCATTGCCTGGAAAAAGGGTTTAATTATTTCGGGGATAGTTACTGCAGTAACGAGAGCAGGCGCGTCTGACCTCTGTCTCGGCCGGCTCGACCGCTTGGGATCCAAGACTTTCGAAATCGGTTGGTGTTGGTCCCACTAGAAACTCTGGAGTGCCTAGATCGTGACCACCATGATGCTTCGTTCCACGGTTGTGGCCTGTTCTTTGATGTGCTGTCAACCGCTCCCGGCGCAAATTCCATCTCCCGCCGCAATACGCAGTCCCGCCGCTATTCCTTCCCAGCTCACCGATGCAAACTCTGAGAGAAAACTTGAAGCACTGCTGCAAAAAATGACCCTGGACGAAAAAGTCGGACAATTGGTGCAGTACTCGGCCGGACAGCCGACTGGGCCGGGAACAGGTCGCACGGATTATGACGACATGATCCGAAAGGGAGAAGTAGGAGCGCTGTTCAACATTACGACCGCGCACGACATTAATGCATACCAGCGGATCGCAGTGGAGCAATCGCGTCTGCACATTCCACTTCTATTTGGATTGGACGTTATTCACGGGTTTCGAACGGAGTTCCCCATCCCGCTGGGTATGGCATCCAGCTGGGACCCAGAATTGATTGAACGAACGGCGCGCGTTGCCGCGCGGGAAGCCTCCGCGAGTGGTATCCGCTGGACGTTTTCACCGATGGTCGACATCGCGAGAGATGCGCGGTGGGGAAGAATATCCGAAGGCTCCGGTGAAGATCCTTATCTCGGCGCGGCATTGGCTCGCGCGTATGTTCGCGGTTACCAAGGCGCGCGGCTGGATGCCACCGACAGCATCGCGGCGTGCGCGAAACATTATGTGGGTTACGGCGCCGCGGAAGGCGGTCGCGATTATAATGCTGTGGAACTTTCCGAGCGCACTTTGCGGCAGTTTTACTTGCCACCGTTTCACGCAGCCGTCGATGCGGGCGCGGCTACCCTCATGAGTGCGTTCAATTCGCTCAACGGAGTTCCGTCCTCCGCAAATCCTTTCACGTTGAAACAAATTCTGCGAAAGGAGTGGGGATTTCAAGGACTCGTTGATAGCGATTATACAGCCGTCGCCGAGCTGGTCGCCCATGGCGTCGCCAACGACGGCTCGACGGCGGCGCGCAAGGCTTTTCTGGCAGGCGTTGACATGGATATGGTCAGCAGTCTTTACCATGAAAACCTGGCGCAACTCGTGCGTTCGAGAGAAGTGCCGGAGATGGATGTTGACGAGGCCGTTCGACGCGTATTGCGCGTAAAGTTTGCTCTGGGCCTCTTTGAACATCCCTATGCGGATGAGACACGAGAAGCAGCTGCGATGCTTCAGCCGGAGAGTCTTTCCTTGGCACGCACTGTTGCTGAGCGATCCTTGGTATTGCTGAAGAATGCAAGCTTTTCGGGCGGGGCGCCAGTTTTGCCGCTCTCCAACAAGGCGGGAACGATTGCGCTGATAGGGCCGCTGGCCGATGATATCTACGACATGCCGGGGTCCTCGTCCGCGCAAGGTCGGCCCGAAGATGTCGTCACCCTCCGAACGGCTCTCACGCAACGGGTTGGCGCAGACCGGGTTCGTTACGCAAAGGGGAGCGAGATCATCGGCGGATCGGAAGAGCAACTAACCGAGGCCCTGAAGACAGCAGAACGATCCGATGTCGTGATCTTGGCTTTGGGAGAAAATGCTCCCGAGATGACTGGTGAGGCGGCGTCGCGAGCTTATCTCGGCCTGCCGGGGCGGCAACAACAACTTCTGGAGAAAATCACGGCCACGGGGAAGCCAGTCGTTCTGCTGTTGTTCAGCGGGCGGCCGCTGACACTTCCATGGGCATTTGAACATGTGCCCGCTGTGCTGGCTGCGTGGTTTCCAGGCGTGCAAGCCGGGCCGGCCCTCGTACGCACTATTTTTGGCGAGACGAGTCCGAGCGGGAAGCTGGTGGTGAGCTGGCCGCGGAGCGTCGGGCAGGAACCCTTGTACTACAACGCGTTGAGCACCGGTCGTCCCGCAGGTGCGACTGACCTGACTCATCCACCAAAAAATGGTGATGAGAAATACACCTCGCGGTACATCGATGAGCAAAACAGCCCGCAGTTCCCCTTCGGATATGGGTTGTCGTACACGGAATATCGTTACGGGAATCTCCAGATGGATAAGACGCAACTGAGTGCAAAGGCGCTGAACGACGAACTCCACGGCGGCGCACGAACCGCGGGCAAGGCCATGACTGTCAGCGCCGAGATCAAGAACATTGGAACACGGGCGGGAGAAGAAACGGTCCAGCTTTACGTGCAGTTGCGTGGAACAAACATTGCGCAACCAGTTCGGGCGCTGAGCGGGTTCCAGCGGATTTTGCTTGCTCCAGGTGAGACGAGAAAAGTGACGTTCGCGCTGGGAGCTGAAGCCTTCGCTTTTTGGAACGAGCAAAACAGATTCAGTGTCGAACCTGCGCGTGTCACTCTGTGGGTGAGTCCGGACTCGAGTCGCGGCTCCGAAGCGATACTCCAAATCACGAACTAAGGAGTCTGAAATGACGGGCGAGCGTCTCTTTAGCCGAAGAGAAGCGCTGAGGATTTGCGGGATGAGTTTGCTGGCCTCTCCTCTGACGACAATCGTCGGCTGCGGAAAGCGCGGACGGCAAACCTTTGTCGAGCCCAATGGTGCACCTTATGAGGGGACAGATGAACAGCTTCTCGAAGAAATTCAGCGCGCCACTTTTGATTTCTTTTGGAACGAAGCCAGTCCGAACACCGGCCAGGTAAAAGACCGTGCCCTGGCCAATGGCAACGATTCGAAGAAAATGTCCAGCATCGCCGCCACGGGATTTGGCTTGACCAGCCTGTGCATCGGCGATCAACGTGAATACGGGAAGCACCCCGAGATTCTCGAAAGAGTGCGCAAAACGCTGAGATTTCTGGCCAATGATTTGCCCCACGAGCACGGTTTCTTCTATCACTTCCTTCACATGGATACCGGGCAGCGCTGGGAGAAGTGCGAGCTTTCCTCGATTGACTCTTCTCTTCTGTATTGCGGCGTGCTAACGGTGCGGCAATATTTTGAGGACCAGGAGATCAAAGACCTTGCCACGAAAATATACGAACGCGTGGATTGGCCATGGATGCTGAATGGCGGCAAAACTTTTTCGATGGGCTGGCATCCCGAATCGGGTTTTCTGGACGCCCGCTGGGAGCACTACTGCGAGCTGATGATGATCTACCTACTCGCCATCGGCTCCCCCACGCATCCCGTGTCTCCCGACGCATGGAACCACTGGACTCGCCCCACAATCAAGTACCAAGGCATCGAATATATTTCCGGGAATGACCCTCTCTTCACGCATCAATATTCACAGGCATGGTTTGATTTCCGCAACAAACGCGATGCCTATGCGGATTATTTCGAGAATTCCGTGAAGGCCACTAAGGCTCACAAACTTTTCTGCTTGTCCTTGCGCGACCGCTATCCGGACTACAGTGAAAATCTCTGGGGAATCAGCGCGTCCGACTACGTCAACGGATACACGGCGTGGGGCGGTCCGCCACCGCAGGGCCCCATCGACGGCAGTATTGTGCCCTGCGCCGCAGGCGGCTCGCTGGCCTTCGTGTTTGACGATTGCGTCCGCGTTTTGCGCAATACTCGGGGTCGCTACAGAAATAAGGCGTGGGCCAAGTACAGTTTTGTGGATGCTTTTGACCCTCTCACCGGATGGTATGACGCTGACGTGCTTGGCTTGGACCTCGGTATCACCATGCTGATGGCGGAAAACCATCGCACAGGCTTCGTGTGGAAGACGTTCATGAAAAATCCGGAAGCAACTAGCGCGATGCAGAAAGTCGGCTTTCATCCCGCCTGAGTAAACCACGCTTGATCGCTGTATCGAGCAAGAAATCGTACTCTCTGAGCTAGTTTGGAGGATTCTTCTCCGGCCTTGCACCTAGCTTTTCCTGAGTTAGTCCGCGCGGATGTTCGTCGTAATCGGAAACGTCCGGCTCTTGATTGCGCTTCGCGCTCAACCGCATGAAGTCCGCCCGTGCGCGGGCCGCTTCCGCCTTTTTTCCGGCGCGTGCATAGGCGTTGCCAAGAGCCATATAGACCTCCGGGACAGTGGTCAAGGAGCTTCTTGCAATTTCCAATTCGGAAATTGCCCCGTTGAAGTTCTGGGTGTCCAGGTAGAGGAGACCCAGCAGGTAGTGCCCGAAGGGCCGCTTTGGCGCCTGATTTACCGCTTGCTCGGCGTATTTGACGCCATCCGCGGAATCGAGCTTGTAGCGCACCGCGGCAATTTCCAGAAGCGAATTCACATTTTGTGGATCACGGGCCAATTCACGCAGAAACTCCACGACGGCTTCGTCAGGCTCCATTGCTGCCAGCAGCATTCTTCCGCAGGCAAAATGCATATTCGGATAATCCGGGAATTCGCTCGCCAGTTGGGCGTACCTCAGTTTCGCCTGCTCAAAGTTTTTAGCCGCCACCAGGGCCTCAGCCTCTCCTGCGCGCTCAATCACGCTGGCCCCGGCGGTGCCTTCCGGGGGAGCTTCTTGAGGCTTCACCAAGAGTGCGGCGAGTCCAAGAGCGTTAGTCAGTTCCCTGGTCCTGACGCCCTCCTTCGCCAGTTGTCCCAGTGTTTCATTTGCATCGCCGAACCTTCTTGCGCGGAGCTGTAACACTCCCAAGTGATATCGCGCAACATTACGTAGCTGCTCGTCCTTCAAGACCCTCAATCGTTCCGCAGCCAGCAAGTTCTTGAGAGCCGTCTCGTCCTTGCCCATCTCGAACTGGCATAACCCCAGCATCGCGTGCGCCGTGCCGTTTTCCCGTTGCAGCACAATCAGCTTCTCGAAAGCGCGCGCAGCGTCGGCGTACTGGTTCTGGTCGTATTGTAGTGTCCCCAGCGACCACCAACCCTCCGCCCATCGCGGTCGAAACGCCAGGGCCTTGCGGTACAGGGAGGTCGCCTCTTCAAGACGGTTCTCTTCGCTGGCCTTCTTAGCCCTTTCGGCCAGCTTATCGAAGGAGTCTCTCTTGTTCTGCGGCGCGCTAGTCAAGCTCCCTGGATTCAGCATCCATGCGAGCAGCGCCAATCCTGCGGTCAATCTCACCGGCCGCAACCGGCGCATATTCAATCCAGCGCCTATTTCCATTCCCTCTGACCCTCTGCGAAGAAAAGCTGGATTTTTAGTGCGGCGTTGCATTGGTCCTTGCATTGGCCGCGGCCTGGCTTTTTTCAAGCAACTTTTGGTGGAGGGCTATCTCGCGAGCCGAATCTTCCTTGCGGCCCGTTCGCGCATAGGCGATACCTAGCTGATAATGACCGGCGAGAGCTTCAGGGGCCCTTTTCACGTATTGTTCGAGCGGGGGGATAGCCTCATCGAACCGCTTCGCGGAGTTCAAGGACGTGCCTAAAGATAGAAGCGCGTCCCCGAAGTTTGAATCCAGTTTCGCCGCCGAGGCGAAATGCGCAATAGCGTCCTCCCATTGGCCTTCGCGCCGCGCAATTTCTCCCAGCCAGAATTCCGCGGCAGCATTCACCGGATCGATAGCGAGTTCTTGCTCGAATTCCTTTCGAGCATCTTCGTCCGCGCTGGGGAATTCCGGCTGTGAAAGAGCGGCGCGGCCCAGCCGGTAGTGAATACCTCGAAGCTTCGGATGCTCTTCCAGAATTTTCCTATAGATCTCCGCGGCTTCCTTCCACTTCCCTTGTGATTCCAGGGTCTCCGCCTCCAGCTCACGGGTCTGGTACGAGGTTGGGGCAACCGCCGCGAGCTCCTGAGAAGCGCTTTCCGCGATGCCAAGAAAGAATTGCGAGGTCATGTACAAAACGTCGGGGTCCTCTGGGTAATCGCGCTTCAGATCGAAAAGGGCGTTTGCGGTTGTCCGGTTTTCCCCGCGGTTCATGGCGCAGCGCACCGTGGCCATCAGCGCGCGGTATTTCACCTGCTTTTCCTTGACGCCTGGCGCCAACTTCTTCAGAAGCG
>WNFC01007852.1_pt1 | contig 11741 bp, 10 predicted proteins | sample 5400541 | NCBI WGS metagenome assembly WNFC01 (sample SAMN13153342, study PRJNA577476) | soil metagenome | isolation source: 120 cm saprolite under Douglas fir tree site 2 hole 2 replicate 1 | place: USA:California | collected 2015-04-18 | reverse complement strand
AACGCTCGCCGAAACCGCCAGCGCGTGGACGTGCACTTCGGTGCGCATCCAATAACGCGCCGAGGGAGCCCAGTGGCGCTGCCACCTTCCCGGCTCGGGCGGCCGGGCGTCAAAGATCATAGCGCATGCCGTTTCCCTTCACTGTAGCGCAGGGTAGCCGCGTCGTTTGCGGGAGACCTGCTGCCTATTCTTCAGGAATGACGTCCAGGCTGTCGCGCGTTAAACCTTGATTCGCAGCGTGTTCTCGATGTAGTTCCGGCTGATCCGCGCACTTTCGATGGGCGGGCGATCGGGGGAGGAGTCGAGCTCCACCGTGAGCCAGCCGCGCCAACCGATCTCGTCGAGATGCGCTTTGATGGCCGGAAAATCAACGCCACCCTTGCCCAGCGCGAAAAAGATGGGGTCTTTCATCGCGTCGTTGCGCTCGCGTCGTTGCTTCGCGCCTCCCCGGTGTTGGGGCATGGTGTCCTTCAGGTGAAACTCAATGATTCGATGGCCCAGCGTGCGTGTGAGTTCCACGGGATCGATTCCCGCCATGGTGATGTGTCCAGTATCCAGGACGAACCAGACGTGCTGCGGATCGGTCGAGCCAAGCACGCTGTCAATTTCGTGGCGGTTCTCGAACTGTGTCCACATATGCGCGTGCACACCGAATTTCAATCCCTCAGCGCTAATGCGTTGGCCCAGAAGGTTGAACACCACGGCCATGTTCTTCAGGTCCTGAGCGGTTGTGCCGCCTGGCCGCCGCGGGCCGGTGTTGATCTTCAGATGATCGCAGCCCAGGCGCTTAATGAACTCCACCAGCCGCATATGCTGTTCGATGATTTTTTCGTGTCTGGCGGGATCTTCAAAATGCATCTCCATCCGGCCGCCATTCGAAATGGTGTCGAACTTGACGCCGATCGGGCCCGTTTTCTTCAACAGCTCGTCTGGCTTCTCCAGGTAGTCGCCGAAGTAATCGATGAACGATTCGACGTATGAATAGCCGGCCTCATGCGCCTCGCGAAACGAAAGAAAAACATCCTTCTCCCAGCCCCCGCGTGTGTTGGTCGTGATGCCCACCCTGTATCGGGGCTCGGCTTGGGCGTGCATCGAGGCGGCTGCGGCTCCGGCGAGGAACACGCGGCGGGTCAGCATGGGCTAGATTTTGCTTCCCGCGATCATGACCATTTCGATCGATCGCGTGTTGCGGATGTCATCGAGCGGATTCTTGCCCAGCACGATTAGGTCGGCCCATTTTCCGCGTTCCAGCGTCCCAAGATCCTTAGCACGAAGAAATCCGGCGGCGTTGCGCGTGGCGGCGGTGATCACCTGCATGGGAGTGAGTCCGGACTCTGTCATCAACTGCAGTTCCCAGTGCTCGAAGTAGCCCTGGAAGCGGCCAGGCGGGCCGCTGTCGGTACCGAACCCGATCGTCACTCCGGAGTCCGCAAGCTTCTTCAGATTCTGCATCGCCGTCTGAAGAAACTGAGGATACCTGGCGTAGTCGGGATCGGCGGCGACCTTGTTTTGGTACGCCGGGCTCCGCAGAGTGCCGAGCACACCCGGCGAAACGCTGCGGGTGAAGAACGGATCGTCCAGCAGCGGACCGGGTTTGGCGAAGATGAATGTCGATTCTTCTCGTGTCAACGTCGCCGCCTCCTGAAACGCGCTGTGCTTTTTCATGGAAGCAATCAGCTCGTCGTCCACCGCCTTATCGCGAACGCTGTGCGCCAGGCCGTCGAGACCGGCATTGATGAGCGCCTTGGCATCGTCCAGATAGAAGATGTGCGCTGCCACTTTGAGCCCGTGCCTGTGTGCGTCCGCGATGATGGCCTTGGCTAAATCGAGGGGGATCTTCTTTTCACGGCCCAGGTGGTCGTCCACCCAGATCTTCACCAGATCGACCTTCTTGTCCGCCAGCTGTGCGACATCTCGATCCACTTCCGCGGTGGTGGCTACTTCAAACGGAACGCCTTTCATGCCTTGCGCCGTAGTAGGATATCCGCCCACGCCAGTGAAACCGCGGCCCGCGGTGAAAATGCGCGTCATATGGGGGCGGCCCGCGCGCTGCTCGGCGCGCATCGGGAAGATGAGATCGCGATCAGTTCCCATGCTGACCACCGACGTTACGCCGTAGGAAGCGTAAAGCTTCAGCTGCTTCTCAACGTTCTCGCGCGTGAAGTTCTTCGGATCCTGCGTGAGTTCGAGGGTATTCCCGAGGTGCCCGTGCAGGTTGATGATGCCGGGCATAACGTACTTGCCCGGGAGGTGTGTGACCTCAGCACTCGCCGGAGCTTTGAGCTCTGACTGGCGACCGGTCCACTGAATGCGGCCGTCCACAATGATCATGGCGGCATTCGGCAAGGGCTGCCCGCCGTTGCCGTCGATCAGCGTGAAACCGTCGAGCACAACCGTCTCGGCCAGCGCTGCGCCCGCCGCAAATGCCAACAGCACGGTGAAGAAAAGTAGTTTCATGTGCGTTGACGGGGGATTGTAGCATAGCTCGGCGCGCGAATCGGTAGACCTGCCGGAACCCTGATCCGTACATAACGAGGGAACCGAAGGCAATTTTAACGCCGAGTCGCCGAGGCGCCGAGAAAACGGGGCTACGTCACTCATCACCTGGAGGGTGCAAGTTTTCGATTGGGACTGAGGATCGCTCCAAAGGAGCTGCGGACTACACCAGACACGAGAACGCGGAGAAAACATTCTCCCCAGCCTCGGCGTCTGGCGTTGAGCAGTTGGGTTATGTACGGATTCGGACCGGAATCCACCCCGTGTGCCTCACGCAGGTAGAATGTGTTCATGAAATTTCTGGTTTTGATTCTGTTATTTGCCGCTCTGGCTCAAGCCCAATATGATCTGCTATTGACTGGCGGCCGCGTCATTGATGCGAAGAATCAACTCAGCGCGGTGCGCGATGTCGGCATTCAGAACGGCCGTATCGCCGAGGTGTCGAGCCATATCGATCCGGCAAAAGCAGCCAAAGTGGTGGATGTTTCGGGACTATATGTTACGCCGGGCCTGGTGGATATTCACGTCCACGTCTATGCCAGCACGGGCATGCGAGGCGCATACTCGGGTGACAACAGCGTCTACCCCGATGGCTTTACATTCCGCTCCGGCGTCACGACGGTTGCGGATGCGGGCGGCTCCGGATGGCGAAATTTCCCTGATTTCAAGGAGCACATCATCGACCGGTCACACACGCGGGTTTTCGCATTCCTGAACATCGTGGGACACGGCATGGGTGGGGGCAAGATCGAACAGAATCTGGAGGACATGGACGCCAAAGCCACGGCCGAACAAGCCGAGAAGTACAAGGAGATCGTGGTCGGAGTAAAGACCGCACATTATACCGGGCCGGAATGGACCCCGGTGGAGCGCGCGGTGGAAGCAGGAACTGCGGCCAATATTCCGGTGATGGTGGATTTCGGCGATTTCCGTCCGGAGCGACCGTTTCAAGAACTGGTGACGAAGAAGCTACGGCCCGGCGACATTTACACCCACACTTATCTCGACGCTGTTCCGATGCTGGACGAAAGCGGCAAAGTGCAGTCCTATTTGTTCGAGGCGCGGAAGCGTGGCGTGATTTTTGATGTGGGACATGGCGCCGGCAGTTTCCTGTTTCGCCAGGCCGTGCCCGCCGTGCAACAGGGATTCGTCCCGGATTCGATCTCGACAGACCTGCATATCACCAGCATGAACGCCGGAATGAAGAACATGTTGAACGTCATGTCCAAGTTCCTGAACATCGGGATGCCGCTCGATGATGTGGTTGCGCGCTCTACCTGGAATCCCGCGCGAGAAATCAAGCACGAGGAAGTGGGGCATCTTTCGGTAGGAGCGCCGGCGGACATCGCCGTCTTGCGTCTGGAGCGTGGCAGCTTTGGCTTTGTCGATGTCTATGGCGCCAGAATGCGCGGCTCGCAGAAACTGGTGTGCGAGTTGACGATTCGTGAGGGCAAAGTCGTCTACGACCTGAACGGCATCACGCGCGAGGATTGGGACAAGCTCGGGGCTAAGTACAAGGCGCAAGGTGAAGCCAGTTGGGACGGAACCCTTGGCCACTCCGTGCGAACGCGGAAATAAGCTCACAGGCGAAAGCGTCTGGCGAAAGCGCCTGCGCCACGTTTACTCGGTTACGGTTACGTTCTTGGCCTGAGCGCTTGCTCCGTAGTAATAAGTAATAATATGCCCGCGCGCGCCATCCGGGTCGGAATTCTCGGCGACTTCAACTCCGGCTATCGGTCGCACCAAGCCACAAACTCGTCGCTCCAGCACGCCGCCAAAGCTCTTGGTCGCGCGGTGGAATTTGCCTGGATACCCACGCCCCGCTTAGAGCGACAGGCTGCGGACGCGCTCTCCGGCTACGACGCCCTTTGGGCTTCGCCGGGGAGCCCGTACCTGAGTATGGGGGGCATGCTGAACGGCATTGAGTTTGCACGGACGCACGGCAAGCCTTTCGTGGCGACTTGAGGCGGGTTCCAACATGCTCTGTTAGAGTATGCACGCAACGTCATGGGAATCGCCGACGCGGATTCGGCGGAGCACGCTACTTCTTCACAGAATCTCATCATTGCTCCAGTGTTGTGTCCCGTTCCCAGCCGCCGTGACGGCGCACCGAAGCTATCCGGCCCCTGCAAACTGCGAATCAAACCTGGTTGCCGCCTCGCAGCCATATACGGAGCCAGCGAAATCGACGAAGAGTACTTCTGCAACTTTGAAGTCAATCCGCAATATCAGCAGCGCATGGAAAACGCCGGCTTGTTTCCGGTCGCACTCGGTCCAAACGGCGAACTGCGGGCGGTGGAACTGCCAGATCATCGCTTCTTCGTCGCGACGCTGTACCAGCCGCAGTTGTCGTCAACCGAGCACAATCCCCATCCGGTGATTGTGGAGTTCGTTGCTGCCGCTTCGCGTTGAACCATATTGATACAATCTGGTCCGTGGAACATTCGCTGGAGTCGAAAGTCGCGCTGGTCACGGGCGCGAGCAAGGGCGTAGGCAAAGGAATCGCATTGGAGCTGGCGCGGTCCGGGGCGAACGTTGCGGTCAACTACAACACGGACAGCGCAGGGGCGGAGGCGACGGTTCGAGAAATACAACGTATCGGCCGTGAAGCGTGGGCCATCCAGGCTAACGTGGCATCCGCGGCGGATGTGGATCGCATGTTCGCGCAGATGGCGGAGAAATTCCTGCGGCTCGATATCCTGGTGAACAATGCCGGCGTGCAGACCTGGAAGCCACTGCTTGACTTGACTGAGGCAGAATGGGACCGGACCATCGACATCAACCTGAAAGGATGCTTTCTTTGTACCCAACGGGCCGCACGGCAGATGCGCGAGCGCGGCGGCCGGATCGTCAACATTGGTTCAGGCTGTAACAAGGTTGCGTTTCCGAATCTGGTGGATTACACGGCAAGCAAGGGCGGCATCGAAATGTTCACCAAGTCTGCGGCGGTAGAGCTGGGGAAGCACCGGATTACGGTGAACTGCGTGGCGCCCGGCGCGATTGAGATCGAACGAACCAAGCTCGAGGCGGGCGATTATGCGGGCACGTGGGCGAAGCTTACGCCGCTCGGCCGCGTCGGGGAGCCGGCCGATGTCGGTCGCGCGGTGGTGTTCCTCGCGAGCGATACTGCCGAATTTATCACGGGACAGACTATCTGGGTGGATGGCGGGCTGTTTAGCAAACCGGCATGGCCGTATGGCTAGCTGGAGCGCTGAGCAGTGGGTTCTTTACTGTGATTCAAAGGCGTTATCGCGCTACGAGTTCACGCGAACACCCGATTTTCCGCTCGCGCGCTCCTTTGCAGTGGCGCCAAAACTAAAAAAGCGCCTTGCGCCTTTGAACCGCCCGCAACATCGGCACTTGTACACTCTGCTATAGATGCATTTCTGCCAGAGACTCCGGCGGACTCGCCGCAAGTGAACCGACCGGCAGAAAGGACAAGTAGTCTCCACCTTATACTTCTTGTAGCACGGCTCACCCTTTAAAGCCGCGCGCAATTGCGCTGCCTCTGTAAATAAGGTCACAATAAGAAGTTACCCTCTACCTGTTTAAAGCTCCCTTATGCTGAACCAAATTACCGTTCACGGCGCGCGCCAGCACAATCTAAAGAACATCGACGTTGAGATTCCGCGCAACCGTCTCACGGTAATCACCGGTTTGAGCGGCTCGGGCAAGTCATCCCTGGCCTTCGACACCATTTATGCCGAGGGGCAGCGCCGCTACGTGGAAACGCTTTCCACCTATGCCCGCCAGTTCCTGGACCAGATGGAACGGCCGGAGGTGGACTCGATCGAGGGCCTTAGCCCGGCCATTTCCATCGAGCAGAAGACCACCAGCCGCAGCCCGCGTTCCACGGTCGGCACGATCACAGAGATTTACGATTACCTGCGCGTGCTCTACTCTTCAATCGGGATTCCGCACTGCCCGGTATGCGGGAATCCTATCTCGCGGCAGACGACCGAACAGATCCTGCAGCACGTGGTCGCGCTAGAGCCCGAGGACCGCATCATGGTGATGGCGCCTATCGTGCGCGGGCGAAAGGGCGAGTACAAGAAGGACTTGGAAAAACTTGCACGACAGGGCTTCGTTCGCGCGCGCATCGATGGCGTTCTGCGGTCGCTCGATGACGACATCCCGCCGCTCGACAAGCGCCGCAATCACACCATCGAAGTTGTGGTGGACCGTTTGTTAGTCAAGCCCGGGATCGAGAAGCGCCTGGAAGCATCCATCGCAACGGCGACCAAACTGGCCAACGGGCTGGTGTTGATTGCGGTGGTGAACGGCGAGGAGCGGCTGTACTCACAGAAGCTGGCGTGCATGGAATGCGGCACCAGCGTTCCACAGCTCGAGCCACGGTCATTTTCATTCAACAGCCCATACGGGGCATGTGAAACGTGCTCCGGCCTGGGCAGCCGGTGGACCTTCGATCCCGGCAAGGTGATCGTGGATTTTTCCAAGCCACTGCTCGAAGGCGGCCTGGGTCCCGGCGCCGGCTCGGCGTATATGAGCCACTGGCTTAACGAAGCGGCAAAAGTACTGCGCATCAAACTCTCCTCGCCTTTCGACCAGTTCCCGAAGAAAACTCAGAAGATGCTGCTCGAAGGCGCCAACGGATTCCCGGGCATCCTGAAGATTCTGGATCAGACATTCCAGGAATCGTCGGAGGGTTACCGGGAGTGGCTTACCGACTACATGTCGCCGATTGAGTGCCCGGAGTGTCGCGGAAAGCGGTTGCGGCCGTCCAGCCTGGCAGTGCGGGTGAAGGAACTCTCCATTTCGGGTTTCACTGAGATGCCGGTTTCGCGAGCGCTTCTGACCGTGAAGAGCTGGAAGTTCGCAGAGCGCGAGATGCAAATTGCGGGACGGGTGCTGGACGAGATCCGCCGGCGGCTCGAATTCCTTTCCAGGGTAGGTCTGGATTATCTAAGTTTGGATCGCTCCGCCACGACGCTCTCGGGTGGCGAAGCGCAGCGCATTCGTCTGGCCACGCAGATTGGTTCGAAACTGCGCGGAGTACTCTACGTGCTGGATGAACCATCGATCGGTCTGCATCCGCGCGACAACGGCAAGCTGCTCGAAACCTTGGGACATCTTCGTGATATGGGCAATACCGTAATCGTCGTGGAACACGATGCCGAGACCATTGAGCGCGCGGACTACGTGGTGGATTTGGGTCCGGGCGCGGGCAGGCTGGGCGGGGAACTGGTGGCAACGGGAACGCCGGAACGCATTTCGAAAAATCCAGCGTCGCTTACCGGACGTTATCTTGCGGGTGAGCTTGAAATTCCGGTTCCGCCGAAGCGCCGGCAGCCGAATGACAAAAAGCTGGTGGTTCTTGGCGCGCGCGAACACAACCTGAAAAACATCGATGTCGAAATTCCGCTGGGTGTGCTCACCGTGGTGACGGGCGTTTCCGGCAGCGGGAAATCGACTCTGATTAATGAGATCGTGTTTCGTGCGCTGGCGGGCCAGCTTTATGGCTCACGTGAGAAAACGGGAGCGCACGACAGGATTACAGGTCTCGAGAACATCGACAAAGTCATTCGCATCGATCAATCGCCTATTGGCCGCACGCCACGCTCGAACCCGGCCACCTACACAGGACTGTTTGCGCCGATTCGCGATCTCTATTCGCGGCTCCCCGAATCGCGCGAACGCGGCTACAAACCAGGGCGGTTCAGCTTCAACGTCAAGGGAGGGCGCTGTGAAGCGTGCCAGGGCGACGGACTCAAGCGTATTGAGATGAATTTTCTGCCCGATGTCTTTGTCACGTGCGACGTCTGCCATGGCCGCCGGTACAACCGCGAGACGCTGGAAGTGAAGTACAAGGGCCTCTCGATTGCGGACCTATTGGATACAACGGTGGAAGACGCGCTGCCAGTGCTCGAGAACATTCCGCAGATTCGGGCCAAGCTGGAAACGCTGCATGATGTCGGACTGGGATATGTTCACCTGGGCCAGTCCTCCACCACCCTTTCAGGTGGCGAGGCGCAACGGATTAAACTTGCACGGGAGTTGAGCAAGCGCCAGACAGGACGCACATTTTACGTGCTGGATGAACCGACGACCGGATTGCACTTTGACGATGTCCGCAAGCTGCTCGACGTGCTGCAGCGGCTGGTCGGACTGGGCAACACGGTTGTAGTGATCGAGCATAATTTAGATGTGGTGAAGACGGCGGACTGGGTGATCGACCTCGGTCCGGACGGTGGGGAAGACGGCGGGCGAGTGGTGGTGGCGGGAACTCCGGAGCAGGTAGCCCGTTCCAAGAAGAGTTACACGGCCGAAGCGCTGAGGAAGGTGTTAAGAACCACGAGTGTTACTGCCTGTGCGTCGCCGAATTGAGCACGATGAGCAAGTACGACATCCAGCCAATTGATTTCACGCGGCTCAAGACAATTCCGATCGCCGAGCGCGGGGGCAAGGTGCGGGTTGAGGATTTCGCCGTGCCCTACAAGAAAGGCGCCGGCGTGCGCGGTTGGCTGAACTCGCTTCCCAAATTTCTGGCGGCGAATGCTTTTCGTTCGGTCGCACAGGCGCTGCACCAAGCTCGCGCCGGCCGGAAAGCCATCCTGTGGGGACTGGGCGGCCACGTCATCAAGTGCGGCCTCGCGCCGGTTCTCACGGATTTGATGGAACGCGGATACGCCACCGCGTTCTCGATGAACGGTTCGGCGGCCATTCACGACTTCGAAATTGCGATTGCCGGACATACCAGCGAGGACGTCGAATCCGTGCTGCCGGATGGCAGATTCGGCACGGCGGAGGAGACGGGCCGCGAGATGAATCAAGCCATCGAGTGCGGCGATCGGGACGGAATCGGCATTGGCGAGGCGCTTGGGCGCGTTCTCACGGCGGAGGGCGGTGCCCCGCACGCGAATCAGAGTCTGCTGGCGGCCACTTTCCGCGCAGGTGTTCCGGTAACGGTTCATGTTGCCTTCGGAACCGACACGCCGCATACGCACCCGGCCGCCAATGCCGGCGCCATTGGCCGCGGGACTTACCACGATTTCCGCTTGTTCTGTACCCTGGTTTCTGGTTTGAACGATGGCGGCGTGTACCTAAATGTCGGCTCGGCCGTGGTGATGCCTGAGGTGTTCCTGAAAGCAGTGTCGGCGGTGCGCAACCTGGGCAATCCGCTGGCGAACTTCGCTACCGTGAATTTGGATTTTCTCCAGCACTACCGTCCACGCGTGAATGTGGTGGAACGGCCCCATGCGAAATCAGGCGGCATCGGTTATGCCATTACGGGACACCACGAGTTGATGTTGCCTTTGCTGGCCGCGGCGTTAATCGAGAGCGAAGAGTGATGCAGGTGCCAGGTGTTAGGTGCCGGGTGTTAGGGAAAAGCGAGTGATGGAGAACGAGACGGACTTCGGGTCCACGGAACAGCAGCCGGTCGAGATCCCCGTTGAACCGGCTCCTGAGCGCTATCCGTTCTGGAGCTATGCCGACCTGGTGGTCTTCTTCGGCCTTGCCTTTCCGTGCCTCCTGGCCGGTGGGCTGGCAGTGAAAGCCTTTCTGTGGGTTTTTCGTCTGCGTGTCCACAGCCTCGCCTTCGAATTGGTTCCGGAGCAGTTCTTGGGGTACGGACTTCTGTTCTTCGCTTTGAATCTTCTGCTCAAGCTGCATTACCGGCGGCCATTCTGGCTGTCGCTGAAGTGGGTGCGCACGCGACCCGGCGACGCGAGGACGATTCTCTACGGCTTCGTGCTGGCGTTCGCGGTGGCGCTTCTAGGCTCCCTGCTGCACACTCCCGATATCGACACGCCTATGAAGCAACTGCTTGCGGATCGCGGCTCCATCGTGCTCATCGCCATCTTTGCCGTGACATTGGGGCCGTTGTGCGAAGAACTTGCATTTCGTGGTTTCCTCCAGCCGGTGCTGGTGCGATCCTTCGGCGCCATCGCAGGAATCCTTCTGGCGGCCATTCCCTTCGGTCTCCTCCACCTGTCACAGTACGGTGATTCGTGGCGGCACGGGCTGCTGATCACGATGGCGGGCACCGCGTTTGGCTGGATGCGCCAGGTTTCGGGATCCACCCGAGCGGCAGCCATCATGCATGCGGCTTACAATTTCATTTTCTTTGCCACAATTTTCAGTCAGAAGGGAAGCCTGCCGCCGTCATGGTAGAGACCATTGAATGGACCGAGGCGGGCGTGGTCATGATCGACCAGACCCGACTGCCACACGAGGAGCGATTCGTCACGTGCCACAGTTATGAGGAAGTAGCCGAGGCTATCCGCTCGATGGTGATTCGCGGCGCTCCCGCAATTGGTGTCGCGGCGGCGATGGGAATTGCGCTGGGTGTAGCCACAGCAGATCCCGAAAATATTGCGGAGCAATTTGAGAAAATCTGCGATACGCTGGCACGCACGCGGCCTACAGCTGTCAATCTGTTCTGGGCGATTGAACGCATGAAGCGCGTTTACACGGAATCATCTGCTCTTCCTTTGCCGCGGCTGCGCCAGCGGCTGATTTCAGAAGCACAGCAAATCCGGCTGGAGGACATCGCCATCAATGAAGCCATCGGAAGGAATGGCGCCGCGCTGGTTCCGGACGGCAAGACCGTGCTCACGCATTGCAATGCGGGCGCGCTGGCCACGGCGGGTTATGGCACCGCGCTGGGCGTCATCCGTGCGGCTGTTTCGGCGGGCAAGAAGATCGATGTGTTCGCCGATGAGACGCGGCCCTTTTTGCAAGGCTCGCGCCTGACGGTTTGGGAACTGCAGCAGGATGGGATTCCAGCGACGTTGATCACCGACAACATGGCCGGTCATTTCCTGAAGAGCGGACGCATAGGTTGCGTAGTGGTGGGCGCCGACCGCATTGCCGGGAACGGCGACGTGGCGAACAAGATCGGCACTTACTCGCTGGCCGTGCTGGCTAAAGAGAACAGCATCCCATTCTTTGTGGCTGCGCCCATCTCTACACTCGATCTGACGCTCGAGTCGGGCGACCAGATTCCCATCGAGCAGCGCGCGGCGTCGGAAGTAACGCATGTATTCGGAGTACAGGTGGCGCCTGACGGAACCGCCGTGCAGAATCCAGCTTTCGACGTGACGCCCAACCGTTACGTGACCGCCATCATCACGGAACGTGGTGTGGCGAGGGCGCCGTATGGAGAGTCCCTGCGAAGACTGATGGCAGACCGGGCAATTAGCTAGGAAGCGGCCGTCTGCATCTGTTCTTCCACGACGCGCCCGTCGAAGATCCTCACTGTCCGGTCGGCATAGCAGGCATAG
>WNFC01007851.1_pt1 | contig 11743 bp, 6 predicted proteins | sample 5400541 | NCBI WGS metagenome assembly WNFC01 (sample SAMN13153342, study PRJNA577476) | soil metagenome | isolation source: 120 cm saprolite under Douglas fir tree site 2 hole 2 replicate 1 | place: USA:California | collected 2015-04-18 | reverse complement strand
AGTTGGGATGATTCATGAGGTTAAACATTTCGACTCGAAATTGCACATTGAAGTTTTCGGAGATCCTCTTGATGCGGTTGTTCTTGAAGACGGAAAAGTCCAAGCTGGTTATGCCTGGTCCAATCATATTGTTACGCCCTGAATTACCACGAAGATTGAAACATGCCAGAGGGGAGAGCCATGGAACGGGAGGATTGTTGGAATCGCCCCGGATTGGCACCCCGAGGCTTGGCGGCACCGGATCACAATTTGCTGTCCAAAACGCATCATTCGGCGCGTTGGGCACGGCAAAGCACTCCGTCTTAATATAATGTTGGGGATTGCCCGGATTCGTCAGCGAGTTGCATCCGGAACCTCCAAGACGAGCCGGGAACGCATAGTCATCGCTGCTGAGTGTATTTGCCGGGTCAGAACCTGTTCCCCAAGTTGCAGTGAAGGGCACGCCGTCGCTGGCGGTGAAGATGAGGCCCAGCTCCCAGCCATCGGTCATCCACTTGGCGGGGCCGCTCCACGATTTGGATGAGGGAATTTCCCAGGTGCCATTCAGGACCAGAGTGCGGCCGACGTTGAAATCGGCTGGGCCCCGGGTCAATTTCTCGTCGAAATAATGCAAGCTGGAGATCGAGTTACCGAACGCATCGCCGGCAAGCGTCGCCGAACTGGTATCTATGCTCTTGCCCCAAGTGTACGTGCCCTGCATTTGGAATCCGTGGCTCATACGTTTGGCCAACTGCAATTCGAGAGCGTTGTAGTAGGAACGTCCCTTATAAAACATTCCCCGAATTGAGCTGTAGGCAGGGTTGAGTAGATTAGGAGGGTTCCCCGCATTCGGTCCGGTCGTAAGGTTGCCGTTGGCATCAACCTGAGGCCAGAGGTACCCCGCCGACGTTTTTCCCGGGAGTGTTAAGTTGGCTTCATCTACTCGAAAGGGTTGATGCACTCCACGCGAGCCCACGTAGGCGACCATGGCCGCCAGGCTCTGAGTGAGCTGATACTGGACATTGAGGTTCCACTGAGCAACGTAGTTGCGTTTGGAATTAGAATCGATGAACGTAGAACGCACCCTAAGCAGCGATGGATCGAAATCCCCAGCGGGTAAGGGACCCACTTGCAGAGGCTGGACAGGGGCAGAACTCTTGCTGAACGACAAGTACTGAAAGAACGGAGTCGCCTGAGTCTCGAGAAGAATGAACTGATAGGGCAGCGGCAAAACATCGAACAACCCGGCTCCTCCCCGGACCGCCATTCTCCCGCTGCGGAATGGATCCCAGGAAAATCCCAGCCGCGGTTCCAAATTCTTGAGAGTAGGGTTCGAGAACAACGGGCCCACGCTGGAGCAACTCGGCGAAGGAGTGCCGCAAACGGGCAGTGCGTCGGTAATGTTGCGGAGGTTGACGAGCTTGCCGTGGGTTTCCGTCGGCACGGTGGCCATTTCGTAACGAAGTCCCAGGTTCAGAGTCAGGTTGGATCTCGCGCGCCAATCGTCTTGCACATAAGCGCCGAAGACCGATTGGCGGAAATCGCGAGGTGTAAGCGAACCGATGACGCCACCCTGGAATTTGGAAGGAGCATTCTGCAGAAAAGAGGGCAAGTCACCGAAAATCCAGATCCCGTTCACGTCCGTGAGCGCCTGAACCTGCAGGAGCATGCGTTCGAAAGCTCCGCCGAATTTGATCGTATGGGTGCCCTTGTTGAGGAAGGCATCGTCATATCCCTGGAATGAATTCCAGTTATAGAAGTAAGTCGCGAGGCCACCTACGCCGCCGGTCATATCAGAAAGCGTAGAAACCCGTAACAGCGCCGCGTCCCGATTCGCAAAAGCGCCCAAGGCTGGATTGGCTGCTTGGGGGTTAAGAGCCTTTGCGCTTTGATCGTTGTTCACGAGGTCACGATTAAAGCCAAATCGTGCCGCATTTACGAAGGTGGGCGTGAAGCCGTGCGTCTCCTCGGCCGCGAAAATCTGCCTTCCGGTCAGCGTAGAGAGTTGAACGTTCCCCATCGGGTCGGGCGAGCTGTAAGGGGTCTTGTCGAAAAGGTAGGTGCCGAACAAGCTGTCCTTTTCTGAGAACTTGTGGTCGACCCGGGCAGTAAGAAAGTTTTCATTGATGACCTGTTGGCCCACAAAAGTGAAAACAGTCACGTCGGGATTGCCGGGTAACGGCGGCGCGGTCGACACGGGATATAGCTTGAGGTACTCCTGGATTATGGAAGGTACCGTGATGTGGGGCAAAGGATTCCCGTTCGCATCATGGACATCCCCATTACGGGCGGCCAGGGTAGGCACTTGCACAGGGTTGGGGATACCCTTGGACTGCCGGATGCCCTCGTAGTCCGCAAAGAAAAACGTGCGATTCTTGATAAGCGGGCCGCCAATGGCGCCGCCAAACTGGTTGCGCTTGAAAGGCGCCTTCGCAGCGCCGCCACTCTCAAAGAAATTCTTGGCATCGAGTGCGCTGTTCCTCAGGAACTCGTACACACTCCCGTGAAGCGCATTGGTTCCCGAGCGAGTGATGGCGTTGACAACGCCCCCCGAAGTCTTGCCGTACTCCGCGGAATAGTTGCTCGTGAGGACCGAAAATTCCTGAATTGCGTCGACGCCCAGATTTCCTCCCAGCACGCTGCCAGGGGCTCCATTGGCGTAGTCGTTTAGGCTCACGCCATCCAAACGATAATTGTTCTGCTGTGGGCGGGCGCCGGAGATCGTCAATTGTTGTCCGAAGCCGCGATTGCCACGATCCGAGCCCGTGGCGAAGGTCGGTTGAGTCTGAATCGTTTCCACGCCGGGCTGGAGGGCGGCCAAGTCCGTCCAACTGCGGCCGTTGAGAGGCAGCTCACGGACCGTGGTCGCGTTAACGACCGCGCTGATGTCCGAGCTGGCTAGCTGCACCGCGGGGGCCTCTGTAGTCACCTCGACGACTGTCCTCGCTGCGGACCCGACTTGCAGAGTGAGGTCAAAAACTTGCCGCGCTCCAACCGTGAGCGAAATCCCTTTTCTTGTCTCCGTGCTGAATCCCTTGGCGGAGACGGTGACTTGGTATTCTCCGGGCAGCAGGTTGGGGGCGATGTAAAAGCCATCTGAGTTTGTTGTAACCGTTGTCGTAATCCCCGTCGCCACATTGGTGATGGAAACCTGGGCCTGAGGCACAAGTTTGTCGGATTGATCCGTTATCGTACCGGAGAGAGTTCCCCCGGCCACCTGCGCGCCAGCAGGAACTGAAAATAGAATTCCTATTATCAAAAAAACGGTTGTCATCCGGCCAAACGAATAGAAAGAAGAAATTCTTTGAAAGGACACAGAATCACCTCCACCCTTGCGGCGGAGCCTAGTGCATACACCAACGGGATGCCTTAACCCAACATTAATTTTTATTTAGGCAAACCTCGAGAGGCGCATCCGAGGATGGAGCCGCGGGCAGGATCAGAGTGAAAGTCGAGCCAATTCCGAGGGCACTCTGACAATCAATCGAGCCTCCGTGGGCGCGCGCGATGGCCTGAGCGATGGCCAAACCCAATCCGCCACTTTGAGCTTCTCCGTTCGCAGAAGGAGCGGCGCGATAGAAGCGCTCAAAAATGTAGCCCAAGTGCTCGCTTGAAATGCCAATGCCGTGGTCCTCGAAGCGGGCTCGTATCGTGCCGTTTTGTTGCTCCACTGACACCTGCACACGAGTCCCATCGGGAGAATACTTGATCGCGTTGTCGAGAAAAATCAGAAAGAGCTCATGGAGAAAAGCCTCATCGCCGGAGTACGCTATTTCCTGATTCAGCTCGCGCACGACCGCAATGTTCTTAGCGCGCGCCCGGGTAGACACGAGTGCACAAGCCTCTTCCAGAACTTCATTAATGTAAAGCGGCTCGCAGGCCAGGTGGAGCTGCCCGGCATCGGCCATCGAAAGCGTGAACAACCCTTCCACGATGCGCGTCAATTTCTTGAACTCACCGTCGAACAGGGAGAGGATCCTCCTGTATTCGTCGGCAGTACGCGGTTTTGAAAGAAGCAGCTCGGTCTCGCCGTGGAGAACCGCGAGTGGTGTCCGCAGTTCATGGGACGCATCAGTGACAAACTGACGCAACTGGCGGAGCGCCGAATCGACGCTCTGCAGAAGCCGGTTGAAAGTCTCGGCAAGAACGCCCAGCTCATCGTGGGACGAGTGCACCGGGAGCGGCGCCCAGAATTCTTCTCCGTTGGTAACCCGCTGTGCCATGAGAGCCGCGTGCTGGGTAAGAGCAGTGACAGGGGTGAGACTTCTGCCCACGTAAAACGCGGAAATCACTGCAGTCAATAGAAGACTCAAGGGAAAGAGAAGCAGGGCAACCCTGCCAAAGCTGTCCAGCACTCGATTGGTGCCCAAGGTAGGAATGGCCACAGCCAGGACGCGTTGCTGGGTCCCCTGCTGAAAAGGGATCAGCGCTAGATGCACAGACTCGCCATTTCCGATGACGGCAATCCCAAAAGTTGGGCGGGAAACATTAGGGCTAAGACCCTTTAATTCGATAGGAGCGGCAAGGTTTTTCGATCGTTGAACGATGCGGCCTGAAGAGTCGAATAGTTCAAAAAACTCGCCGGGAATATCCAGGCGACGGACGTCCTGGGCGTTAGGTTCGGTGATGATATCGGCAATGATCGGCCGGGCAGTTTCGAGGAGTTGCCTGTCAAGCTGGCTGGAGACTTCGTGCGTAAGCAATACCCAGAACGCCAGGTAGGATGCGGCAAGCAGTATCCCGACCACGCTGCAGAACAGCACCATCATGCGAAAACGAAGCGTGCGCGCCCTGGTCATTCGGGCATTCCCAAGCGATAACCCACGCCGCGGACGGTGTGAAGCAGCCTGGCCGGGCGATTTTGATCAATTTTCTGGCGCAAGCGGTTCACATATACTTCCACGAGGTTCGTCTCGCTATCGAAGTGCCGGTCCCAAACGTGCTCGACGATTTCGCTGCGGGTCACCATTTCCGGAGCGCGGAGAAGGAAAAGTTCGAGAAGAGCGAATTCCTTGGAAGTCAGCGGGACGGCTTCTTTGCCTCGCGTCGCGCGGCGGCGGTGGCGGTCCAGCTCCAGATCGGCATAGCGAAGCTTGGCATTCCCGCTGTGCAGGCCCCGGCGAACAAGGGCCCGGACGCGAGCCAGCAGTTCCGCGAGGACAAAAGGCTTGGTTAGATAGTCGTCGGCGCCGGCATCTAATCCTTCCACTCGCTGCTCGACCAGGCCTCGTGCCGTCAGCATCAGAATGGGCGCTTCAACTCCCTGCTGGCGCAGCTCTCGGCAGACTGCGACGCCGCTGAGTCCTGGCAGCCTGACGTCCAGGAGAATGGCATCGTAGGTAACGTCTGAACCGAGTTCGAGGGCCTTCTCTCCGGATTCCGCAACATCGACCGCATAGGCATTTTCGCGCAAGGCTCGCGCGATAAAACTCGCAACCTTTCGTTCATCTTCAACGAGAAGCAGGCGCATAGGTGGTGTACCGTATCATCGAATGGCTGAATCAGTTCCCGCCCACTGAGCTAGCATCCTGCAATGAAAATGAGCTTGTTAGTGGACCTCGAACACGAGTACCGCAGCGTTCGTGGTTCCATGCTGGGGAACAGCGACGAAGTACCGGCTCAGTTGCGGCACCAGTAGCGCCGTCCGCCCGACGGGCCCGGTAGGAATCTTACCGAGGAGCGTGTAGTTGTCCAGAGCAGACTGCTCATACACATCGGCGTCACCGTCGCAAGCGGCGTAGATTCGCTTACTGGCAGCGTCGTAAGTAATGTCGTCGACGCCCTTGGAAATCGGCAGAGCGGTCAGCTCCTTGCCGGATTGGGTGTCCAAAACGACGATTAGCCCGCTACGGCAAGCCACGAACAAGCGATGATTTTTCTCATCAAAAGCCATCGCGACGTTGTTCTTGCATTTCGTTACCGGCCAACTGGCGACTACCTCAAGTTTGTCACGGTCGACAACATCCACTTGATTTTTGGCTTTGTTGTTCACATACAACCGGGGACCGGATTTCTCGAGAGCCATGGCCTCAAGAGTGTCCCCGTCAATCTTGATATCCGCCACTTTTGTTCCTGCGGTGGTGTCGATAATGCTCAGCATGGAAAACGTCTGGTGAACATCTCCGCCGCCGTTGTCGACGTACAAGTGCTTAGTTGACAGATCGTACCCAATCGAATCCGCGTCTTCCAGGAGTTTCACGCTCGACAGCAGCTTGTATGAAGCGCCGTCGAAGATTTTCACATCACCGGCCTCTCCATCGGTGATGTACAAGCGGTTCAAGTCTTCACGATACAGTACCGCGTGCGGTTTCTCGATGCCTTCGATTTCATGAATCAATTTGCCGGTCTTCACGTCAAAGACCAGGACCGCCTTATACTCCTCGGGTGTGGCGAAGAGCCGGTTGCCACTGAGATCGATCGCAAAATGATCGAAATTTCCTTTTACTGATGAAGACAGTTTGAGAGTCTCGACGAGCTTAAGAGGCGCAGTTTCCTGGCAGCGCAGCCCAGTTGCGAATAGTGCGAGAATCGCAAGTGAAATCAAGAAACGCTTCTTCATTTTCTCTCCCTGGATAGTGATGCCGTGTTCTCTTCGGCAAAATTGCAGAAGACTGTTCGGCCTGGCATCCCGGAACGAAGCGACTCTGCACCGCAATTCGACTCACGCCTCGTGCCGGCATGGCAGAGCATAGTCCATCCACGTCCGTGCGAACTTAAACCAACATTAATTTCTATTTAGGTGGCAAATGGCGCGTGGTGAATTTCGCTTGTAAACAGGCATCTTTGCCTCACTCGAAGCGCGGCATCTCCGTTAAGCGTTGAAATGGGGCGTTGACTGCAAAAGTGCGGCAGCGTAGCATCCGCCCGTCGAAAACGATGGAAAGGGAAAATATGAAGCAAGCAAAGTTTTTCATCCTGCTGCTCTTTTTCACTGTGACCGCCAACAGCCGAGCTCAAGAGCACATGCCATTGAAATTAGTGGCGACTATCCCGCTGCCAGGACTGCAAGACGGCGATTTTGACCACTTTGCACCGGATGTCGATGGACACCGGCTGTTCCTGACCGGAGAAGAGAATGGGAAAGTGCTGGTCTTGGATAGCAGCGCCAATAAGCTCATTCACACCATTGAAGAGGTAAAAGCACCGCACGCCATCCTCTACCGGAAAGACTTGAAAAAGCTTTTCATCGTGGAGGGCGATGCTTCGGCGGTGCGAGTATACGACAGCGACAGCTACAAACCGGCCGGCGAAATCAAAGTTTCCATCGACGCGGATTCCATCGCCTACGATCCTGCGACGAATTATCTGTATGTCGTCAACGGCGGCCGCGAGGCGCATACGCCGTATTCGCTGATCAGCGTCGTGGATACGAATAGCTTGAAAAAGCTGCGCGATATCAAGATTAACTCCAACCACGTTGAAGCGATCGTGCTGGAAAAATCCGGGCCGCGCCTGTTTTGTAACATCACCGGGCAGAACGCCGTGGGCGTCATGGACAGGAACAAGTCTTCCCTAACAGCCACCTGGCCCCTGCCCGCGGGTGATACGCAAAATGTGGCGATGGCCCTCGACGAGGCGAATCACCGTCTGTTTGTAATAACCCGTAAGCCGGGGAAGTTAGTCGTGCTCAATTCCGACAGCGGAAAACTGATCGCCGATTTGCCCGCCGTCGGCTTTGTCGACGACATGAGTTACGACGCGAAGGGGAAGCGCCTATACCTGGCTGGAGATCAGTTTGTCGATGTGTTCGAGCAGAAGGATGCCGACCATTACGTTCTGCTTGCGAAAATTCCGGGGAGCTTCCGCGCCAAGACCGGGATCCTGGTTCCGGAACTAAATCGCTACTACCTGGCCGTCCCGCACCACGAGAATAAAGACGCCGAAGTGCGCGTCTACGAGGTACAACCCTAAGGAACGCGGGGATGCTATCTTGACGTCAAGCTTACCGGCTGATGGAAACCACACATAACGTCTCGGGGCAGGCACAGGAGTCTGGTGCGGCGCGCGCATTGCACGCGAGGGCCACGTCTCAGCGCTGGATTCGCATTATTCCCGTCGCTCTCGTTATGTACACTATCGCGTTTATCGATCGCACTAACATATCCCTCGCGCTCCCACGCATCAGCCGCGATTTGCATCTCGATCCCCAGCAAGCTGGAACCGTCGCGGGCATTTTCTTCTGGGGATATCTGGCGCTGCAGATTCCCGGCGGGCACCTGGCAAAATACTGGAGCCCCAAGAAATTTATCAGCGTTCTGCTGGTCGCCTGGGCGTCGTTTGCTGTCGGCTGCGGGCTTGCCCGCACGTATCACGAACTGCTCGCGCTCCGCCTGCTGCTTGGCGTGGCGGAAAGCGGCGTCTTTCCCGCGACTTTAATTTTATTGTCGCACTGGTTTTCTCGCGCCGAACGAGCACGGGCAAACGCCTTTTGGCTGCTCTGTCTGCCGGGAGCGGTGATCCTGTCGTCACCATTCTCCGGATGGGTTCTGGACCATTGGAACTGGCGAGTGATGCTGGTCGCCGAAGGCTTGCTTCCATTTTTGTGGCTGGCCATCTGGCTGATATGCGTTCAGGACCATCCGGGAGAAGCTTCCTGGCTGCCGAAGAGCGAACGTAGTTCCCTCATTGAAACTCTGAGGCGTGAGTCTTCCGAACTGGAAAGCTCGGTGAATGTTTCCTATTTGAGAGCACTGTTGCGTCCGCAGGTTTTTCTTCTTGCCGCTGTCTATTTTTGCTTTGTGAGCGGACAGATGGGCTTGCTCTTTTGGCTGCCCAGCGCAATGGAAAAGTTCAGGAAACTAAGCGGTCTCTCCACAGGTCTCTTGTATACCCTCCCCTTCATTGTCGGGGCCGCGTCGCTTTTGATCGTCGCTCGCCATTCCGACAAGATGCATGAGCGCCGGCGCCATGCCGCCGGAGCCATGCTTTTCGGAGGATGCTGCATTTTGCTCGCGGTGGCCACCATTTCTCACTCGCTTCTGGTCGGCTTCGCGTTCATCGCTTTGAGCGGCGTGGGCGCCTACGGACCGATGGGCGCGTTCTGGGCCATTCCCACAGAAACTTTGCCCGCAAGCATCGTCGGTTCGGTAATGGGGTTCGCAAACGCGATCGGAAATCTCGGAGCCTACTTTGCCCCCCTCATCGTCGGCTATCTGAACAAGAAGACGGGAAGTTTCCTTTCTGGATTTACGTACCTGGGCGCGATCACTTTGGTTGCGGCTGCCCTCGCCATGCTGCTGAGGACGGCCCCAGCGCCTCCTGCACCTAGACCGTCGGAGGACCTATGATGTCTCAAGTGAATCGGCTGCGCGGAAAATTGTTTTGCGCTGGAGCGATGATTCTTCTCGCTCTTTCTCTATCTCCGGGCCAGGTGCTGGCGCAGGAGCCGGAGACGCCCCCTCCCCCTCCGCTGCCCCCGCCCCAGGCAAGAACGAATGAACGTCTGGCGATTCGCGCGGGACGCCTATTCGACGGAAAGTCGGACGACCTCAAGAAACAACAGGTCATCCTCATCGAGGGAACTCGAATTGTCCAGGTAGGGCCGGCGAATGACGTGCACATTCCCGCGGGAACAGAAGTTCTGGACCTGACCAGCGCCACCGTTTTGCCAGGGTTGATCGATGGGCACACTCACGTTTTCACTAGTGGCCCGGACCTGGATGAGCAGATGTTAAGAGAGCCCTTGCAGTATCGCGCGTTGGAAGCCCTCGTGAATGCACAGCGCGATCTCTATGCCGGGTTCACCACGCTGCGCGACCTGAAAACGCTCGGCGGCATGTACGGAGACGTGGATCTGCGAAACGCCATCAACAACGGGCTGGTGCAAGGCCCGCGCATGCAGGTTTCCGGCCGGGGCTTCCAGACCACGGGAGGTTTTCGCCCCAAAGGCTACTCCCGCGATATTCCGCTGCCCTCCATGCTGGAGACGGTTGATTCGCCGTGGGAGGCGCGCAAAGCGGTCCGCGAACAGATTATGAACGGCGCGAACTGGATCAAGTTTTACGCCGCGTATGATTTCACTTTTGCGCCGGACGGCAAAATGGTCATCCCACCGACGTTCACGCTCGAGGAAGTCCAGGCGTTCGTCGAAGAGGCGCACGACAAAGGTCATAAGGTTTCTTGTCATGCCTTCGGAGGAAAAGGACTGCGCAACTGTCTCGCAGCGGGCGTGGACACGATTGAACACGGTGTGGAACTCTCCGATGAGGACATCCAGCAATTCAAGGCCAAAGGCATCTACCTTGTTCCAACCCTCTACCACTACCAATTGGACCGGGAACACGACGCCAAAAAATACGGAGGCCATACCGTGGCCGAAGTGTCCGAACCAAACTTCCGCCGCGCCGTTGCCGCAGGCGTGAAAATTGCCTTCGGGACTGGCGTTGGTCCCTTTCCCCACGGGACACAGACAAGGGAATTTCAATACATGGTCAAATTCGGAATGACTCCGGCGCAAGTACTCCGCTCCGCAACCATTGTAGATGCGCAAATGATGGGATGGGACGCAATCATCGGGTCCATCGAGCGCGGAAAGTTTGCCGATCTTGTCGCTGTTTGCGGCGATCCTATCGCGGATATTACGGAACTGGAGCGGGTGAAGTTTGTGATGAAGGGCGGTCAGGTTCTGCGCAATGATCTGAATTTACCGGGCGGCAAGGGATGCAGCCAGAAGTAAATCCGCAGAGTATTCGGGTGAAAAATGCGAAGGCGTGACTTTGGCAAAGCGTCGCTGGGCGTAATCGCTTCAAGCGTGATCGCTAGTTCCGTAAATGGTGCTGGTGTGCCGCGAAACGTCGATTTTCCCAAAGCTCCCGGCCTCACGGACTATGTCGGCAAATTTGTATCGCAGACCAAATACGAGGATATTCCTGGAGAAGTGATCGAATTGGGGAAAAAGTCGATCCTGGATGGCTTGGGATTGGCGTTAGCGGGATCCAAGGCACAGACAGGAGCCTTGTGCCGTCAGTATGTTGAGAATATCGGCGTCTGTGATGGCAAATCCACGATCATAGGATCAGCGCGGAAGACATCTCCGCGCTTCGCCGCCTTTGTGAACGGTGTTTCGATTCACGCGGATGATTTCGACGACACGCAGCTGGCCGTGGCCAAGGACCGTGTCTATGGCCTGCTCGTGCACCCTACCGTGCCCGTTCTTCCCGCCGTCCTCGCATTCGCGGAACGCGGTGGCGTTTCAGGCAAGCAATTGACGCTGGCCTATCATTTGGGCGTCGAGGTGGAGTGCAAGATCGCGGAAGCCATCTCGCCCCGCCACTACCAGGATGGATTTCACTCCACCGGGACGTGCGGGCCATTTGGCTCCGCGGCCGCTTGCGCAAAACTGCTCCAATTCGAACTGCCGAAAATTCTGAATACGTTTGGTCTGGTTGCCAGTCAGTCTGGCGGCCTCAGAGAAAACTTCGGGACCATGACCAAGCCGTTCCAAGCCGGTCACGCTGCCGAAAGCGGGGTGGCCTCGACTGATCTTGTGGCGCTAGGTTGGACGGCTGCAGAGCAAATTCTGGAGGCGGACCGGGGCTTCTTCCACGCTTTCGGAGGATCCTATGATCCTGCGGCAATCATGGACCGTCTGGGAAAGCCTTGGACTTTCATCTCCCCCGGGGTCTCATTGAAACCTTATCCATCAGGTTCGCTCGCTCATCCCGCCATGACGGAACTGGCGCGTCTGATCGAGGCCAACAATATTCAAGCAGCTCAGGTGGAAAAGGTCGATGTCGGCGCCAATCACAACATGACGACGACTCTC
>WNFC01019349.1_pt1 | contig 11744 bp, 11 predicted proteins | sample 5400541 | NCBI WGS metagenome assembly WNFC01 (sample SAMN13153342, study PRJNA577476) | soil metagenome | isolation source: 120 cm saprolite under Douglas fir tree site 2 hole 2 replicate 1 | place: USA:California | collected 2015-04-18 | reverse complement strand
CCGGTCCAGGCCGACTTCCTGGCGGTCCAGGGCCTGGCGCAGATCTTCGCGACGATTGCCGCGGTGCGCGAGCAGCTCAATCCTGACCTGAACATCCTCGGCGTGCTGCTCACGCTGGTCGACCAACGGACAGCGCACTCGCGCGAAGTGGTCAAGACCGTTCGATCTAGCCTGGCCGGCCAGGTGAACGTCTTCGACACCGACGTGCGGCTGCACGTCGCCTTGAAGGAAACCGCCAAAGCTGGCCGGACCATTCTCGATTACGACACCAGCAGCCCCAGCGCGCAGGCCTACCGCCACCTCGCGCGGGAAGTGCTGCACGTGTGTGGCGACGAGGCGACGGCTGTGCTGCCTGAGTCAGCCACCACGTCCGCGGCGAGCCTGCTCGAACTGCCGCTGCTGGTCGCCACGGAGCCCGAACCCGAGCACACGCTGGTCGTTGCCCGCCAACCGCGCGCCGCGGCACCAGCATTTGAGAGCTTCATCGTCGAGGAATGGCAACGGTGGCTCGGCGCCTCCAATTGAGGGCAGGCGTCGGCGAGCGGATGCTGACGTCGAAGCTGCAAGTGCTGAACGGCACCGCCAACCGCCGCACAAGCCTCGCCCTGCGGATGCTCACCGGCCGCATCATCGAGCCCCTGTCGCTGGTCGCCGATGTCGAGACCTTGTTCAGCATTGGCGAAGACGAACCACTCAAGCTGCCCGTCCTGCTCGCCGCGCACCGTCACGGAAGACACTACGCAGCGCGAACGGTCTACCTGTCCGAGTGCCACTTGCGCGACGTCGATCGAATTATTGAAACCTGGCAGCAGGTCGACTCGAAACGCTTGACCCGCTCGGCAGTGCTGCGCCGAGCTATCGAACATCTGCGCGACGCCGTCGAGGCTGATCCTGCCAAGTGCACGCTGGAGAACGACTAGCCATGCCCGAGATCCTTCAATCGATCGCCGAAGCCCGAGGCGCGGCATTCGAGCACCGCTTCGACCAGGCCGCGCGCCTGGCCTGTGAAGTGCTCGATCGTCTGCCGACCTGCCTGGCAGCCTTGCGCATTCTGGCCTGGGCGCAGCTCGAACTTGACGCCGACGACGAACCGACGGCACTCGCCACCTTCCAACAGTGCGCGGCACTCGATGCGGAAGATCCGTTGGCCTATGTCGGCCAGGCGATCTGGTTTCAGCAACGCCACGATAATCAGTCGGCAATTCGTCAATGGGTCCACGCCTGGGAGCTTGACCCTCAGAATCAGGCGATCCGCCGCGCGCTGGTCAAACTGACCGGCGAGCTGCCAGAGTCAGTGCTGGCCGACGCGGTCGGCCTGATGCGCGCTCACCGCGAAGACGAGGCGGTCGATCTCTTGCGCCAGCTGCGTCGCGAACGGACTGACTCGGTGGTGGCTTTGAAACTGATCACGGCGCTCTGGGCGAGCGGCGCGCAGCGTGAAGCGTTCGACCTTGCAGTCGCGGTGCACGCCAGCCATCCCCAAGGTGTCAAGGCGGCGTTGTACGTAGCCGCATTGGAAGACCGGGCGGGCCGCACGCTGCGCAGTCGCGAAGCAATTGCACGCGCCGAGCAGGTCGATCCAGGTCTGACATTGTTCGCAGACCTCGTGCGACAGGTTGGGTTGGAAAACGCGCTCGACCAGCATCGAGCGAGCCGGCCGCCGCTCGCGGCGGTCAGGTAGGAAGGAACATTCTCATGGTCGCCGCTGCTGCTACTGCTCGTCCCCATGCCCCTATCTCCACCGGGAGCTCGAGTTTCGATCTGAGTGTGCGAAAGGCTCGGCGATCGGCGGGGACGTGGGTCATGATTGGCGTCCCGATCCTGCTGCTCGTGCTGTTCGCGTGGCAGCTTCTCTCACCCCTGCTACGCACGGAGATCGCTGTGCGCGGTGCCGTGGGTTTCTCGCGAGTGAGCCTCGAGGCCGATCCATCCGGCTCCCGCATCGACTTTGCCGTGGTCGACCGGGTGGGTCAAGAGACGACGGTCATCGGCGATGTCAACATCAAGCTGCGCGAGCCTGACGGCACCGTCTGGCAGACGACTCGCAGCCTGACCGCGGCCGATTTCCGAGTGCTGCCCGAGGGCGGACTCCTGGCGGGACGGACAGGCTACTCAGTGGTCATTCCCGCGTCGGACTGGCTGCGCGCACCGCGTCGCGGCGGCTCGGCCACGGTCTCGGTCAGCATTCAGCCGACCGACGGCGTGCCATTTTCGACGGTCGCCGAAGAGCGCTTCCCCTAAATCAGGCTGGCCCCTGCTTCGGGACCCGTCGGGTACACTGCCGCAAAGCGAAGACGGAGACAAGTAGTCGGCCCGCTCCTCAGCTCAGAGAGCCGCCTATCGGTGTGATGGCGGTCCGAGAGCGGACGACGAAGACCCTCCCGAGCGCGGGGAACAACGGCCGGCCCTTTTGGTCGCTCAAGTAAGCTCCGACGGCTCGCCCCCGTAATCAGGCGCAAAGGTCGCGGCGGCTCGAGCGTGCCGCGGCGAAGTGCGGTGGCACCACGAACGCGCCTCCTCGTCCGCATAGTCCGCGGGGGCGTGTGTTCGAGGTGTCATGATGCAACGGGTCTGGTCCGTTGACTTGCCGAACCACATCGGCAGGAAAGTGGTCATCGCTGGCTGGTTGCTGCGGTTGCGGCGGCTGAGCCAGGTGTCGTTCGTGATCCTGCGCGACGGTCGGGGCCTGGTGCAGGGTGTCCTGGACGATCCCGTGCTGATCGAACAAGTCGCCGCTTTACACGCCGAGTCTGTCTTGCGGCTCGAGGGCGAAGCCGTGTCGACGCCGCAAGCGCCGCGCGGCGTCGAGGTCCGCGTCGACAAAATAGACATCATCTCAGAGGCGACCGAGCCGCCGCCGTTCGAGCTACACCGACCCGAGATTGCGGCCCAGTTGCCTACCTTTCTGGATCATGCCGCCGTCGGGCTGCGTCATCTTCGACACCGCGCGATGTTCCGCCTGGCGGCGGCTTCGGTCGAAGGGTTCAGGCGCGCACTGGCCGCCGAACACTTTGTCGAGATCTTCACCCCAAAACTGGTGGCGACCGCCACCGAGGGCGGCGCCAACGTCTTCGCCGTCGATTACTTTGGCCGGCCGGCGTACCTGGCCCAGAGTCCGCAGCTCTACAAGCAGATGATGGTCGGCGTCTTCGAGCGCGTGTTCGAAGTCGGCCCGGTCTTTCGCGCCGAACCGCACGACACACCGCGGCACTTGAACCAGTACGCCTCGCTCGACGTCGAGATGGGCTTCGTCGAGGACCACACCACCGTCATGGCGCTCCTGGAACGGACCATCGCCGGCATGCTCTCGCATCTGCAGCACATGCAGCAGAACGAGCTCGACCTGCCCGGCTGCGACCTGCCGCTGCTGCCCGCGCGCATGCCAACGGTTGACTTCGTCGAAGCGCAGCGACTGATCCAGACCGCGACCGGGGAGGACGTTCTGGGCGAGCCGGACCTGGCGCCGAGCCACGAGCGCTGGTTGGGCGAGTGGGCCATGCGCGAGCATGGCTCGGAGTTCCTGTTCGTCACGGGCTACCCGCTCGCCAAGCGACCCTTCTACACGCACCCGGATCCGAGCCGGCCAGGTCAGTCAAACTCGTTCGATCTGCTCTTTCGCGGCCTGGAGCTGGTGACAGGCGGCCAGCGATTACACACCTACGCCGATTACCTCGCGGCGCTGGCCGAGCGCGGCCAGGACCCCGCGCCACTCGCCGGCTACCTGGAGGCGTTCAAGCACGGCATGCCGCCCCACGGGGGTTTTGCCATGGGCCTCGAGCGGTGGGTGGCCCGCCTGATTGGCATGGCGAATGTGCGCGAAACCACCCTCTTTCCGCGTGACATGCAGCGCTTGACGCCCTGATCAAGCTTTCACATCGCCAGCGCCCGAGCCGCGGCCACGGCGAGCACGCTCGTTGCGCCGCCGAGCATGCGAGACGCGATCGAAAACAGCAGCGGTCGGCAGGCTTCGAGATCGTCCACTGCGCATCGCTCTAGCCGGACGTCGCTCGGGCTGATGGCCCACGTCGGCGGCTGTGGGGCGCGCTTGGCTAGCATTCGCGCCGAGCATGACCGACCAGCCAAGCACGTCGGCAGTCCTGATCGCGTTCGGTGGACCGGCCGCGCACATCGCGCTGATGCGTGAGGAGGTGGTGCGTCGGCGCAAGTGGGTCACCGAACAGCAGTTCCTCGACCTGCTCGGCGCGAGCAATCTGATCCCCGGTCCGACCTCGACCGAGCTAGCCATCTATCTCGGGTACACACGCGCCGGGCCGCCTGGCCTGCTGATCGCGGGCGGCCTGTTCATTCTGCCGGCGATGCTGATCGTGCTGGCCTTCGCCTGGGCGTACGTGAACTTCGGGACCACTCCGCAGGCCACCGCGCTGCTGTACGGGGTCAAGCCGGTCATCATCGCGGTGGTCGTCCAGGCGATTTACGGGCTACTGCGGGCGGCGGTCAAGCGCGTGCTCCTGGGCGTCGTGGTCAGCCTGACGCTGGCGCTGTACGCGCTGGGGTTCGACCCACTGGTGCCGCTCTTTGGCCTGTCGATCGTTGTGGTCGTGATCGAAAACAGGCAGCGGCTGGTCCGCCGCAGTGGCCCGAGTGGACCACAGCCGCCCGCGGGCCTGCTGGCGCTGGTTCCCTTCGTGGCCCCGTTTGCCGCGAATTACAGCCTGGGGACGCTGTTCTTCACGTTCTTGAAGATCGGCGCCACGCTGTACGGCAGCGGGTATGTGCTGCTGGCGTTCTTGCGCGAAGATTTCGTCCAGCGGCTGGGCTGGCTGACCGACCAGCAGATCGTCGACGCCGTCGCCGTGGGCCAGTTCACACCTGGCCCGGTGTTCACTACCGCGACGTTTATCGGCTACCTCGTCGGCGGCCTGCCCGGGGCGATCGTCGCGACGGTGGCGGTCTTTCTGCCGTCGTTTGTGTTCGTCGCCCTCGTCTATCCGTTCGTGCCCAGGCTGCGCCAGTCGCCGTGGACCAGCGCATTTCTCGACGGCGCTAACGCGGCAGCCGTCGGACTCATGATCGCCGTGACCTGGCAATTGGGCGTGACCAGCATCGTCGACGCACTGACCGCGGCACTCGCCCTGGTAGCGGCAGTCTCGCTGATCCACTTCAAGGTGAGCTCGGTGTGGCTGGTGCTCGGCGGAGCGATCATTGGCTACACCTGGCGCCTGGTGGCGTTTGCATAGTTCCGTCACGGCCGACTTCGCCGCAGAAAATGACGTCGACAACAGGGGTCCCCTCTGGGGTCAACACCGTTTTCGTGTAGTATGAATCTACCAAACGGTCGTTTGATTCTTCGCTGAGAATGAGTGCCATGGCTCGCTCCTCTCGATCTAAAGTGCCGACCCAGCGGCGCGCTGCCATCGTGGCTGGGTTACGGACGCCTTTCGTGAAGGCGGGCACCGATTTCGCTTCGCTCGACGTTCTCGACCTCGCACGCGCTGTCACCGGTGAGCTGCTGCAACGGACCGCCCTCTCGCCGACCGACGTCGACCATGTGATCTACGGCAACGTGACGCGCCCGGTCCAGTACTCCAACATCGCGCGCGAGTTGGTGCTTGCGGCGGGGCTGCCCAAACAGACGCCGGCCGACACGGTGACGCTCGCCTGCGCATCGGCCTGCCAGGCGATCACCGACGCGACCAACCTGATCGAACGGGGCTATGCGGACGTGGTCATCGTCGGTGGCGTCGAAGTCCTGTCGAACGTGCCAATCGCGTTGAGCCCGCCGCTGGCTCGAGCGTTGGTGTCGGCCAGTCAGGCGCGTTCGCTGGGCGCTCGTCTCCAGACCCTTGTCCGACCCAACCTCAGCCTGGCCGACCTGATGCCAGTTGCTCCGAGTATTACCGAGACGTCGACCGGGTTGAGCATGGGCCAATCGGCCGAGCTGATGGCCAAGCTGAATGGCATCAGTCGCGCCGACCAGGACGCCTGGGCGCTGAGCTCGCATCGCAAGGCCGCCGCGGCCTGGGCGGACGGCCGTCTGGCCGAGGAAGTCGCGCCCGTGTACGTCGTCAACGACGGCGGACGCGCGGTCGTGCGAGACAACCACATCCGCGCCGACACCAGTCTCGAAAAGCTGGCCGCCCTGCGGCCGGTGTTCGATCGTCAGTACGGCACGGTCACCGCGGGCAACTCCAGCCCGCTGACCGATGGCGCCGCCAGCCTGCTGTTGATGTCGACCGACAAGGCTCGGGCGCTAGGCCTTCGGCCGAAAGCTCTGGTCCGTTCGTACGCCTACGCCGCGGTCGATCCGGCTGGGGAGCTGTTGATTGGACCCGCCTATGCCATTCCGAAGGCGCTCGAACGCGGCGGGCTGGATTTGAAAGACATCGACCTGGTCGAGATGCACGAGGCTTTCGCGGCGCAGGTTCTGTCGACCCTGCAAAAGCTGGAATCCAAAGAGTTCGCCGAAACGGAACTGGGCAGATCCGCGGCCGTTGGCTGCATCGACCCGAACGTGATGAACCTGCGCGGTGGGTCGATTGCGCTTGGGCACCCGTTTGGGGCCACTGGGGCGCGGTGCGTGCTCACCCTCGCCAATGAGATGGAACGGCAGTCGGCGCAGCTCGGGCTGGTGTCGGTGTGCGCGGCGGGCGGCGTGGGCGCCGCGATCGTCCTGGAGCGAACGTGACTTCCGCGGTGGTCGGGGGTCAGTTGTCAGTGGTCGGTGGCGACATTGGGCTGGCGGTATGGTTCGAGGCGCCGGCTGAGGATGGGATCGGGCGGATCGTCATCGATCGGCCGGATGATTCGGTCAACGCAGTAAACCCTGAGTTGGTCGAGGATCTGGCCGTGGCCGTTCGCGCGGCGCGCTCGTTCGAGGGCTTGCGCGGGTTGATCGTCGCCAGCGGCAAGGCCACCCAGTTCGTCGCCGGTGCTGACCTGAAGATGGTTCCGCGGGCGAACGATCCGACACAACTCGCGGCAGTTAGCCGACGCTTTCAGGCGGTGCTCGACGAGCTCGCCTGGCTGCCGTGCACGGTGGTCGCGGCAATCAATGGCCCGGCGCTGGGCGGCGGTCTGGAGCTGGCATTGGCGTGCGATTACCGAGTTGGGATCGACTCTCCTGGCCTGAGCGTTGGTCAGCCTGAAATTAATCTCGGGCTGGTGCCGGCCGGTGGCGGGACCCAGCGCCTGCCGCGGCTGATTGGCTTGCAATCGGCGCTCGATCTGATCCTGAGTGGCCGGCGGCTGAATGGGCGGCGGGCGCGCCGCCTCGGCTTGTTGGACGACGTTGTGCATCCGACGGTGCTCGGGCAAGCGGCGCGGGTCTGGGCTGGTAGGCCGAAGCGGCCTCTGGATCGGCCGCTCCACCTTGCGTTTAGCACGCGGGCGGCGATCGACGTCGCCGAGCTGACGCCGGCTGGCCGTGCGCTCATGTACGGCCGCGCACGCGATGCTGTTCTGGCTCGGACGCACGGCCACTACCCTGCGCCGCTCCGCGCACTAGAAGCAATTGAGATCGGCCTGGAGAAAGGCATGGCCGCGGGCCTTGAAGCCGAGTCGCGCGCCTTCGCCGACCTCGCCGCAACCGACACCGCGAAGCACCTGATCTGGTTGTTCATGGCGACACAACGTCAAAAGCGGTCAACCACGGGCCCCCGAGTGGAACGGGTGGGCGTCGTTGGCGCTGGGTTTATGGGCGCGGCGATTGCGGAAGTCTCGGCGGCAGCGGGGCTTCCTGTCAGAGTTAGGGATGTCAAGCCTGAGGCCGTGGCCAAGGGGCTCAGTGCGGTTCGCAAGATGATTGACGACGGCGTGGCGCGGCGGCGGTTTGATGCGCGCGAAGGGAGGCAGATCCTCCAGCGTGTGTCGGGGACGACCGACTATTCGGGCTTCTCAAAGGTAGACCTGGTCATCGAGGCCGTGTTCGAGGACCTGGCGATCAAGCAGAAGGTCGTCCAGGAATTGGAAGCCAACCTGCGACCGGACGCGGTGATCGCCTCGAACACGTCGGCGATTCCTATCAAGGACATCGCGAAAACGAGCGCCCATCCGGAGCGCATCGTCGGCATGCACTTCTTCTCACCCGCCCAGCGGATGCCGCTGCTCGAGGTCATCCGTCCCGACGGCGCTGCCGATCGCACCCTGCAAATGGCCGTCGCGCTGGGCACAAGGATGGGCAAGACCGTCATCGTGGTGGGTGATTCGCCGGGCTTTTACACCTCGCGTGTGCTGGGCGTGATGATGAACGAGGCGGCGCTCATGCTCACCGAAGGCGCCCGCATCGAGGACGTGGATCGCGCGATGACCGCGTTCGGCTTTCCCGTGGGACCGTTCGTCCTGTACGACGAGGTCGGCCTGGAGGTAGCCCAGCACGCGGGCGAGACCGTCGAGCGGGCCTTTGGTGACCGCGTGCCGCGCGCGAGCGTCGTGCCCCAACTGGTCGCGGCTGGCCAAACCGGCCGCAAAGCTGGCGCAGGCTTCTATACGTGGCACAGGTCACAAGTCCCACGCCCGCTGCGCGGCATCGTCAAACGGCCCGGTCGGACGATCAATCCAGATGTCCACAAAATGTCGGGCGCGCCGGCGCAGCGGACGTTCGGCGAGCAGGCCATCCAGGATCGACTGGCCTTGCTCTTCGTCAATGAGGCGATTCGCTGCCTGCAAGAGGGCGTGCTGCAATCGGCGGCCGACGGAGATCTGGGCGCGGTGCTCGGACTGGGCTTCCCACCCTTCAGGGGTGGACCATTCCACTACGCCGACACCCTGGGGCTGACAAAGCTGGCGGACACACTGCGCACGCTGGCCACAGCCCACGGCAGCCGCTACGACCCAGCGGAATTGCTTGTCGAGCGCGCCCGCCAGGGCCGCACGTTCTTTCAGGAGTAACGCAAGCTATGCGGGCGGAGAACTATTTCAGCGCGAACAAAGATCTCACGTTCTACTACGAGGCAGTTATTGACTGGGACCGGTTGGTGCCGTTCTTCGCCGACGCGGAAGATGTCGCGCGACCGTCAGAAACGGCGTCGAGTTGGCGGGAAGTGCTCGGCGTGGCGGGCGATTTCGTTGGCCGCCAGATCTCGCAGCGTGCGGCGGAGGTCGATCGATTGGGTACACCACACACGGGCGACATCAAGGTTTCGCCGCCGATGGCGGAGAACCTGCGCGGTCTGGCCGAGATGGGTTTGATCGGCCTCGGGATTCCCCGCGAATACGGCGGCGAAGGCATGCCGTTCGTCGTCCACTCGGCGATTTTCGAGATGCTCGCCCGCGCCGACGCGGCGACGATGGTCCAGTACGCGTTTTACTCGAGCCCGGCGGCGATGATCATGCGTTTCGGATCAGACGCACAAAAGGCGCGCTGGGTACCTCGCCTGGCCAAAGGCGAGATTATTGGCTGGGTGGCGATGACCGAGCCCGAAGCGGGTTCAGACGTGGGCAACCTGAGCACGACGGCCACTCGCCAATCTGACGGGACGTGGCGGATCGACGGCCGCAAACAATTCATCTCGAGCGGCAACGGCGAAGTGGGCGTCCTGCTGGCGCGCGCGATCCCGGGCTCGAAGGGTCTAAATGGCCTCGCGCTCTTTGTGGTGCCACGCTGCGTCCCCGACCCCGATCTCGGTGAGCGGCAGAACTTCGAGGTCGAACGAGCCGAGGAAAAGGTGTGCATCAATGGCTCGCCGACCTGCGCCCTGTCCTTCCACGACAGCTACGCCGAGATCATGGGCTCCCCCGGCGACGGCTGGCGGCAGATCACCACGTTCATGAACGAGGCGCGGATCGCGGTTGGGGTGCAGGCCTGCGGCGTTGCCCAGGCCTCTCTGACCGCCGCGACTGAGTACGCGAGCCAACGCATTCAGATGCACAAACCTATTCGCGAGCATCCGCTGGTGGCTGAGATGCTGCTCGACATGCAGACCACCGTTGCCGGGCTGCGCGCGCTGTGGATGGAGTCGGCCGTGGCCTATGACCTGGTCCAGGGACTTGAGCGCCAACTACGCGGGTTGTCCGAGGTGGACCCGCGGCGGCCAACCGTGGAAGCGCGCAAGAAGCGCCTCGAACGCTACCTGCGCGAGCTGACGCCGCTGGTCAAATACTTCGGCGCCGAAGAGGCCATTCGAGTTGCGCGGACGGGCATGCAGGTCTTCGGCGGCTACGGCGTGGTGAAGGACTACGAGGTCGAACGCCATCTGCGCGACAGCCTGATCCTGCCGATCTACGAGGGCACCAGCCAGATCCAGGCGTTGATGGCCACCAAGGACCTGCTGAGGACCGTGATGCGCACCCCAGGCCTGTTGCTTGTGCCGGGCGGACATAGTCCGTGGCTCACCGGGGCAAATCTGCAGGGCGAGCTGGGTCGGGTATATCGCCAGGCTCTGAGAAGCTTCAGCGCGGCGCTGGGCTGGCTGATGGTCGACGTCGGTCGGCAGATCGGTCCACGGCGCGCTGCGTCGTTGATGCGTGGCACGGGCAACCTCGAAGAAGCCGACCTGAGCTACGTGCTGTTGTCGGCCGAACGGCTCACGCAGATGCTGGCCCATCTGCACATTGGTCGGCTGCTGGCGCAGCAGGCCAGGCGCTGGCCCGAGCGGCGACCGATCGCCGAGCGTTTTCTCAAGCGGACGAGCGATGTGTGCGCGCTCAATGCGCGGCGGATCATGCGCGGCGACCGAGAACCGCTAGAGGCGATTGCGGAATGGCACGTCGAAACGGCGTAAGCACCGCGGCGTCGCGCCCGCCGAAGGAGCGTAGCGAGGAGGTCTACCGAGCCGCGCTCCGCCTATTCCGCGAGAAGGGTTACCACGCGACGTCCATGCAGGACATCGCGGCGGCAGTCGGGTTGTACAAGGGCAGCCTGTACCACTACATCGGTGGCAAAGAGGATTTGCTGGTGCAGGTGTTCGAGCGGGCGATGGGTACGCTCCTGGCGGACGTCGAGCGGATCGTCGCCGACACGTCGCTCGGGCCGAGCGCGCAACTGCGCCTGATTGTGCAGGCGCACGTCGCTTGCGTGTCAGAAAACCTGGACGCCTTGACGGTCTATTTGCACGAGTTTCGCGCGCTGGCGGGCGAATCGCTGGCCAACGTGCGGGCGCAGCGCGATCGGTACGCGCAGCTGGTGGCTGAGACCGTTGGGCGCGGGGTGCGGCTCGGGGAATTCGAGACCGCGGACATCGGGATCGCGACGCTCGGACTGCTGGGGATGTGCAACTGGGTGTGCCAGTGGTACCGCCCAGGTGGTCGGCTCGGGCCGGCGCAGATTGGCGGTTACTTTGCTGACCTCGTTCTCGGCGGGCTTAGCGTTTCGAACCGAACGCCAGCTCGCCCAGGGTCTCGCCGAATGCGCGAATGAGCGTGGCCGAGTAGCGGCCGCTCAGCTCGAGCAGCAGCTCTTCGAGGAAGCTGTTCTTGGGTACGCGCGTGGCCAGCCGATCGAGGAAACGGTTCAAGTAGGGCGTCAAGAACATCGAGATCGCCCAGATCAGCGCGAAGCGGATCAGGCCCTTCACCATGCTGTTTCAGGATAGTCGGCGTGCGGCGCTAGCGCGCGAGGATGGCGGCTAGGGCTTGGCGGACGCGGCGGAGGCGGTCGGGGCGTGGTGGGATCTGGCCGTAGCGGTCCCATTCGTAGGTGGCGGTGACTACGGCGATTGCCTCGATAGTCTCGGGAGCTTGAGTTGACAGGCGAGTCTGCAGCTGGCCCGTGGTTTCGGCTGGGCGACGAGCCAGGCCTTTGCTGGCGGCCCACTCGAGCAATGCGCGGTACGCGGCCCAGGCGTCAG
>WNFC01031850.1_pt1 | contig 11745 bp, 11 predicted proteins | sample 5400541 | NCBI WGS metagenome assembly WNFC01 (sample SAMN13153342, study PRJNA577476) | soil metagenome | isolation source: 120 cm saprolite under Douglas fir tree site 2 hole 2 replicate 1 | place: USA:California | collected 2015-04-18 | reverse complement strand
CCGAAGAGTGGCAGCAGCTCGTACGACCAGCGCGCGGTCGTCATGCGCTGCTGACCGAGCGGCGCGATGCGGATGACGAGCTCGGCGTGCTCGCTCGGCGGCGCGTCCTCGGTCCAGAGGCCGTCCGTCCCCTGCACGATGTCGCCGTCCCAACGGAAGTACTCGATCGAGCGGATGTCCGGCGAGCGTACGCGGAGGAGGTCGATCGCGTCCCCGTGCCGCACGAACTCCTCGTACACCGGTACGTCGTAGATCGACTGGCGATACGAATACGTGAGCGGCTCGCCCTCGTCGAGCGGCGCCACGACCTCGCGTCCGCCGTCGCCCGTCGCGAGAACGGGAACGGGGGTGGCGAGCGCCACCCCCGTCACCAGCACGGCACCGCTGAGCACCGCGATGCCGACGCGGCTACCCCTTCCAGACACCCTTCGACTTGTAGAAGTCGATCGCCCCGGCGTTGAACGGCAAGGGCGATCCGACCGATGCCGTCGCGAGCGTCAGCTCCTTCGCGGCGGCGTGGATGAGCTCGAGGTCGCTCTTGTTGTCGAACATCGTCTGCAGGATGGCCCGCGCGAACGCCGGGTCGAACTTCGCGTTCACGACAAGGAGGTTCTGTACGCCGGACACCGTCGTCTCGGGCACGTCCTTGTATGTCCCGGCCGGGATCTTCACCGGCACGTAGAACGGGCCGTACTTGTCGGACATCTTCTTGATCGCGTCGGCGTCGCTGAGGAGCCTGATCTTCACCGAGTTCGCGAGCTCGAGGATCGCGGACGTCGGCAGGCCGCCGCTGAAGAAGAAGGCGTCGAGCTTGCCGTCCCGTAGTCCGTTGGCCGAATCCGCGGCCGCGAGGCGCTCGCGCTGGATGTCCTTCGCGGGGTCCATGCCGAACGCTTCGAAGACACGGTTGGCGATGACCTCCGTGCCCGATCCCGCCGCGCCGACCGAGACGCGCTTCCCCTTGAGGTCGGCGATCGTCGCGATCCCTGAGGCGTCCTTGACCACGATGTGGGTGTAGTTGCCGTACATGACCGCGAGGGTCTGCGCATCCACCTTCTCGGTGAACGGCGCGTTGCCTTTCATCGCGTCGAACGCGGTGTCCGCGAGCGTGAACGCGAGGTCGGCCTTGCCCTGGCCGATGAACTTCATGTTGTCGACCGACGCGGTCGTCTGCTGCGCGCTCGCCGCGATCTTCATCTTCTTCGACAGGATGTCGGCAAGGCCGGCGCCGTACACGATGTACACGCCGCCGGTGCCGCCGGTCACGATGTTGAGGGTCTTGCCCTCGAAGCTTGGTGATGCCGTCGCCGCGGCGGTCCCGGACGGCGCCGGCGACGCAGCTGCGCGCGGCGCGGAACACGCCGCCGCCACGAGGAGCCCGATGAAGAGCGGTGCGAGGGATCGAACGGAGCGCCCCATATCCATACCTCCCGAACGCGGCGAGTCTAAGACGGGCGCTGCCGTCCGAGGCGCTGTGCGCGCCGCTCTTCGGCAGCAGCCAGGCGTCGCCGCTCCTCGTCGGTCTCGGCGATGAGCGTCGGAAGCGGGACGGGGGTGCCCTTCTCGTCTATCGAAACGAACACCAGATGCGCCGACGAGATGTGCACCACACTCCCGGTCAGCAGGTTCTCGGACTCGACGCGGACGCCGACCTCCATGCTCGACCGGCCGACGTGGTTCACCGATGCCTTCGCCGTGACGAGGTCGCCCACGTACACCGGGGCGAGGAACGAGAGCTCGTCGACGAAGGCGGTGACCACGCGGCTCCGGGCATGGCGCGTCGCGGCAGCGCCCGCGCACGCGTCGATCAGCTTCATGATCTCGCCGCCGTGGACGTTGCCGTACGGGTTTGCGTCCGAGGGAAGCATCGTGCGCGCCATGATCGTCTTCGAGTTCGAGACCGGCTTGCCCTGGACCACGGCCGAATCCTATGCGGGTCCCGCCCGGCGCGGAACGCATACTTCAGGCATGTCCGTGCTCTCGCGCGAAGAGCTGCGCGCGGCGCTCGCCGCGGATCCGCCGCTCGTCGAGGGCGTCGATATCGACGTCCAGCTCCAGACGAACGGCATCGACCTCCGCGTCGAGCGAATCCAGCGTCTCGCGTCGCCCGGACTCCTCGGCGCGACCGACGCCGTCCGTGAGCCGGCGGCGCGGGAGGACGTGCCGTCGGACAACGATGGTTGGTGGGATCTGCACCGCGGCGCGTACGTCATCACGTATCGCGAGAAGGTCAACCTGCCGCATGACCTCATGGCCCTTGCGCGTCCGCGGTCGACGCTCCTGCGCTCGGGCGTGGCGATCCACGCGGCGGTCTGGGACGCGGGGTACTCGGGGCGCGGCGAGGGGCTCCTCTCGGTATTGAACGCGCGCGGGTACCGGCTTCAGCGTGGCGCCCGGGTGCTTCAGCTCATCTTCTTCCGCCTGTCGACCCCGAGCGCGGAGGGATACAAGGGCCGCTATCAAGGAGAGAACCCGGGAACATGAGCATCCGCATCCAGGCGAATGGCCCGTACATGGTCACCGGGCCGATCACGGTCGAGGACGCCGAGGGGAACGTGATCACGGTGGCCGAGGGCAGGACGATCAAGCTCTGCCGCTGCGGCCACTCCGCGACCAAGCCGTACTGCGACGGCACGCACCGCCGCGTCGATTTCGTCTCGCGTCCCACCTTCGAACCGGAGCCGTTCATCTCGCACCAGGCGGTCGGGTCGCGTGAGGCGGACGATTAGGCAGCGATGCGCATGACCGCGGCCCGCGTGGTCTGGGCGCTCGGCGTCGTGGCCGCAGCCCTCGCGCTCATCGCCGCGATCCTTGTCGCGACCGCGCTGCCCTTCGGGTACGACTTCCGCGCGTACTGGCTTGCGGCGCACCACCTCGTCACCGGCGCGCCGCTCTACCAGGCTCCGAACGCCGTCCTCGGCCAGCCCGACGAGTTCCACTACCTGCCCGTCGTCGCCGTGCCGTTCATCGCGCTGCTACCGCTCTCCATCGAGGCCGCGTCGTGGGTCTGGTTCGCACTCGAGCTCGCTCTCGCCGTGGCCTTCGGTGTGAAGCTCATGTTCCGGCTGCCATCGGTCGCCCGTCCGTGGGCAGGGGCCGCGTACATCTTCTTCCTCCCGCTCGTGCTCGAGGTCACGCTCGGGAACCTGGACCTGCTGTGTGTGGTGCTCGCGCTCATCGCGTGGAACTGGCGCGGCCGGCCGAACGCCGCGTTCACCCCGTACGCCGCAGCGATCGGCATCAAGTTCCTGCCGGTGGTCCTTCTCCCGTTCTACCTGGCCGCCGGGTACACGCGGATCGTGTGGCGCGCGTTCGTCCTCGGGGCTGCCGCGCTCGCGCTGACGCTGCCGTTCCTGTGGGTGCCGATGGCCGACTTCTGGGCGCTGCTCCCCCGGTACCTCGACACCGAGTGGGTGCGCCTGCACGCGGAGCGAGAGCAGCCGGTCTTCCTCGCGACGATCGCGTGGTCCGATGCGTTCCCGATCGTGCTCGCGCTTCTCGCTGTCGTGGCCGGCATCGTGTTCGGCCGGAATGCGCGGGCGGATCCGGCGAGGGAGACGGAGTGGCACGACCTGGCGCTCGCGATCTCCCCGTACGGCACGCCGTTCGGATTCATCTGGACGACCTTCCTCATCGCCTCGATCCCGCTCTTCGTCGTGACGCTGCGGAAAGCGCTGCGTCTCGAGGGCCTGGAGCGTGTCCTGGCGATCGTCGGGCTCGTCGCGTGCTGGTGGGCGATGCAGATCGTGCAGGTACACGATCTGTGGCCCATCGTTGCCCACATGGTGGGCGTGCTCGGGCTCGTTGCCATCGCGCTCGTGCTCATGCGGTTGGAGCGCGATCAGGCGCTGGGCAGGTCGATCCCTGTGCGGCGCGCGACCTCGACCGCTTCGGGGTAGCCCGCGTCGGCGTGACGCATCACGCCGGTACCCGGATCGGTCGTGAGCACGCGCTCCAGCTTCTGGCCGCCGAGCGGCGTGCCATCGGCGACGCAGACCATCCCGGCATGGATCGAGTTGCCGATCCCGACGCCGCCGCCGTGATGAACGGACACCCATGTGGCGCCCGAGGCCGTGTTCGCGAGGGCATTCAGGATCGGCCAGTCGGCGATCGCGTCGCTGCCATCACGCATGTCCTCCGTCTCGCGGAACGGTGAGGCCACCGATCCCGAGTCGAGGTGATCTCGGCCAATGACGATCGGTGCCGAGATCTCGCCCGTTGCGACGAGCGCGTGGATCCGCGCGCCGAACTCCGCACGCTCGCCGTAACCGAGCCAGCAGACCCGCGCGGGAAGGCCCTGGAATGGGACCCGCTCGCCCGCGAGGGCGATCCAGCGGGTCAAGGTGCGGTCGTTCGGGAAGAGCTCCGTCACGAGGCGGTCGGTCCGCGTGATGTCTTTTGGATCTCCCGAGAGCGCGACCCAACGGAACGGGCCGCGGCCCTCGGCGAAGAGCGGCCGGATGTACGCGGGCACGAAACCCGGATACGCGAACGCATCGGCGAAGCCGGCGGACTGTGCCTCGCCGCGCAGGTTGTTCCCATAATCGAAGGCGACCGCGCCACGTTTTTGCAGCGCGACGATCGCCTCGCAGTGTCGCGCCATCGAGGCACGCGACGCGCGGACGTACGCATCGGGGTCGGAGCGCCGCAGCGTGGCCGCATCGACACCCGCGGGCACATAGCCGTCGAGCGGGTCGTGCGCGCTCGTCTGATCGGTGACGACGTCGACGTGCACGTTGCGGCGTACGAGCTCGGGGAGGACATCCGCCGCATTCGCGATGAGGCCGATGCTGCGCGGGGTCTTCGCGGCGCGGTGCCGTTCGGCGACGGCGAGCGCGCCGTCGAGGTCCGTGGCGATCTCGTCGAGGAACCCCTGCGCCTTGCGGCGCTTCGCGCGAGCGGGATCGACCTCGACGATGAGGCCGATGCCTTCATTCATCGTGATGGCCATCGGCTGCGCGCCGCCCATACCGCCGAGTCCCGCGCTCACGGTCAGCGTTCCGGCGAGCGTGCCGGCGAAATGCCGGCGCGCGACCGCGGCAAAGGTCTCGTACGTCCCCTGGAGGATGCCCTGCGTGCCGATGTAGATCCATGACCCCGCGGTCATCTGCCCGTACATCGTCAGCCCCAGCGCTTCGAGCTCGCGGAATTTCTCCCACGTCGCCCAGCGCGGAACGAGGAGCGCGTTCGCGATGAGCACGCGCGGCGCCCACTCGTGCGTCCGGAACACCCCGACCGGTTTGCCGGATTGCACGAGCAGCGTCTCGTCGTTCCGGAGGCGCTGCAGCGTGGCGAGGATGCGATCGAACGCCTGCCACGAGCGCGCCGCCCGCCCCGTGCCGCCGTACACGATGAGCTCGTCCGGCTTTTCCGCCACCTCGGGGTCGAGGTTGTTCTGGATCATCCGGAACGCGGCCTCCTGCGGCCAGGCAAGGCAGGAGAGCCTCGCTCCACGGGGCGCCCGCACGGTCCGAGCCGCGACCGCCATACCGAACGAATCCTAGGCGCGCGTGGGACCCGGCCCGAGCCGGGTCCCATCGCTCACGCGCCGTCGCTCTCTTAGCTAGTCGTCGTCGAGCGGCTCGTCGGTGACGTCGACGACGCCCTTGTTGTCGGCGAGCGGTCCGTTCTGATCGCCCTTGCCGGGGTGATCCGGGATCGTGATCAGCGTCGAGGCCGTGTTGTTGAAGTAGTTCGAGGAAGATGTACTCGTCCGCCCAGCCGACGCTGATGCCCTGGTTGCCGGGAATGCCTACACGGCCGCATCGGTCGTAGACCCGCGGGCCCGTCGGGACGTTGTTGCCGACGGAGGGCGGCGCCGGGTTCGTGTCGATCATGCAGAAGCCGTGCTTCGCCGTGCGCCACGCGAACCCCGTGGCCGGGTCGATGAGCTCGTACAGCGTGTAGTGCTTGAAATGGAAGTGGTTGTGACAGCTCGCGAACTCGTACAACCCGTCGTTCGCCGCGACGTGGACGTTCGGATCGCCGAGGGCGATCGGCCCGTCGCCGATGTTCGGCGTCTGCACCGAGAAGCGGATGACGCGGTGCGTTCCCGGAGTGACGCCGCCCTCCTGGACGCTGCACAAGAGTCCGGACAGCTTCTCGTCGCGCACGACCCACTGATGCGAGAGGAGGTCGCCGTTCACGACGAGGTCCGCCATGCCGCCGGGGACGCCGTTGTTCCAGCCCGGATCGGCCGACGCGCGATCTGACGGACCGATTACCGCCCACGCGATGATGGATAGGACGCCAAGCGTCGCGAGGTTGATGCGCATGTCCCTGCCTCCCTTTGAGCCTGCGCTTCAGCCCCGCAACCCACCCGACCGCCGGGCAGTCTGGCGCGGTTCCGCTGCGACGGCAAGTACCTGTCAGCGGACGTGGTTCTTGTCGAGGAAATCCTGCACCGCGGCGTTCCAGGCCGGAGCGGCCTCGCGCGGAGCGGCGTGGTGCGCTCCGGGGAGGATCACGAACTCGGCGCCGGGGATCCACGAGGCCCATTCGCGCGAGCCCTCGACCGTCGTCCGCGGCTCGTTCTCGCCGACGATCACCAGCGTCGGAACGTCGATCTTCGCGAGGTCGGCCTTCCGTGGACGCTGGTCCCACTCGCGAAGCACGGCGATGGCGCGTGCCGCGTCGTCGCGGGTGCGGCCGAGACCCGTGCCGGTCGTCGCGATGAGCCGGCCGAGCCACGAAGCCGCGAAGGCGGGGTCGGTCGTGGGCGGGCCCTCCGGCTCATCCGGCGAGGACCGCGGCTGCCGCGCGATCATCACAAGCCCGGTCCGTGCCGCGACGATCTCGTCCTCGAGCCACGCGCGACCGATGTCGTCCAGGTAGGGGACGGTGTGGCCGATCACGAGCGCGAGCGCGCGGCCGGGATGGTCGACCGCGAACTGGGCGGTCACCACTCCGCCGAGGCTCGACCCGCCCACGATCGCGCGCTCGATGCCGAGGGCGCTCAGCAACGCGGCGAGGTCGTTCGCGAGGTCGGCGGGCGTCCAGACGCCGGGCGGGGAGGCGGACCGTCCGGTGCCGCGGCGGTCGTAGGTGAGGAAGCGGTAGCGCTGCGAGAACACCGGCGCCTGCGCGAAGAGCCACGGCGTGTGGTCGTGGGCCTGGAGCACCATCGGCGTGCCCTCGCCGAGCGACTCGTAGAAGAGCTCGACCTCGCCCGCCATGACCCGCGGCACCGGCGCATCATGTCAGGCGCGGAGGAGGGGAGCACATGCCGGTCGAACTGCAGATCCTGTTCAACATCATCGGGACGACTACGAGCGTGCTCTTTTTCGTCTACGCGACCATCCAGTTCCGTGCATGGGTCTCTTCCCGTCGGCAGGAGACCGCGCTGACGCTCATGCGCACCGTGACGCCGCCCGACCTCTTTTCGCGCAACGCGCGGCGCATCTTCGAGCTACCCGACGACGCGCCGATGGACGCGATCCACGCGCTCGGCGCCGAGCTCGAGCAGGCCGTGCTCCAGGCTTGTATCAACTACGAGAACTGCGGCTACCTCGTGCACTCGCGGATGATCCCGCTACACCTGGTCGATGAGCTGAACGGCGGAATGGTCCGGCTGAGCTGGCGCAAGTTCCGCGGCTACGTCATGCAGTTCCGCGCGGGCAACCCCGCGGCGTTCGAGTGGTTCGAGTGGCTCTACGACCGCCTCGAGCAGTTCCCGCTCCCAAAAGGCGATCCCGCGCACGTGAAGTACAAGGACTGGAGACCGTAGGGGTGTCGAAGAAGAGTTACGACGGCTACCGCTCCTTCTCCTACCTCGTGGCCGGCGAGGACTACCAGGACATCCCGCTCGCGAAGGACACCGATCGCGTTCCGTCGGCCAAGGTCCAGCTCTCCGAGGCCGAGGAGAAGCGCGCACGCGCGCTCCTCGACCGCGAGCAGATCGTCTCGATGCACGACCACACCTCGATCTTCCCCGAGGACATGGGCCGTGTCCTCGAGCAGCGCCGTCAGGGCCGTGATGCGACCGGCTACGCGGGTCTTGCGATCTCGGACACCGACATCGTGTTCGAGAACTTCATGGACGGCACCGCGACGATCACGTCGAACAAGGGGTGGAAGTGGGACGACATCCTGTTCGATCTCGGGATGCGTTTCTCGGACATCGACCATCAAACAATGGTCTTTCTCGCCGGCGTACTCCCAGATCTCGAGCCCGCGAAGAAGGCGGGGCGCATCGCCTTCGTGCCCTGGCTCGAGGCGGCCACGGCGATCGAGAATGAGATCGACCGCGTCGACGTCCTATACGGGTTCGGCGTGCGCGGGATGGGCATCACCTACAGCGAGGCGAACACCCTTGGAAGCGGCCTGCGCGAGAAGAACGACTCGGGGCTGTCCGATCTCGGGCGCGCTGTCGTAAAGCGTATGAACCGGCTCGGCATGACGATCGACATCGCGCATTGCGGCGACCGGACCGGCATCGAGGTGATCGAGACGAGCGCGAAGCCGATCACCATCACGCACGCCGGCGCGCGCGGACTCTGGGATTCGCGCCGCATGAAGACCGACGAGACGCTGAGGAAGCTGGCCGAGCGCGGCGGCGTCATCGGCATCGAGGCGGCGCCGCACACGACGCAGGTGAAGGGCCGGCCGCACGACCTCGACGCGGTGATGGCGCACATCGAGTACTGCATCGACCTGATCGGCGTCGATCACGTCGGTCTCGGGCCGGACACGCTCTTCGGCGATCACGTCGGCCTGCACAGCGCCTTCGCCGTGCAGCTCTCGCTCTCGGCCATCCGCGACAGCGGGCCGTCGTACACCGCGGTGAAGTTCGTCGACGGCATGGAGAACCCCGGCGAGGCCATGCGCAACGCGGTGCGCTGGCTCGTGAAGCACGGCTACAGCGATACGGACGTCGCGAAGGTCGCCGGCGGGAACGCGCTGCGGGTGCTGAAGGAGACCTGGGCCCTCTAGTCGACGGCGCGCTGCCGGCGGCCGCGCTCCTCCGGTGGACGGACATCGCGGAACGTCAGGTAGATGAGCCCGTCGTAGAGGATCTTGAGGCCACCTGCGATGAAGAAGGGGAGCCCCAGCGCCGCGACGCTGAACGCAACCCCCGCGAACGTCGGTGAGATCGCGCTCGCGGTGGTCCGGGCGACGTTCGTGATCCCAGCCGTCGCGGTGCGCTCATCGGGATCGACCACGGCCATCGTGTACGACTGCCGAGTCGGTACGTCCATCTGCGAGATGCTCATGCGGGCGAGGAAGGCCGCGACCGCCAGCCCGGCGGTCGGCGCGAGCGGCACGAGCATCAGGAGGACATTCGAAGGCAGGTGACTGAAGACCATCGTGTTCAGGAGGCCGATGCGCGCGGCCAGCCAGCCGGCCAGGAGCAGTGACAGACCCGAGAGGATGCCGACGAAGAAGAAGATGATCGCGAGGTCGGAGGTCGGGAGGCCCCAGCGAAGGAAGAACCAGTACGAGACGATCGACTGCACGACAAGCCCGCCGGCGAAGGCATCGAGGCCGAACAGCCCCGAGAGCTTCGCGACCGTGCCCGCGCTCCGGTGGATGCCGATGAAGCGGCGCCCGCCCTCGACGTGCGCGCGCTCCACCTTCTCCGACAGCGTGAGGAAGACGAGGAGGTTCACGAGGCCGATGAGCGCGTACAGCCAGAACAGCGGGCGGTACGTATCGGCACCCTGGAGACCAAGCGCGGCGAAGACGCCCACCGTCGCGGCCGCGAGCGATCCGATCGCTCCCGCGAGGTTCGCAACGGTGTTGTAGACGGAGAACAGCCAGGTGCGGCGGTCATCCGGTGCCGTCTGCGGCAGGATCGCCTGTTCGACCGTCTGGAAGACGCCGACCTCCGAGCTCGTCGCGCTGATCGTCCCGGTGAACGCACCAAGCAGCAGGGGCCAGAAGCCGTCGCTGATCGCGAAGACGCCGCCGCCCACGGCCATGAGCGCGGCCATCGTCGCGAGCGTGCGGCGGCGGCCGTAGCGATCGGCGGCGAGCGACCAGACGATCGTCATGAGGGCGGACCCCCCGATCGCCGCGGTGAAGACGAGCCCGACCTTGGTGGGGCCGAGGCCCAGGCGATCGAGGAAGACGCCGAGCACGACCGCGAGGTAGCCGTAGGCGAACGTGCGGAGGACCCGCGTGAGAAGCAGCTTCTTGCCGTCGACGCTGAGCCAGTCGAGCACCGTTCCTCCAGTCCTGTCCCTCCGCCGCAGAATAGGTGGATGGACCTCGTCACCCTTGCGATCGCGGCGACGCCATCGTTCATCGCCAGCGCCGTCGAGTTCGTGGAGGCCACGACGATCGTCCTCGCCGTCGGCCTCACGCGCGGCTGGCGCGCGCCACTTGCCGGCAGCGCACTCGCAGCGCTCACCCTCGCGGCCATCATCGCGACGCTCGGCGTCGCTCTCGTGACGGTGATCCCGGAGCGCTTCCTGCTCGGCCTGGTCGGCACGCTGCTGCTGCTCTTCGGTCTGCGCTGGCTGCGCAAGGCGGTGCTCCGCTTCGCGGGCATCGTCGCGCTCCACAACGAAGAGGAGATCTACCGCCGGGAGGTCGCCGAGCTCCGCGCGCAGGGCCTGAAGAAGACCGAGTGGGATTGGGTCGGCACGGTCGTCGCGTACAAGGCCGTGCTCCTCGAGGGCATCGAGGTCGCGTTCATCGTGATCTCCTTCGGCGCGAAGGGGATGACCGCGCTGAACGCCGCGATCTGGGGCGCTGTCGCCGCGGGCGTCATGGTGATCGGCCTCGCGTCCGCGCTCCGGCAGCCGCTCACCGCCGTCCCCGAGAACCTCCTCAAGTTCGTCGTCGGGGCGATGCTCACGACCTTCGGAGTGTTCTGGTTCGGCGAGGGCGTCGGCGCGGAGTGGCCCGGCGACGCCGCATCCATCCCGTTCATCCTCGGCGGGCTGCTCCTCGCCTGCTGGCTTACCGTGCGGCTTCTTCGCGGGATACTGCCCGAGGGCGCGCGCGTCGAGGCACGCAATGTCTAAGGCGCTGCGCGCGGTCTGGGACAACACCTATGGGCTGCTCGTCGACGACGGCCAGCTCGCGCTCGGCGCGATCATCGCCCTCGCGGTCACCTGGCTCGTGGCCCAGATCAGCGCGTGCCCGACGCGCCGCAGGCCGAACAGCGCGAGGATCGCCGCGGCCAGCCACGCGACGCCCATGAGCCAGGGATACGCGAGGTCCGTTCCCGACAGGACGCCGTGGAGGAACGCCGCCGCGAACGCGAGGTACGAGAGTCGGTGGAAGGCGAGCCACTGGCCGCGTGTTAGACGCGTGCGCGACCAGGCCGCTATCAGGACGACGACGAGCAGCTGCACGCTGATCGTGCCGAGCCCGATGGCGAAGGCGCCGTACGAGACGCGGAACGGCATGAGGAGATCCGCCAGGCCGACCTTCGAGTACGGGTCGAGCAGGATCGCGATCACGTGCGCCAGGCCGAGCGGCAGCCAGAGCACCGTGGCGTACGAGTGGAGCTCACTGATCGCGCGATTGGTGGACAGCCAGCCGAGAGACTTCGGCCGGAGCGCCATACCGGTGAGCGAGGACAGTGAGAGCGCGACGAGCGACGCGACACCGGTCGAGCGCGCGACGATCCAGACGGTCTGGTCGCCGAAGAGCGCGAGGCTCACGACGAGTGGGTCTTCGTGCGCGTGGCCGCCGTGGTGGTCGTCACGCGACCGGTGAGCGTCGTCGTTCGCGACGTCGTTGTGCGCGTGGTCGGCGCGGGCGTGACGGCGACCGTCTGCGCGGATGCGGTCG
>WNFC01028777.1_pt1 | contig 11745 bp, 11 predicted proteins | sample 5400541 | NCBI WGS metagenome assembly WNFC01 (sample SAMN13153342, study PRJNA577476) | soil metagenome | isolation source: 120 cm saprolite under Douglas fir tree site 2 hole 2 replicate 1 | place: USA:California | collected 2015-04-18 | reverse complement strand
TGTCCGGCATCACCTCGCGCACCTTCTTGATGACTTCGAGCGAGTTCGCGGTCGGCAGCACCCACACGCCCATGAACGTCGCCGCCTGGCCGTTGAAGCGGACGTCGGAGTCGGAGTTCTCCGCTCCGAGCACGACGTCGGCCACGTCTCCGATGCGCACGACCACTCCCTTGTCTTCCTTGACCACGAGCTGGCGGAACTCGTCGGGCGTGCGCAGGTCGGTATTGGCGACGAGGTTCACCGACACCATCGAGCCCTTGGTGCGGCCGAGGGCGGACAGGTAGTTGTTCTGGGCCAGGGCGCTGCGGACCTGCGAAGGGGAGATGCCGAGGGCCGCCATCTTGTCCGGCTTGAGCCACACGCGCATGGCGAAGGTCCGGTCGCCCAGGATGTCCGCGCGCTGGACGCCGCTGATCGCGCTCAGGCGGGGCTGGACCACGCGCGTCAGGTAGTCGGTGATCTGGTTCTGGTCCAGCTCGTCGGAGGCGAAGCCGAGATACATCGCCGCGAATTGCGTATCGGCGGTCTCGAGCTCGATGACCGGCGCCTCCGCTTCCGGCGGGAGCTGGTTGCGCACCTGCGCCACCTTGGCCTGGATCTGGGTGAGGGCGGCGTTGGTGTCGTAGTTGAGCCGGAGGTGCACGGTGATCGTGCTGAGCCCCTGGGCGCTCGACGACTCCATGTAGTCGATGCCGTCCGCGCTGGCGATCACGCGCTCGAGCGGGGTGGTGATGAACCCGCGCACGAGATCGGCGCTGGCGCCGACGTAGGCGGTGCCGACGCGGACGACCGCGATGTCGCTCCGGGGATACTGGCGGACGCTGAGCGAGCGGATGGCCTGGAGCCCCGCGATCAGGATGACGAGGTTGACCACCAGGGCGAGGACCGGCCGCTTGACGAAGAGATCGGTCACACGCATCAGTTGTCCTCCGGCTTGGGCGCCGATTCGTTCCCCGGCAGCGTCTCGTTGTACACGCGCACGGCGGCCCCGGTGCGGAGCTTGAAGGCCCCCGAGGTCACCACCTCGTCGCCGGGCCTGAGACCCGAGAGGACCGCCACCTGGTCCCCACGGGCGCCTCCGAGCTTCACGAACTGCTGGTGCACGCCGCGGTAGTTCCGGCCGCCGGGCCCGTCGAGGTCGCCCACGACGTACACGGAGTCGCCGTACGGCGCGTAGCTGATGGCGGAGGCGGGCAGGGCGACCACCGTCTGGCTGCTGCCGACGGCGACCTGCGCCTTCACGAACGTGCCCGGGCGGAGGCGGCCGCCGGGGTTGGCCAGCGTGGCCTGGACCTGGATGTTGCGCGTGGCCTCGTTGACGACGGAGTCGATCGCGGTGATGCGCCCGGTGGGCGCGGTCCCGGCGAGACCCTCGGAGTCGACGCGCACCTGCGCGCCGATGCGCAGCTGCCCGAGATCCTGCTGCGGCACCGAGAAGTTCACGTAGACGGGATCGATGGCCTGCAGCGCGACCACGGGATCCCCGCCGCTCAGGAACTGGCCGAGGTTGACCTGGCGGATGCCCAGCACCCCCGAGAACGGAGCGCGGATCTGCTTGCGCTCGATGGTGGCGCGAATCTCCCCCACCTTCGCTTCCGCCTGCTTGTGCTCGGCGCTCGTGCGATCGAGCTCGGACTGCGCGAGCACGCCTTGCCTGACGAGCTCGCGAGATCGCTTCGACGATGCCCGGCAGATCGGCGCTGACGGTCACCCCGCGCACGGCGGCGACGGTGCCGATCGCGCTGAGGGAGGCCGGCCAGAGGTCCTGCCGCGCCACGGTCGTGGTCACGGCCTCCGGTGGCGGCTGGAAGGAGGCGGCCATGGCCATACCCGCCTGGATCTGTCTGACCTTGATGGTCCCCACGATGCCCAGGAAGGCCGCTACTGCCACCAGCATCACGATCATCCGCTTAGTCATAGAGCTCCATAGCTTTCACTTGGTCCGGCCGCGCCTCGGCGCTTGCCGGCCCTGGGTTCGAGAAGATTCGGCATCGCATGGTACCGGCATAGACGATTCAGCCCTGAACTATGATCCGTAAAAAAAGGTCACTGGCAGTCGCGCAGGGAACGGAGCAGCTCGACCAGGTGCTTCCGCTGGCGCTCGGGAAGAGGCGCGAAGAACTCCTTTTCCGCGGCCTCCAGGGCGCGCAACCCGGCGGCGTGACGGGCGCGCCCTTCGGGGGTGAGCTCGGCGAGGATCGAGCGCCGGTCCTTCGGGTCGTCGGCGCGGCGGACCAGCTTGTCCGATTCCAGACGATCGACGAGCTGGGTGATGTTCGACCGCACGCACGCGCACTCCTCGGCCAACCGGCGCAGCGGCAACGGCTCGTCCGAGGCGACGAGCCGGGAGAGGAGGCCGAACTTGGCCAGAGACAGTCCGAGCGGGTCGAGCGCCGCTTCGAGTCGCCCCTCGATCGCGTGCAGCGTCCCCATCACCTCCCGGGAGAGGACGCCGGGAGCGACATCATTCATGACTGCATTATACAGCTCGGAGTCAGCTCGTCAAGCTCGGGCCGCCTGTCTTCCCGGGCGACCAGCGGGCCGGCGGGATCGCGGACATCTCCGCCGCCGGAGCGGGCTGGCCGAACAGGAAGCCCTGCACCAGGCTGATGCCGATCCGCTTCAACGTCTCCATCTCTTCCGGATCCTCGACGCCTTCCGCGACCACGCGGGCGCCGAACGGACCCGCCAGCTGCTCGATGGAGGCGAGCACGGCGCGCCGATGGAAGTCGCGGTGGCAGCCGGTGACGAAGTAGCGATCCACCTTCAGGTAGTCCGGCCGGCACTCGCAGATCATCATGTAGTTCGAATGGCCGAGCCCCACGTCGTCGAGCGCGATGCGGGCGCCGAGCCGGCGCAGGCCGGCCAGGGCGGCGCGGAAGCTCACCACGTCCCACGGCGGAGCATGCTCCACGATCTCCACGATCAGGCGCAGGGGAGAGATCCCGCGCGCTTCCAGCGCCGCCCCCAGGAAATCGACGAACCCGCCGTCCATGGCCAGGCTCGAGGCGTGAACGTTTATGCCGAGCCGTATGTCCGCGGGCACGCGCAGGGCGGCATCGAGGATCGCTTCCACGCAGGTGCGGTCGACCAGGGCCTCCTTGTTCTTCTTGCGCGCGTACTCGAACAGGATCGTGGGCGCCTCCGCGATCGTGCCGCGCGGCCCGCGGATCAGGGCCTCGAGATAGTGCGCTTCCGGCCGCGGCGCCTGCATGTCGAGGACGGGCTGGAAGCACACCGAGAGGCTGCCGCGCTCGAGGATGCGGTCGATGAGGAAGCGCTCACCCACGGAACACCCCGGTCAGTCTGAAGGCGAGTTGGCCGAGATCCGGCAGGTAGGGAGGCGCGTTGACGACGGCCTGCGCGCCGCGTGCCCTCGCCTCCGCCTCCATGGCCGGCGAGAGGTCTCCGAGGACGATGACGACCGCCTCCGGATCGCGCCGGCGGATGTCCTGAAGCCGATCGAGGCCGGCCCCGACGTCGTCCCGCTGAGCCGGGATGCCGACGATGGCCAGATCGTGATGTCGGATGCCGTCGTCCGAACCCTCCTTCGCCTGTCCCACGTCTACTGTCCAGCCGAGGTTCTGGAAGTAGCGCGCCGTCCGGCTCCGATCGGCTCCCTCTTCGAAGGCGACGAGGACGCGTCGGCTCGTCGCGCGCGTCTCCTCCGTCTCGACCCAGGCCGACGGTTGCTCGTCGGACCGCATTCCATAAGGGACCCGCCGACGCGACTCCCCCCCGCGCATGACGCTCCGCACCGTCCGTACGACGTCCATCCACACCGTTCGCAATTCCAGTTTCTCCGGACCGAGCGACACCGCCCGCGTCACGGGACCGTTTGGCAACATGTCTGCCAGATTTCCACTCAGCCCAGAGTGGTTGCGCCCGGTGAGGAGTGCCGGACGAACCCTCGGCCTCTTAACTGTCCAATCGTCCAAAAGGGAGGCTCGAGGCCGAGACTTCTTCGCCGTCCGAGCCCATACCGTGGTGCGGAGAGGCAAGAGCGATGCCGACGCGGATCGCCGAGGAATGGCCGTGATGTCAATGACTTGCCGTCAGGGCTCTCCGGAAGCCATCCGGAGATCAGGAACGCTGTCCGGATCCCTGGAAGACCGGAGGGTGGGGGCACGAGAGACCTTCGGCATGGCGCAGCACTCGCGCCGCCATGTGCTCGAGAGGGACGACCTGGTCGGCGGCCCCGCGTTCGATGGCGGCGCGGGGCATGCCGAACACGACACAGGACGCCTCGTCCTGGGCCAGGGTCACGGCGCCCGCCTGCTTCATCTCCATCAGACCGGAGGCACCGTCGTCGCCCATGCCGGTCAGGATGGCGCCCACGGCATTCCGGCCCGCGGCCGCGGCCACCGATCGGAAGAGGACGTCCACGCTCGGCCGATGGCGGGAGACGAGAGGACCGTCGCTCAGCTCCACCGTGTAGTGCGCCCCGCTTCGCCGGAGGGCCATGTGACGCTGGCCAGGAGCGATCAGGGCGCGGCCGTCGAGCACCCGATCTCCGTCCTGAGCCTCCTTCACCTCGATCCGGCAGGTGCGGTCGAGACGATCGGCGAAGGCACGCGTGAAGCCTTCCGGCATGTGCTGCACCACCAGGAGGCCCGGCGCATCGGGCGGCATCGCTTCCAGGATGGCGCGCAGGGCTTCCGTTCCTCCCGTAGACGCGCCGAGGGCGATGACCTTGTCCGTCGTCGTGGCCAGGGGCAGGCGCGGGCGCGGCGTCCGCGGCGTCGCGAGGTCCGCCGCGGGCGGGAGCGGACGCGTGACCGGGCGCCGCACGCGGGCGGTGGCCGCGGCCATGACCGTGTCGCGGAGCATGAGCGCCGAGTCGTGGAGGAATCCCTTGACCCCCAGCCGCGGCTTCTCGATGACGGCGACGGCGCCGCCCTCGATCGCGCGGAAAGCCGCCTCCGTCCCGCGCGCGGCCAGACCCGAGCAGACGACGACGGGAATGGGGTCCCGGGCCATGACCGTCTGCAGGAACGACAGCCCATCCATGCCGGGCATCTCGAGGTCGAGCACGATCACGTCGGGCCGGAACGACTGCATCTTGTCGAGCGCGATGAGCGGATCCGCGGCCACCGACACCGTGATCGACCTCTCGCGCGCGAGGATCACGGTCAGCACCTGACGCACCACCGCAGAGTCGTCGACGACGAGGACGTGGATGTCTTTCTTCACGCCGGCGAGATCGAGTCCCTCGTGGCCACGAGGGCGGTCCCCACGTGCACGCCGAGCATCTCCAGGAGATCGAAATCCGCGCCGCTCAGCTCCGACCGGCGGTCCGCGAGCCGGAAGATCGCGATGGCGCCGACCACGACCCCGTCCACCCACATCGGAATGCAGGCGCTCGGCCGGCGGGGAGAGGTGGCGGGGTCCGGCACGCCGACGAAGAGCTTGCCCGCGCGCATGGAGTGCAGCTCCTCGCGGAGGCGGCGGTTGCTCTCTTCGAGCGCGCCCACCTTCCGTTCCAGCCGCTGCCGATCGTCGTCCCACGCTCCCTCTTGCGGGACCTCGCTGGGGAATGCCGCCAGCGCCCTCATCTCACTCATGGACTCCCTCCCCCCGCCCGTTCCGGCGGAGTTCTGCGTGCGCGTACACGGTGGGGCCGACGCTCCGCGTGCGCGCGTTGAGGCCGGTCACCGTCTCCGCATGGCCGAGCAGGAGGTACCCCTGCGGGTCCAGTCGATCGAGCAGGCGCCCCACGACCCGCGCTTTGGAGGCGGCGTCGAAATAGATCAGGACGTTCCGGCAGAAGACGAGATCGAAGCGGCCCGCGAACGTGAACGGCTCCGCGTTCAGGTTGAGCCGCTGGAAGCGCACCCGCGACCGGACGAGCGGGCCCGCCTTCATGCGGCCCTCCTCCGGGCCGCTGCCCCGGAGCATGAAAGCCTTGAGATAGGCGCCCGGGATCTCCTTCGCCTTGTCGATCGGCCAGACGGCGGCGTGCGCCCGATCCAGCACGCGCGTCGAGAGGTCGGTGGCCACGATCTCGATCTCCCAGCCGGACGAAGGCGGGAAGCTGGCCCGGAAGGCCATGGCCATGGAATAGGGCTCTTCCCCGGTGGAGCAGCCCGCGCTCCACACGCGGACGCGCCGCGCCATGGTCCCGGCCTCCGCGCGGGCGCGCCACTCCGGGAAGACGTGGCTCTCCAGGAACTCGAACTGCCGCGGCTCGCGGAAGAAATGCGTCTCGTTCGTGCAGATGCAGTCCAGCATGCGCACCCGCTCCTGAGAGTCGCTCTCCACGAGCTCGTAGTAGGCGGCGAAGTCGAGGCCGAGCTCGCGCAACCGCCGGGCCAGACGTCCCTCCACCAGCACCTTCTTGGCGTCGGAGAGGTGGATCCCCGCCTCGCGCTGGATGAGGGCCTGGAAGAGGCGGAACTCGCGCGGGGTCAGCACACGCGCGGCGGCGGACGGCGCGTACGCACGGGGCATGTCGGAGCCGGCCACGGCGAGGATGGCGTTCGTCATGTCCGTCAGAAGCTGAGGAGGGTCTTCAGCTCCCACCTCCGCTCGGCCGGCTTCACGAGGCCGGAGTCGTAGTCGACGCCGTCGTAGGCCGCGAGCAGGGCGACGGCCTGGGGAGCCTTCAGGAGGCGAAACCAGTAGGCTGCGCCGACGATGACCTCGCGCTTGCCCGCGGCGACGGCCGTGTTGGGCTGGTAGTGGTCGTAGCGCAGCAGACCCTCCAACCCGGCAAACGGCCGCGGGCTGACCCAGACCGACCATCCCTTCGCGCGCGTCTCCGCCGTGGGCGAGAGCCCGCTGGGCTGGTCATGAGCGCGGAGATAGTGGGCGCCGAGGTTGAGCCGCCGGTGCTCGAAGGTGACGTCGGTGGCCAGGCGGTTGCGTGAGGCCCTGGCGACGGGAGCGTCACGATCGTAGAAGACGTGCAGGCGGAGTCCCTTGAGCAGCGCGTGATTCGGACGCGGCCGCAGGCTGCCCCGGATCTGGAATGCCTTCCGGCCGTTGACCTCCGCCTTCGTGTAGGTCTCGCCGTTGTAGATGCCGGCGTGGACGTCTCCGTAGGCACGGGGAAGGTCGTAGTGCCCCGACACCCCCACGTCCGACGAGCTCAACAGCCCCTGCCGCTCGGCGAATACCGTGCCCTGGAACCGATAGCGGTAGATCCCTTCCATGAAATCGACGTACGGCGTCTGCTGCTGGCCCAGGCGGATCCAGGCTCCCTTGCCCGCCGGCCCGAGCTTGTCGAAGGAGGCCTGCGCGAACGCGTACTTGATGCGCACGGTGAGGCTCCCGTCGAAGCTCGTGCCCACCTTGAGGTCCGCGGGCAGGCCCGTTCCGGAAACGTTGGTGGTCTGGCGCGCCGCGACGTCGGGCGTGATGCGGAAGGAGAAGAAGTCGGCGGCTCCCCCGGTCAGGTTGATGTAGGCGCGGCGCACCTCGAACTCGCTCTTGTGGACGGGAGCCTTGTCGCTGTCCGTGATCCGGGGCGCCGCCTGGTACGTGAAGTCGGTGAAGATCGTCGCCCCCAGCTTGAAGGAGACGTCCGCGGCCTTTGGTGCGGGCGACGGCGGAGCCTGCGCCGAGGACGCGCGCCCGACCGCCAGCGCCAACAGCGTGAGGGCCGCGCGCACGGCCACATGCACGCGGCTTGTCTGTCCGATCATGACCCGAGGGCCCCGCTCGACACGGCCTCGCCGGGAAGGCTCTCCCCCGTTTCGATTGCCGCCGCGTCCACCGGGATCGCGGCGGGCGGGGCCGCGGATCCGTGTCCCGAACGGCGGCGGCGGCTCGATCTCGGTCGCGGGCAGGTCGAAGACCTGGGTCACCGCGTCGGCGAGCAGCCCCATCACGGTCCGCTCGCCCTCCAGGACCATCTCGACGACGACCACGCAGCTCCGCTTGGTCACGACGCTCTCGGAGAGTCCGAGCTTGACCGCGAGGTCGACGACCGGCACCACACTGCCGCGAAGGTTGATGACGCCGCGGATGCTCCGCGGCGTGGTCGGCACCCTGGTCACGATGTCGTACTCCAGGATCTCCCTGACGCGGAGGATGCCGATCGCGTACTCCTCCCCGGCGATGTGGAACCCGAGGTACTGCGAGTGTTCGCTGAGAGTCGATTGGCTGGCCATCGCCGCCTCCTAGAACGCCTTGAAGTCACGGTCGTGCGGACCCGCGGAGAGGGAGAGAGCGGCGACGGGCGTGGCCACCCGCCCGTTGCTCCGGGGCGGCGCGGCATGCGCCGCCGCCGCCACCGGCGCGACCATCGGCCGCACCGCCGCGTCCTGGCCGGCGAGACGGAAGTGCGATACGAGCTGCTGCAGGGCCTCGGCCTGGGCAGCCATCTCCTCCGCCGTCGACGCGAGCTCCTCCGCGGCGGACGCGTTGCGCTGGGTGACCTGGTCGACCTGGCTCATCGCGCGGTTGATCTGGGCCACGCCGGACGACTGCTCGGCCGACGCCGCCGAGACCTCCTGAACGAGGTCCGCGGTCTTGCGGATCCGCGGCACCAGCTCGTCCAAGAGCTGCCCGGACCGCTCGGCGACGCCGACGCTGGAGGCGGAGAGGCCACTGATCTCCTTGGCCGCGGACTGGCTCCGCTCCGCCAGCTTCCGCACCTCGGTGGCCACCACCGCGAACCCACGCCCGTGCTCGCCGGCACGCGCGGCCTCGATGGCGGCGTTGAGGGCGAGGAGGTTCGTCTGGTAGGCGATCTCCTCGATGATCGATACCTTCTCCGCGATGCTCCTCATGGCCACCACCGTCTGCTTGACGGTGCGGCCGCTCTCCTCCGCTTCCTTGGAGCCGCTGACCGCGAGCTGCTCGGTCTGGCGGCTGTTCTCCGCGTTCTGGCGGATGGAGGCGGACATCTGCTCCAGGCTCGACGTCGTCTCCTCGACGGAGGCGGCCTGCTCGCTCGTGCCCTGCGACAGCGTCTGCGACGTGGCCGACACCTGCGACGAGGCCGACGAGAGCCCGGCCGCGCCCGAGCGGATCTCCGACATCGTCGCGGTCAGGCGGCTCACCATGTCCGCAAGCGCGTTGCCCAGCGCATCGCGCTCCGACTGCGGGGACACCTTGACCGTCAGGTCGCCGCCGGCGATGGCCGTCGCCGCCAACACCATCTTCTTGAGCGAGGCCACCATGGTCTGCATGGCGCGCAGCAGCTGCGCCGTCTCGTCCGCGCCGCGCGCGTCGATGCGCGCGTCGAGATCGCCTTCCGCGACCTGCTCCGCCACCTTCACCGCCGCCGCCAGTGGCGTCGTGATGCTCCGCGTGATCACGACCCCGGCAAACGCGGTCAGGGCCAGGGCCGCCGCCATGACCGTGAACATGATCGCGAGCGTGCGCTTGACGTTGGTCGCCACCACCGCGTCGAGGGCCTGCATGGCGTTGGAGTGCTTCTGCGCGAACTCGGCGGCGGTGGTCTCCAGACGACGGATCTCTTCCTTGAAGGGCCCGATGGCCGCGTTGGCGTCCTGCGGCGTCTTGACCGTGCCCTCGCGCATGGCGGCCAGGACCTTGTGGAAGCCCTCCTCGTAGGAGGCCGCGTCCGCCCGCATCGAGCGCACGGTGTCGCGATCGCCGTCGCTCTGGACGAGCTTGTCGAGAGCGGCGAGGCTCTCGTCGAGGCCCTGCTTCTGCTCCGTCCACTTGTCCAGGTATTCCGCTTCCTTCTCCGCGTTGCCGATGTTCAGGAAGCTGTCCTTCTCGAAGCGCCTCAGGGCCAGCGTGCTCGAGCGCGCCTGCTGGGAGTGGGCGACGAGGGGATACGCGACCTTGAGGACCTCGCGCGCCATCGCGTCCATCGTCTGCAGGCCCCAGTAGGAGGCCGCGCACACGGCCCCGGTGAGCAGCAGCACCGAGCCGAAAGCCAGGCCCAGCCGCCGTCCGATCTTGACGTCCTTCAACATCGAAGTTCTCCTCGCCCCTCGGGGCATCAACACGTCGTTGCTTTAGGTTTCCGTTTCGCGGTCGTCTCCGCCGCTCGTCTCGTCCGCCCCCGCCAGCGCGCGCGCCAGCAGCGCGGGCACGTCGAGGATCAAGGCCACACGCCCGCTCCCGAGGATCGCGGAGCCGGAGATGCCGGGCAGCCCGCGGAAAATGCGTCCCAGGGGCTTGATCACGGTCTGGCTCTCGCCGTAGAGGTCGTCCACGACCAGTCCCGCGGGCGCGCCGTCGTCCTGTTTCACGACCACGACGTGCTCGCGGCGGCCTTCGCCGGCCACTCCGAACAGGCGGCGGAGTCTCACGTAGGGCAGGGCGGCGCCACGCAGGCTGATCACCCCGCGGCCGCCCCCGTCGCTCGACACCTCCGCCGGGAGCTCGAGGCACTCCACCACCGCCTCCAGCGGGATCACGTACGTCTCGTCCCCCACCGCGACCCCAAAGCCTTCGATGATCGCGAGGGTGAGGGGCAGGCGGATGGCGATGGTGGTGCCCTCCCCGGCGCGGCTGCGGATGCCGACCGATCCGCGGAGGGCGTGGATGTTGCGGCGGACGACGTCCAGGCCCACGCCGCGGCCGGACAGCTCCGTCACCGTTTCCGCGGTGGAGAAGCCGGGCTCGAACACCAGGCGCTGGACCTCGCCCGTATCCAGGCGCGCCGTGTCCAGCCCGCGCCGCCGGGCCCGATCGAGGATGCGCTCCCGGTCGAGTCCGGCTCCGTCGTCGGAGATCTCGAGGACGATCGTCCCCGACTCGTGCCGCGCGCGAAGGGCGATGGTCCCGCAGGGGTCCTTGCCCCGCTGCCGGCGGACGTCCGGACGCTCGATGCCATGGTCGACGGCGTTGCGGATCATGTGGGTCAGCGGGTCACGCACGTGCTCGATGACGCTGGTGTCGACCTCGACGTCCTCGCCCTCGACCACGAGCCGGGCCTGCTTGCCCTGGGACGCGGAGAGATCACGCACGGTACGGATGTGCTGGCGGAGCGTGGCCCGCAGGGGCACGAGCCGCGCCTGCATGACGCGCTCTTGCAGGTCCTGGCCGAGCCGGTCCACCTCGCCTTGCGCCTCCAGCATCTCGGGAGAGGCCCCCCCCTCCTCGAGCATCCGGCGCAGGCGATTGCGGGCGATGGCGATCTCGCCGGTCAGGTCCAGCATCCGGTCGAGCTTGTCCATGTCCACGCGCAACCCGCGCGCCTTGCCCCCGCTCGCGTCGAGGGGGGCGGTGCTGGGGGCCGGAACCGGCTCCCCCTCCTGCTGCGCGGCCGGTTGCGAGGCCATGGGAGAGATCGCGCTCGCGGCGTAGGCGGCCAGCTGTCGAAGCAGCCGCTCCTGGCCACCATTGAGCCCATCGGCGCCCGCCGCGGCCGCCGGCACCATCTCGCGCAGCGCGTCCACCGCGCGCAGCAGCAGCGCGATGAGGTCGGCGGTCACGGGGAGGACGCGTTCGCGCAGCCGGTCGAGCAGGTCCTCGAGCGTGTGACAGAAGCGCACGAGGCCGTCGAAGCCGAGGGAGGCGCCGTTTCCCTTGAGGGTGTGGGCGAGGCGGAACACGGTGCCCAGCAGCTCGGGGTCGTCGCCCCGCACCTCGAGGGCGATGAGGACCTCCTCCATCACGGCCAGGCCCTCCTCCGACTCGCCGAGGAAGGTCTGGACGATGGCGTCACGCTCGAGCTCGAAGTCCGTCATCCCTTCATCTCGATAGGCCGTACCCAGGCCGCGCCCGTCCGGACGTGGAACACCACCTTGCGGCCACGGTCGCCGCCGACGTCCTCACCGACCACGGGAATGGCGGCCGCCGCCAGTTGCTCGCGCG
>WNFC01007845.1_pt1 | contig 11746 bp, 6 predicted proteins | sample 5400541 | NCBI WGS metagenome assembly WNFC01 (sample SAMN13153342, study PRJNA577476) | soil metagenome | isolation source: 120 cm saprolite under Douglas fir tree site 2 hole 2 replicate 1 | place: USA:California | collected 2015-04-18 | reverse complement strand
AAGCTCAAGATAGATTATGAAACTGCTTCTAGCACTATCCATCTCTATACTCTCCTCGCAACCACCGAATGGCCCTGGGGATATCCAGTAAGTAGTTGGATATCATCTCTAATACATAGCCCTCAGGTAGCGCACGTTGGAACTTACTCAAACGATAGGCTGGTAACTGAGCCAGGAGGCGGTGCTGATTGCCAGGATCGTTCCAGAAAGCCTCTGTATGCATAGAGTCAATGGCATTACAGAGGGTGATGAAGGTGAGTCCATTGCCTTCGAGCTTGAGACGGAAGCTATCAGCCACGACTTTCCAACCGTTCTGTAACTGTATGCCGTATTTGAGGGCATGGTTGATGCGCCCCCCCGCGAAGGTCCACCAGAGCATTTGACCAGGTTCTATCTGTATATGAGATCCATGTCGATGTAGCAGCGGGCCTAGATCCTGTCGAAACGCATCGAGCGCAGTCTGTGACGCTTCATCGATATATAGAATCGTCATGTCAGAGCGGAGCAGTTCGGCAATCTGTTGACATACTTCAAAGCCGAGAAGCTGTGGCGTGAAGCCACCCCAACTGGGTTTCGCGCCACGTGGGGCGGGAGTGACATGCACTACTCGCTCGTGATGGTTGACATGATGGACGGTCCAGGCCTGGCCTCCCAGCAAAAATGTGCTCATCTCCTCGACTAGGGTATCCACAAAGGCCTGCTCTAATGAACCCACAATATAGTCCGTCGGCGTTTTGACAGTGTAGAGCTGTGGCGTCGTAAACACGGCGTACAGTTCCATGAAGTTCTTGCGTCCGAAGAGACGCTCCGCCTCATCGCCCATGGAGAGCAAGTCGTCGGAGACAAATAAGAAGCCTGCGGTGATGAGATGTGCGATGAGCCTGTCGAATTCGGCCCGGCTGATCCCGGCGAAATCCGGGACGACCGAGAGATACTCCCAGCACTGTTCCTGGCTCACTGCACCAAACTGGAGGGTCAGCGCGAGCAGTTGATGCACGAGCACTGGCCAACATCGCGTCTGCGGTTGCATCGACTCCACCCAGTGCTTTTTCGCCAGTTCTACGAGGGCAATAGCTTGGAGGGCAACCTCAGGATCTTCACAGAAGAAGGTCATCTTCGCCCGCTGGCCGGCCCGGCGCCCGGTGCGGCCGAGACGCTGGAGAAACGAAGAGACAGTGGCAGGGGCGTTGGCTTGCAACACAAGATCGAGATCCCCGACATCAATACCGAGTTCGAGCGTTGAGGTGCAAATGATACAGGCATTCGACCCGTGATGGAACCGCTCTTCCGCTGCCTGTCGGCCTTCCCGCGACACCGAACTGTGGTGCACGAACACACTGGTCCCGCGCTGGCGCATATGTTCGGTCATACTCTCCGTCAAGGCGCGACTCTGACAGAAGAACAGGCTCTTATGGCCGAGGGCCAGGCTGCTGGCACTCCGTGCGATAGCCCCCAGGGTGTCTCGCAGGTGAATGCGAATATCCTTTTGCGCAGGCGTTTGTAGCGGGTCGACCACGCAGCCTGCACGGCGTGAGGTGCCTTGTAACCAGGTGAGCATGGCCGCAGGATTGCCAACGGTGGCACTGAGGCCGATACGTTGGACATCGTTATGCGTATGACGCATGAGCCGCTCGCACACCGCCATCAGGTGCGCACCCCGATCGGTACCGGCCAGCGCGTGCACCTCATCGACGATAAGCGCTCGTACGTCTCTGAAAAGTCTGACATGCGGCACGCGGGGGGACAGGAGCATCACCTCAAGTGACTCGGGCGTGGTCATCAGTACCTCAGCCGGTTCTCGGATGAAGGCGCGTTTCTGCGCCTCGGTGACGTCGCCGTGCCACATGAAGCGCCGCAATCCCACCATCCCGGTATACGTACCCAGCCGTTCTGACTGGTTGTTGAGGAGCGCTCTGAGGGGCGCGATGTAGAGGAGACCGACACCTGCTGGCTCCCATTCCATGAGCCGGGCGAGCATGGGGAAGAAGGCGGCTTCGGTCTTTCCACCCGCCGTCGGCGCCAGGATGATCGCATTCTTCCCATCCAGCAAGATGTGGCTTGCCAGCTCCTGCACAGGTCTCAGGGCAGACCATCCCAGGCGGGACACGATCGCCTCCTGCAGGCGTGCGGGGAAGCGGGTAAAAGCAGCGTCCATCCCTAGAACTCCACGGACGTATAGCCCACCTCATCTTCGGGCTCGGCGTCATAAGACCCATGCCCAGCTTGGAGACGCTGCTCATCTTCCGTGAGATTGGTGAGCGCAAAGCCTTCGGCAGCCATGGGATCAAAATCGGCATACTCGGCTGCAAGGTCCAGCACATCGACGAAATGACGGAGAAACTGGCGGGGCACAACCCCAACGTCGCCTCGAAACCCTGCTGTGACCTTGCTGACCAACTGCTCAAGAAAGGCGGGGGAGATTTTCGTGGTCAGCCCCATGCGGTCAGCAGTGGGATAGAGTTCCCGGAGCTTCAAGGCGACCTCGTGCAGGCGGCGAGCGTCGAACGGCTCCAGCGCCAGCTGGGCCTGGCGTAGGTTGGCAAACCCGCCATGGGTCAAATACTGAATGCGGTCGTGCAGAGGCTGGAGCCCAGCGACACCGCGTTTGGTGTCAAAGAACTCCGGTGTCCCGGTGAAGAGGCAGAACAGACCGCGGTAGCGATCTGCAGCATCGCAAATTTGTCGAATGCCATTAAGGGACTTCCCGCGCACATCGCGGCGCATCCGCAAGATGGTCTCCACTTCGTCAATAACAATGACTAAGCCCTTATATCCGGCTGCCTTGACGATTTCAAGCAGCCCGTGGAGGTAATCCAGTGCCTCCCGGCTGCCGATGTCACCTTTCACGCCAGCCGCGACATTCTCACTGGCAGAAAGCCAGGAGAGTAAAGCACCAGCCTCGACAAGCTTACCGTCCTGTTTGAGCGTAAAGATCGTGCGTAGCACGCGGCTCATGTCCTCTGGGGCTTTCCCTCCCGTGAGTGACGCCAACTCTTCATCCATCCGTTGCTGTACCAGGGTATCAAATGTGGGGTTGTTCTCGTCTGTCCCAGCAGCAATCAAGGCGTTTTCCACCCGAGCCATCCATCGATCGAGGATATCGCCAAGGGCTCCACGTGGGCATGAGTTGGTACTGAGTTCCTGCACGACTTTGCGGTAGACGTCGTCGAACCGCTCAAAGTGCAGATCATTGTCCGAGACCACCACAAAGCTGGTGGCGAACCCTCGTGCCTGGGCATCGATCGCGGCGAGACGGGCCATGAAGGTCTTCCCACAACCGTAGCCACCACGCAGGAATTTGAACACACCTTCGCCCTCTTCCGCCATCTTCAGCAGCCGGTGGATCTCCGCGCGCTGCTTGTCGATGCCAACAGCAAACGTCTCCAGACCCCGCTCGGGAACCACTCCCGAGCGCAAGCGCTCAAAGACATGTGCAATATCGCGTTCGCTCATGCCCATGACGGCATCCCCACTGCCTCCCGAAAAGCCACAGAGTGTTCGCGTCTCCGGGTCTGATAGGATACATAACGCGTTATGTGCTAGAAGGTAACGTGTACAATGTCTGCCAGAGCGCGCTCAGGGCGGCTTTATCAATGTCTGTCAAGCGTCCTAATTGCCGCGTGATATCGGTCTTCTCCAAACAGGCAACTTTTGCCAGCCGTACCCAGGAGGCGCGTAACAAGCCGCTAGCTGACCAATCGCGCAGTTGGTAGTCACCGCGCCCCGATCGTGCTCTGGTGGTGATCGGAGCCAGCACAACATCGGCATCACCGATATCGAGTATGACGAGCGCGGGACGTCGCTTCCGCTGACTGCTACCCGATTGGGGAAAAGCCACCAGCACGATGTCCCCGAACTCATAGTTCGTCATAGATGGCATCCTGGTCATCATAGGCTTCGAAGAAATGCTTTTGCGCTGCGGCGCGCCAGACGTCTTCCTCTTCCTGTGCATCCGGGACCGAAATAACAATCACCTCTCCCGGTTGGGCAGCAATCGGTTGACTCAATTCTAAATGTGTTGCGTCGAGAATCTTGGCGTGAATGATCTTCATGGTGTGTCCTACCCCTAGGAAAAATCTGTCTAGCTGTGCTTCACATAGCGCTTGCCGCTACTCGTGGTTTCAATCCGTACAGAGAAGGGCACCTGCTGCACATATGTATCAAACCCCAGGGCAAAGCGCCGTACATGCCGAGGGGACCCGAGCATCTGATTCAATTCCTGCTCGGTGATTGAGCCGTGCTCCTGAAGATGGAGAAAGACGCCACGAATAGCCGGATCATCGAAGCGGTCCTGCCATGCGTCGACCCGCGGAGATGCAACAGGAGCTCCGTCGCCTGGCTGGCCTGTGCCAGCGACATTGAAGTACGCACCGATCATGTAGGGCTCGATCTGCTCCGCCCCCTCAGGATGGAACAGCTCAATCCGCGTGCGTTCGTCGTGGGGACCGCGGAGATCAAAGAGGACTTCAACCCAGGTATCACTTATGGCAAGACGCAACTCCTGATTGTGCACCTCGGCGCTAATAGACTCCTTAATGGTAACATGCACGTCTGGGCGTTCGGGTACTCGGAATGCCAGGCTGATCGTCTGTGCGCTGACAAGACTTAATTGCAGTGATGGCATGATCCGTACCCGTAGACGGCTGTAGCCGAGTAAATCAGGCAAGGCTTCGGCTTCGATACTATACCGGGCTATGCTCACCTGCGGACGATGGCGATGGGACACCGTCAAGACTGGGATGACTCGCTCTTGCAGGCTATTGCCACCATGCACAAAGGTCGTGCCGGCCTTCCCCGTAGCGAACACAGCCGTATCGCAACGCAAGAGCAGGTATCCTTCCTGCCCATCGTAGCCGAGCGCACTGAGGGAGACATGGACCATCCCCGCTTCGGCCCGTGCTTCGGGTGACACAATGTGTCGTCGATTGGGGTCCCGCTTGCTGCCATAGGGTTGTTCTTGCGTCGTGTGGTCTTGCAGTAAAAAGCCATGGTCAGCAGTGAACACGAACTCGTTGACCCCAATGTTCTTAAGGTGTGACCAGGCCGACTTGATGTGCTGGAGCCAGGTTTCGAAGGTGGCAAGTCCAACATTCGCCTCCCCGGCGTCATCGATTTCTCGGCTGTGCACCACAATGAGGTCAGCATCGCCGCAACTCTTTTTCAGGCTCGTTGTTGACCAGGTACAGACATCCGACAGGCTGACACCACGGGTTTTCTTGCGTCCCTTACGGAGGTTATCAACGCTTCTGTCTCCCATCGCCCGTACGCGCTCTTCCGGCCTCCGGACCGTGTATTCACCGGTCTTGAAACCGTGAAATCCTGAGCTACCAGCCAGAGTAAGCCTCCCCGCTTTGGCGACCGGAGCGAGAGCGTTCATGCCCACGGTCGTAATGGTCGGGAGTTCGGCGTAGCGCCCTGTCAGATGCACCGTCGTGCCAGTCCCCTCCAACTCACGGAGTAACTCGGTGGCCATCTCGAAGCGGAAGGCGTCGATCAGGAAGTACGCCACCTTGTTATCTGTCTGCGTCAAGGGATGGATGACCTGTTCATACAGTGTGCGTTGCTGCTCATGGCTCTCCGGTAGAAAGCCTACGGACGTACAGATGCCCGTAAAATCTGCGGTGAGCTCGTCGACCCACTGCCGATAGCGCACGCGGAGATCATTCGCTATTTCAAGCAACTGGGCAAAATATGGGAGCTGTGCATCCAGGAGTTTGAAGCGTTGCTGTTCAAAACGGCGGTGTGCCTTGTCGACCTCAAAGCCGGCCGTGGTATAGTACTCCAGGGCCTCGTGGAGGCTCCGCACAGTCTGCAATGGACGTCCAGCGTGGGCCAGGACATGCCCCAGGATGGTAGCCTCCCGGACGAGTGACCAGACAATGCGTCGCGCCGGGTCACGCTGCAGCCAGAACGATGGCTGCTCGGTGCGTGAGGATGCCCAGTGGAGAGATCTGTCCCAATCCCCTTCCTGCAGCGCCTGCAGGGCGCCCTCCATGATCCGGTTCTCTTCGCCACGAAAGGTGTCAATCTGCCCAAGCTCCTCTGGAAAGACATCGAGTTCGTGCTGTACGAGAGATTCCACCACATCTGCGAAGACAATGTAGGTATCTGGATGATGGGCACGCAGATGGTCGATGAGCCGTGTACAGTTCTTGCGCAGCGGTGCTGGGAGATTCGTAATGGGGCGCAGAGCTTCAAGGTGTGGTGGTCGGGCGAGGTCGTGCACAAACTCCACGCACATCAGCCACCCGGCAAAGGCTTCAGCGACGGTATGAAACGTCAGCGGAGCGCCACCATTGAAGAAGTACAGAAACGCCGCATCCATGCCCGTGTGTCGGTAGAGGTGCTCGCTGAGTATACCGAGCGTTGCTGTATCAAACACCCGCCCTTGCAAGACCTTATCCTTGCCGACTAAGCCATCAACCAACCATTCGAGCGTGAGGCTGTCGAGGTATCTGGACAGTCCCTCGCTGGTCTGAGATGTCGTATGCTGCAGCCAGGCTTCAGCCGCTTCGAGGCTGACTGAACCACTCGCCAGATAGTGCTCAATCTCTGCTGGGCCAACGCGTCCGCTCGCCGCCTCACGGATGAGGGTGCCAAGTGCCTTGCGGAAGCGAAACCCGGCCGCATAGAGCTCCAGCATCGGGGTTTGACGGATCGATTCTTCGGTGTGTCCTGGCATATGGAGGAGCAGCGGCTCCGGGTCGAGGCCATTACCATAGGGTTCGAGCGCTAGCATCATCGCGAGATAACTGCCACGAAAAGGGACGACAGGCGCAAAGAACTCGCCGCGCTTATGCCGCTCGGCCAAAGCGTCAACGTATGTGATGTAGTGGCCGTCTTTGTCGAGCCAGACCACAATACCCCGCTGGCGTAGCGCACGCGTCACCTCTGCTTCCAGGGCTGCGGTGATGGGACCAGACTGGCTCATGTCTCTCCTCCATGGGAGACCATGGCTTCCATATCAGCCTGGGTGGCTTGCACCTTCTTAGCCGGTTTGCCTGGCTTGGCTTTCGTGCGGTTGTTCTCACGGCGCTTGTGTTCGGCAGCGATAAGAGCTTTGACTTTTTCGGGATGCTCCGCTGTAAATTGTGTCCGCAGTGCATCAGAGTTGACTTCGTCAATAGTAAAGTCAGGACCGATCTCGTCCTGCAAGCGCAACTCCCACTCATACGCCTTCGCGGGGTGATACTTCCAGAAACACCCATGGGCTACGGCCAGTGAGGGATCTTGCTGGCATTTGGCGTCAACGCGTATCGGGAAGTAACGGGCAGCGAGATGTGACCAGTCGTAGTCATTCTTGCCTTTGGCATTGCACAGTTCCGACCACCAGATTCTGGGCTGTTTCCATTGCGATTCCAGCAGTGGCCAGAGGGCAGCGCTGTTGATCATCACGCCATCGTCGAGGTCCATCACAAAGCGCGCGTCAACCTCGCGCGGGGTGTCCTGAGGTCGTGCCGGTGGAGGACCAGACTCGGCGCACTGGCGTACAAGATCAATAAAAGCCTTCAGTTCGTCAGACAGCGCCTTGGTGTCGTTGTAGCGGTTTTCGGCCTCCGCCTGGGCTTTGCGATCGCCCTGATTCCGCGCTGCCATGAGGTCGTGCAGCTCGCCTGCAAGCTGATTGAGTTCCGGGATCAGGTACTCGGCTAACAGTGTTTGTAGCGTGTTGTCAGCCCAGCGATGAATGCTGACCAATGCCACAAAATTCTTGCGCTGTGAGGAGAGTGGAAAGTAGATGGGGCGGTTTTCGTACATGCCCAGGTGGATATCTTTGAAAAAGGATTGCTGCAGCCAGGTATGCAGTGATGTACCTCTGGCGATGGTGTTGGCGTATTTCGCCCAGGCTTCTTTGATAGGCTGGCAGGCGGGGTAACTTAGACTGTCGCTGTCGGAGTGAGTTGAGAGGTAGAGGATACCGGCTGGCAATGCAGTGTTGGGTGCTTCGTTCAGTATCCCCTCGCCATTAGCCCCAAAGCGGCCTAAGGCAACACCGATGGCATAAGAGATGTAGTCAGTTGCAGGGGGATCCTCGTATACAGGGTAATAGTAAGGTAGTGGTGCGTCAGATTCACAGTCGACAGCCTTTTGCGCCCAATCTTGTACGTATTCCCAGGCCGATGGACTAGGTTGCTTGAACTCGACGGAGGTTTCGCGAGCGGCTTCGTGCTCAGTGAAAGCTGCGTCAAGTCGGGCGAAGATTGTATCGGCAAATGCGATAGGGAAGAGAGGAAGGCGGTTGACGTCACCAACTTCAAATCCAATACCAGGATTTAGCGACTGAAGAATGTAACGAGAACTAGAAGAATTGGTGAGACAGACTATGGAGGCGATGTCCTGAGGGAATAACGAGCATCCTTTATTGCCCATGATACTTGGATATCTATGGGCACGAGTAGAAAATGTATTACCAACTTGTGAAAATGCGACCCCTGGCTTAAAGTAAAAGTTTTCATTGCGAATCTGTTTGGTCACTGTGCCATACTGGAACTCAGACTTTATTTTTACCTCTAACCCGAAGTTTTTCCACCGAAGTAGCTCTCGTAGCGGCTCAAACCATTCAAGCCCACGAGAGCCAAGAACGAAGGGCACCCATTTCCTGCACATATCCTGATACTTTGCACGTACTTCACCATGTCGCAGAAAACGGCAGAGTGTTTGTACCTCCCACCACGATATGACGAAACGTACATTATTTCCGGTTGTTAGTCCAAATTTTGCGGGTGTAATCTCTCCAAGTTTCGGCGTCTCAGCATAGCGCTTAAGGAAATCGTCATCCCACCAATAAATGAATGGTTGGCCTTCTATGGCACGGAATGCGCTGAGCTTTCTCAGGAAAACCTCATGCGGAGCCATAAGACCCGAGATATTGCGGGCTATCTGTGTGAGATCCCGCACAACCAAGTTACTTTTGACGGGCCTGACAAAATACGTCGGCGCTCCTTTGTCCGGTGCATTTACCAGAATCAACATTGTCACAGAGACATCCTTCATCTCAGGGAAGGCACCAAAGTGAAGATCAGCGAGTCGGGCAATGGATTTATGTTTGGCAATGAATGCACGTAGCTTTTCGTAGTCCTTAATGAACATCCAACCACGCATGGTGATCATTGCTGAGAGGCCACGCTGTTTAACGAGTTCGGTACCTCGCTGGAGAAAGACACCATAAAGGTCAGCTTTGCCCTCTGGATACTTGGCTTCGATGTATTCCTTATCTTGCAGCTTGGCGCCACCCACGTACGGTGGATTCGCAACTACCAAGTCGTATGTGCCCTGTTTCACCAACCGAATAAACCGTACTCCAGCGGCAAGCTGCTCTCCCCGCAGCCGCAGCCCTAAATCGTCCTCGGCGGTGCACTTAGCAAGGAACCTGTCCAGTTGCTCTAGCACTGAAACCCTTGCTTCAGCAAACGAGAGCACTCTTTGCTCTGGTCTGAACCCTGTGAATATATCCCCTTGACTGGTTTCTGTACTCATCAAGCCCGCAGTACGTTCGTGCTCCCGTATGGCTGCATCAACCGCATCATCTATCTTGAGTAGTGAGCCCAGATAGTCGGCGCCCTTAAGGGCATGAATGATCGTATCGGTCAGAGCCTCCGGGATACCTATCACCTGCTGTATCTCGCGCTTCAGCTCCAGCACTGCCGGATCATCATCCGGCAATGATGCCAGGCCGAGGTTCGAGGCAACCAGGTTGATAACGCAAGGCTCGGCATCGTGACAGAACATCTTGGCTTTGAGCAGGAGTGCAGCAGCGGCAATCTGGACTGCGCGTGGATCGATATCCACACCATAGAGGTTATTTTCAATGATGCTCTCGGCGATCTTCTTTCGTGACCAGTCCTCACCACGATGCCGTGCTTCTTCTTGATAGAAAGCCGTGAGCAGGTCAAACGCGATGAGGAGAAAATGTGCTGAGCCTACTGCTGGGTCGAAGATTTTAAACTCGCGAATAGTGTCCGGCACGGCCTCGACCATCTCACGAGAGAGAGGCTGTGGCACCCAGTATTTCCAGCGGTGCTCCTCTTCGCTCTCAATAGACATCATTGCCTCGGGTGTGACTTCTCCTGCCTCCCGTTGGGTACGCCACTCTTTTTGACGCGCTTCGAGTGTGTCTAAGGCACCACTGGAGTGAGCATCAGGCATCCAGCCATTCTTTTCACAGATAGCTAGCCATTGCTGCCCTAAGCTGTTTTGCAGCAGCCACTCCACCATGTATCGTTCCGTGAAGAGTTCAGTCTTGGATGCGATCTCGTGTCGTTCGATCTTCCCACCATTGTTAATTTTGTCGTCAAGCGCCTTGCGCTCCGAATCGTTCCAGAATTGATACACCCACCCTAGGGTCGTGTCATCGGTCCATGCACTCTCCAGCTCTGAATTATCTAATGCTTCGATGACCGTACGGAGCGTAGCGGCAGGGATGGGAAACAAGCCAGTCACACCCACGTCCCCGAACAGGCCCGGCAACTCCTGCGCCAGCTCATCATAGAGCAATTGCAAGAGTGTGTTGAATCCTTCAGTGTCATCTTTGAGCAATGCCGGCGCGAAGTCGCGAAACTCTCGGTAACCCGGGCTCTGCCAGCCCCCTGTGACTATCTTGGGCTTGAGCAGCTCTAGTGCCTCCATGTGCTTGATCACCACAATGCGGTTGAGAAAGGTCGCTGCTGCTAGCTTCTCGGCCGTGAGGCGATGCCGTTCCCTGGCCTGTGCAACAGTCTCCTGCTTGCTCCTGCTTTCGCTACGGGCCTGCTCATCCAGCCAGGCTTCCAGACGCTGCCGCTTCATGCGGTGCTCTTCGTCGAGGCCTGACTTTGCCAGAGGGACAGAGAGGCGATAGGCGCTATCCGCGGCGTTGTGGAGATCGGTCAGTAGTCGTTCGCGTAGAGTACGGATAGTGTTCGACAGCTTATTTTTGGCTTCGGGCGTCAGGGTGCTCATAGCGCGCGCCTCCGCCATAGAACTAAGGGCTGAAGACTACGAACCGAGATGAGCATAGACCGTGCCTCGTAGGTAGTTGGAGTGTTTCATACCAGGCGAATACGTACATTGTCTTTGAGCTGCGCCAGCAGACGCTCACGCAGTTCGTTCACCACCATCTCCACCTCTGCAAGCGTACTGATCTCGCGGCCACTCAACTGTAACGGCAGGCGCACCACCTGCATGTCGGTGATCTGTGCCAGGGTGTTATCAAGCCGGTCGTTTGCCTCTTGCTCCGCACGCCGCAGTCTCGTGTCCACGGTATCACGCAATTGCACCAGGGTGGGATGCAATGCTTGTGGGGTCGTATCGTAGAGCGCTTCAGTAATGGGACGCAGGACATGATGGCTCTGGTCTTTGTCGAGCTTTTCAAAGCCCTGGCGCTGCTTCAGGCGTTCACGCATGGCTTGCGCGAGCTGTTCCTGGCGCTCGATCAGGGTGAGACGCACCTCTTGATAGCGTGTACGGAGCGCTTCCAGATGCGGTTCCACGCTACGAATGTCACGCCAGGGTCTGTCTTGCTTGAGCTGCTCGGCGACAGCCGCCACTGCCTCACTCACGTCTTCCAGGCTGTCAATGTCTCGCAGTTGGGCGACTTGGTGCTGCTGCACACTGTGGGCCTGCACCACAGCATCAATGCTACTCTCAGTGAGCTCTGAAGCGAGAATGCCGAGCTGCTGCACGCCATCACGCAGGACATCAAGATGCTTTTTGACGGCAAGTACCGTCTCTTCAATCTGTCGCGACCGTTTGCAGTCTTCGAGCGCCT
>WNFC01007844.1_pt1 | contig 11746 bp, 10 predicted proteins | sample 5400541 | NCBI WGS metagenome assembly WNFC01 (sample SAMN13153342, study PRJNA577476) | soil metagenome | isolation source: 120 cm saprolite under Douglas fir tree site 2 hole 2 replicate 1 | place: USA:California | collected 2015-04-18 | reverse complement strand
CGCATCGTCGTCCATCGCACCGTCAAGGGCGCGGTGTTCCTGCGCGACTTCGCCGACCTCGTCGCCGAAACCGGACGCCGGCTGGACGAGGCGGGAAAAACGGCGCCATAGGTCGGCGCGACGCTTCGTCGCGTCGCCGGGACGGGGTGTTGAGTCGGGCGGCTTCATCCGGTAAGACGCCCCCGCGTAAACCAGTTGTTAACCACGTTGGCGGCAGAGTGCGGTCGGCTCACATCCCCGCCGAACCGCACGGGACTTGGTCTTCATGTCGTCGACGCCGCGCCGGACGGTTCTCGCCGGTCTTGCCGCTCTCCTGCTCGTTGTCCTTCTCAGTCTCGAAGCAGTCGCCGCGGCGCCGCTCTGCACGGCGCCGACGCCGGTCGATCGCCTGCGCGGATCGCTGCCCCGCCTCGCCGCGAAGCTCGCTTCCGGCGAGCCGGCCACCATCGTCGCTTTCGGCTCGTCCTCCACCGAGGGCATCGGCGCCAGCACGAAGGCGCTGGCCTATCCGAGCCGCCTCGAGGCCGATCTCGCAATCGCCCTGCCGCGCGCCCGCATCCGGGTGCTCAACAAGGGGGTCGGCGGCGAGCGCGAGGCGGAGATGATCCGCCGCTTCGAGCGCGACGTCATCGCCGAGCATCCCGATCTCGTCATCTGGCAGGTCGGCGCCAATGCCGTCATCGACGACGACGCGCTGCAGCCGGACGAGCGGCTGATCCGCCGCGGCATCAACCGGCTGAAGGATGCCGGCATCGATGTCGTGCTGATGGATCTGCAGTATTCGCCGGAGATGCTGCGTCATCGCGACTATGTCCGCATGGAGGGCTACATCGCCGCGACCGCGCACGAGCTCGCGGTGCCGGTCTTCCGGCGCTTCGCCCTGATGCGGCATTGGATCGAGAGCGGCGCGTTCGACATGGAAGGCATGATCGCGGCGGATGGGCTGCACATGAACGATGCGAGCTATGGCTGCCTGGCGCAGAAGCTGGCCGACGCGATCTTGAGCGACCTCGCGCGCGGCAGCGTGGTGGCCGACAACCGCAAACTTTCCAACTGATGTCCGGGCGAATAGCCCCTCTCCCGCATTGCGGGAGAGGGTGCCTCGCGCAGCGAGGCGGGTGAGGGTCGGCGCGATCCGACAGACCCGCCACGAGAGTCCTCGCGACTACGACCCAGCGCGCCTAAACTTGCTCCATGTCACCAAACGTGCACGAGCTCCGCCTGAACGCGACTGACGCTGAACGTCGCCTATGGGCGGCGCTGCGGGATCGCCGACTGCAAAGCTATAAATTTCGCCGGCAGCATCCGATCGGCCGGTTCGTCGTCGATTTCGCCTGCACAAAGCACCGGTTGGTGATCGAGGCGGACGGGGGCCAGCACAATGAGAGCACCGCCGACATCCGCCGCACGGCTTGGCTCGAAAGTGAGGGCTGGCGCGTGATGCGGTTCTGGAACAATGACATTCTCGCCAATACCGAGGGCGTTCTGAGTACGATCTTGCAGGCGCTGCAGCATGGCTAGACCCTCACCCGTCTCGCTGCGCTCGCCACCCTCTCCCGCGGTGCGGGAGAGGGGCAATTGGCGATCATTTTGCCTCGCGAACTGAGCGCCCGTTCTAGCCGCAAAACGCGCGTAGCATGGCGAAGCCCTCCCACCCTACCGCCACATCGCGCGCGCCCGGGCAGCGACGTCGATGCGGGCGGCCGTGAGCGTCGCGCGGCACTCCTCGCTCACGTGCCGGCCGTGGCTGCGGCGCTCGAAGCGGTCGAGGATGGCCGGCGGAATGAAGCGCGTCAGCGGGGCGTAGACGTGCCCGTCGCCGTGGCGGTGCTGCTGGCGGCGGAAAAAGCTCAGCGGATGGACGATGTGGAGATGGTCGCGCGCCCGCGTCATCGCGACGTAGAGGAGGCGGCGCTCCTCCTCGATCTGGTCCGGCGTGCCGACGCCGAGATCCGACGGGATGCAGCCATCCGCCGCGTTGATGACGAAGACCGCGTCCCATTCCTGGCCCTTGGCGGAATGGATGGTCGAGAGGATGAGATAGTCGTCGTCGAGCAGCGGCGGCCCGGCATGGGCGCCGGTCGCGTCGGGCGGATCGAGGGTGAGCTCCGACAGGAAGCGCTCGCGCGTGAGGTGGCCGGCGGCAATCTGCTCGAGCTGGTCGAGATCGCCGGCGCGCGCCCGCGCCGCGTCGTAGATCCGTTCGAGATGCGGCTGATACCAGCGCGCGACGGCGGCGACCTGGCCGGCCCACGGCGTCGCCGTGTCGCATAGTCCGGTCAAGAGAGCGCAGAGCGCGGTAAAATCCTCGGCCGCCGCTGGCGGCGCGGGGTAGGCCGCCAGCAGGGCGAGATCGAAGCGGCTCGCCGCGAGATGGGCCATCGCGCGCCGCGCGTGGCCGGGACCGATGCCGGGGAGCAATTGCAGGACGCGGAAGGCGGCGACGGCGTCGCGCGGGTTCTCCGCCCAGCGCAGCACGGCGACGAGGTCCTTGACGTGCGCCGCCTCGAGAAATTTGAGCCCGCCATATTTGACGAAGGGGATGTTGCGGCGCGCCAGCTCGAGCTCGAGCAGCGCGCTGTGGCTCGAGGCGCGGAAGAGCACCGCCTGACGCTTCAGCGCGATGCCCTCCTCGCGATGGGCAAGGACGCGCTCGACGACGTAGCCGACCTGGGCGCGCTCGTCCTCTGCGGTAATCAAGAATGGCTTCTGCCGCGAGCGCCGCGTCGAGAACAGGTTCTTGGTGAAGCGCTCGCGCGCCAAGCCGATCACCGCATTGCAGGCGTCGAGGATCGGCTCGCAGGAGCGGTAGTTCTGCTCGAGAGTGACGATCGCGGCCGGCGGATCGAACCCTGAGGGAAAGTCGAGAATATTGCGTACGGTGGCGCCGCGGAACGAGTAGATCGCCTGCGCATCGTCGCCGACCACGGTGAGACCGGCGCCGTCGGGCTTGAGCCCGGCGAGGATCGCCGCCTGCAGCGCATTGGTGTCCTGGTACTCGTCGACCAGCACATGGTCGAAGCGCGGCCGGACGCTCGCCGCCACCGCCGGCTCCGCCATCATGTGAAACCAGTGAAGCAGCAGATCGTCGTAGTCGGCGACGTTCTGTTGCTGCTTCGCCTCGGCATAGGCGGCGAAGAGGCGGCGCAGATCGTCGCCCCATTCGAGGCACCAGGGAAAGGCGGTCTCCAGCGTCTCGGCGATCGTCCTTTGGGTGTTGACGATTTGCGAGTAGATCGCGAAGCAGGTGCCCTTGCGGGGAAAGCGCGTCGTCTTGCGGCTGAAGCCGAGATCGTCACGCAGCAGGTTCATCAGATCCTCGGCATCCGAGCGGTCGAGCACGGTAAAGGCGGGATCGAGGCCGATCGCGGCGGCGTGCAGGCGGAGGAGGCGGTTGGAGACGGCGTGAAAAGTCCCCGACCACGGGATGAGATCGCCCGCAGCCGCGCCGTTCAGCGAGCGCGCGCAGATCGCCTGCGCGCGCCGCGTCATCTCGGCGGCGGCCCGCCGCGTGAAGGTGAGCAGCAGGATGCGCTGCGGGTCGGCGCCGCTGACGATGAGATGGGCGACGCGATGGGCGAGGGTATTGGTCTTGCCCGAGCCGGCCCCGGCGATGACGAGGAGAGGCCCGGCCGCCGAGCCGCCGGCGCCATATTCGACGGCGGAGCGCTGGGCCGGGTTGAGGTCGTCGAGATAGCCCGGCCTTTGCGCCATTGCCTGCGTCGTGTTCCGTTTATGTTCGCTCGATCCATATCACTGGAACCGACGCGCAGGCAAGGCGGCATCGTGCCTGTCGCCGTGGCGGTGTTGCTGGCGTGCGGGCTTGCTTTTCGCCCTGCGCCGGGTTCATCCTCATGCTCGACGGGCAGGCATGGATCACTCGGCCACGACGGGGTCGTCGCGATGTCATCCTACACCTTGCGTAGCTGCGCTGCGTTGCTCTGCGGCACGGCGTTGATATCTCCCGCTTCGGCACAGACGGTGCAGCAGATGCAGCAGCAGCTCGAGTTGCTGCAGCGGCAAATGCAAACACAACTGCAACAGATCCAGACGCAGCAGCAGCAGATCCAGCAATTGCAGGAGCGCCTGACCGGAATGTCGAGCGCGGTCGAAAAGCAGCAGGAGGAAATCTCCACGGTGAAGACGGCGCAGGAAAAGGCGCCGCTCGTCCCCGGCGATGGCTGGCGGGTCGGCCTCATCAACAACCATCCCGGGATCTTCACGACCGACGCGCAGGGCCGCCAGACCGGCATCGGTCTCATCGGGCGGCTGCAATTCGACGTCGCCGACTATTTCCAGGGCAGCCGACCGGGCCCCGACGCCCGCACCGCGCCCGATCTCAACAGCGGCTACAATCTGCGACGCGGTCGCCTCGGCATCACCGGCCTCTACGCCGGCGACTGGCGGTACGATTTCGTCGGCGAGTTCGGCGGGGTCAACACCAACGAGGTCTCCGCCTCGATTCTCACCGCCTCGGTTTCCTATCTCGGGCTCAAGCCCGTCACTCTCTCGATCGGCTATCAGGATGTCTTCGCGAGTTTTGCCGAGGCGGTCAGTTCCGCCGACATCGCCTTCAACGAACGGCCGGCGATCAGCAACATCGTCAACAGCATCGCCGGCAGCGAGCCGCGCGCCGCGTTCGGCGCGACCGCGAGCGGCGAGCGCTGGTACGGCTCGGGATACCTGACCGGTACGCAGGCCGGCGTCGCGGGCAATGACGAACAAGCCTCGGCAGTGCTTCGCGCGGCCTATCTGCCGATCAAGACAAACGACGCGCTGCTCCATGTCGGCGTCAACGGCTCCTATGTCTTCCAGCCGACGCAGAACAATTCCGGGCGGTCCGGCGCGGGCATCAACAGCACGGGCGGCGCGGGCGTCGCGGCGACCACCATCACGCTGGCCGATCGGCCCGAGCTGCGCGTCGATCCGACCAATCTCATCACGACAGGCACGATCAACGCCACCCATGTCGATACCTACGGCGTCGAACTCGCGGGGGCATGGAAGAGCCTCTGGTTCGACGGTGAATATCAGCTGATCGGCGTCGACCAGATCCGCTCCAGCACGGCGACGCCTGCCCCATTCCTCAATTTTGACGGCGCCTATGGCGAGGTCGGCTGGTTCATCACCGGAGAACACCGGCCCTACTCCAACGCCAGGGGCGCCTGGACGACGGTGGAACCGCTCACGCCCTTCGCGCTCGGCTCGGGCGGCTGGGGCGCCTGGGAGCTTGCCGCACGCTTCAGCCACATGAACCTCAACAACCACGCCAATCACGGCCAGTCGACGACGGTCACCGGCGGTACCTTCGGCGGCGTTCAGGACATCATGCAAATCGGGCTCAACTGGTACCCGACGACGAATGTGCGCTTCCTCCTCGATTACCTCTTCGCCGATGTCGACAAGTTCGCCGCCAATGGCGTGACCCATCAGGGCCAGCATTTCCAGGCCGTGGCGCTGCGCACGCAGGTCAATTGGTAGGCGCGACATCCCAATCAATGCGCTGGGTGGCTTCAGGGGTGGGGTCGATGTTCGGAGCAAGATTGCACGCCGATCCGGCGTGCGCCCCCGCGGGTGGACGAAGTCAGGTCGCGTCCGGGCCGCGCCGGGCGTGACGAAGAGACACCATGATGACCCCCTCCGATCTTAATAGCGCGCGCGATCCCGACGATTCGGCTTAGGCTCGCGCGCTCAGCCGCGAAAGCTGCTCAAAACGGCAAGGCCGCGTTCGAGATCGGCGATCAAATCCGCCGGCTCCTCGAGCCCGATGTGGAAGCGGCAGAGCGGGCCGGCGAATTCGCCGGATCCCGCGGTGCGCGTGATGAACCCGGTGGTCGGCAGGGCAAGGCTCTCATAGCCGCCCCAGGAGGCGCCGATGCCGAAGAGGCTCAGGCTCTCGACCATCGCATGGGTCGCCGCGACGCTGAATTCCGGCTTGAAGACGATGCCGAAGAGACTGCAGGCGCCGCTGAAATCGCGCTTCCAGATAGCGTGCCCAGGGGCGTCGGGCAGCGCCGGGTGGAGCACCTGATGGACCTCCGGCCGCGCCGCGAACCAGCGGGCGATCGCGAGGCCGGAGCTCATCTGCCGCTCGAGCCGCACGCCCATCGTCCGCACCCCGCGCAGCGCCAGCCAGCAATCGTCTGGGCTCGCATATTGGCCGAGCGCCAGGGCGGTCGTGCGGACGTGCTCCCAATCGGCATCGGACGCCGTGGTGATCGCGCCGAGCAGGACGTCGGAATGGCCGACGGCGTATTTGGTCAGCGCCTGGATCGAGACGTCGACGCCGTGCCGGAAGGGCTGAAAGAAATGGATGCCCCAGGTGTTGTCGAGCAGCAGCTTGGCGCCGTGGGCATGGGCGACCCGGGCGAGGGCGGGCACGTCCTGCACCTCGAAGGTATGGCTGCCGGGACTTTCGGCATAGACCACCTTGGTGTTCGGCCGCAGCAGTGCGGCGAGGCCGCTGGCGTCGATCTCCGGGCGATAATACGTCACCTCGATGGCGAGCGGCTTCAGCATGGTGTCGGCGAAGGCGCGCGCCGGGCCGTAGACGCTGTCCGGTATCAGGCAGTGATCGCCGGCTTTGAGATAGGCGAGGAGCGGCGTCGTCACCGCGGCGAGGCCGGAGGAGACGATCTGGCAGCGCGTGCCGCCCTCGACCGCGGCGATGACGTCCTCGAGCGCGTGATGGGTCGGGCCGCCCGTGATGCCGTAGATGAGCGCCTGCTCGAGACGATGCTTGCCGGCCTCGCGGCGCGCCGCGACCGTCGGCTGCAGCACGGTCGAACCGCGATGCAGCGGCGGGTTGACGAAGCCGTGGACATGCGTCCCGGCGCGCCCGAGATGGGCAAGGCTGGTGGCGAAACCGTGTTCAGGGCGAGCGGACGCGTCGTCGGTCATTCTGTTGCTCCTCGGATTATTCTTGCGGGTGCTCTCGTCCGTCAGTCGGGCCAGCGCAACAGGCGCTCGTAGCGGCGGGCGCGACGCGTCGCCGGGCTCTCGGCCGAAGTCGCGTTGAGCTGGCGGGCGCGCTCGAGCTCGGCGGCGATGCGGTCGGCGACGCGCTCGGCCTCGCCCGCATGCAAATTGCAGGGATCGAGATAGAAGAAGCCGTGCTCGACCTCGTGATCGCGCACGATGACCGGCGGATCGCCGGCGGCGAGCGCGTCGGCGAGACCCCAGGCGGTGATCCGCGCGCGCTCCGGCTCGACAGCGAGTTTGAGGCGGTCGAGCGGGTTGTCGGTCGGATCGGCGACGATGGTCGCGGTGATGCCGGGGAGCGCCGAGAAGCGGCTGAGCCAGAGGTCGAGATGGCCCCGTTCGGCGCTGCGAATGCCGGCATGGTCGCGGCGCTCCCACGCCTCAAGGGCGGCGATCGTGCCGGCGACGCCTTCCTTGCCGACCTTCATGCCGCGGCCGATGCCGAAATTCTGCAGATAGGCGGCGCGCACGAGATCCTTGCGTCCGGCGATGATGCCCGCCGTCGGGCCGCCGAGGAATTTATGCGCGCTGTAGATCGCGAGATCGGCGCCGTCGCGCAGGAAGCCGCGGAGATCGTATTCCGAGGCGAGGTCGGCGATCACCGGGACGCCGCGCGCGTGGCAGGCGGCGGCGAACTCGGCGAGCGGCAGCTGACCGTATTCGACGACGTGATGCGAGACGACGTAGACCGCTGCCGCGGTGCGCTCGCTGATCTTGCCCTCGAGCTGGTAGCGCCTGACGCTGGTCGCCTCGCCGACCGGCACGACGGTGGCGCCGGCGAGGCGGATGCCCTGCTCGATCGGCGCGCCGTAGCTCACCATGTGGCCGCTCTGGATCACCACCTCGTTCTTCATGCCAGTGGCGTCAGGGAGCTGCTCGATGCGGGCGAGATCGGCGCCGGTCATCGCCGCGGCGACGCCGAGCGTAATCCCTGCCGAGGCCGAGGCGGTGACGCAGCCCGCTTCGCCGCCGGTCAGCCGGGCGATCGCCGCGCTCGCCTTGCGCTGAAGGTCGTTGATCTCGATGAACTCCGGCAGGATCGCGGCGACCGCCGCGATCGCCTCGGGGACGACGATCGAGGCGCCAAGCGCGGTCATCGTGCCGGAGACGTTGATGATCGGGCGCAGGCCCAGTCGCTCGCGAATGTCGGATCGGCTCTGGCTCATGACGGGTTCCTGAAATCTATCCGTGATGCTTCATCTCGATGCGGGCGAGGAAGCTCTTGAGGCGCTCGTTGCTCGGCGCCGCCAGCACCTCGCGCGGCGTGCCCTCGACGAGGATGCGGCCGCCATCCATGAAGACGATGCGCGCGCCGACGTCTCGGGCGAAGGTCATCTCGTGGGTGACGACGATCATCGTCATGCCCTCCTCGGCGAGCTCGCGCACGACGGTCAGCACTTCGCCGACCAGCTCGGGATCGAGCGCCGAGGTGATCTCGTCGAGCAGCAGCACCTTCGGCCCCATGGCGACGGCGCGGGCGATGCCGACGCGCTGCTGCTGACCGCCGGAGAGCTGGATCGGCAGGCTGTCGAGCTTGTCGGCGAGGCCGACGCGCTCGAGCCATTGCTTCGCCACCGCACGCGCCTCGTCCTTGGCCAAGCGGCGGACCTTGCGCAGCCCGAGCATGACGTTCTCGATGGCGGTGAGGTGCGGGAAGAGGTTGAAGAGCTGGAACACCATGCCGAGATCGGCGCGGATGGTCGCGAGCTCGCGCTCGCCGCGGCGGCGCCGCGTGCCGTTGACGTCGCGATAGCCGATCTCGACGCCGTCGACCGTGATCGAGCCATCGTCATATGTCTCGAGCAGGTTGATGCAGCGCAGCAGCGTCGTCTTGCCGCTGCCCGAAGCGCCGATGATCACCACCGCCTGGCCGCGTCGCACCTCCAAATCGATGCCATCGAGCACCCGGTTGGTGCCGAATGACTTCTTGAGCGCTCGGATGCGCACGAGGGGCTCGCTCATGAAGTCGCCCTATTCGCGGATATAGGCGAAGCGCGCCTCGAGGCGGCGGCTTGCCAAAGAGAGGGTGAAGTTGATGGCGAAATACATCAGCGCCCCGAGCACGTAAAGCGGCATCGGCTCGAAGGTGCGGCCGATCACCTGCTGGATCGCCAGCATGAGATCGACGATGCCGACCAGCGAGACCAGTGCGCTGCCCTTGACGGTGTCGACCACCGAGTTGATCCATGGCGGCAGGAAGCGCCGCAATGCCTGCGGGAAGATGACATAGACCATGCGCTGGCTGAAGGTGAGGCCGATCGCCTTGCCGGCTTCGGTCTGCCCGGGATGGATCGACTGCAGCGCCCCGCGCGTCACCTCGATGACATGCGCGGTCTCGAACGCCGCCAGCGCCGCCACCGCCGCCCAGAAATTATTGACGTTCCAGCCGCTCAGCGGCAGTGCGTAGTAGACGAAGAAGATGAGGACGAGGAGGGGAATGCCGCGCAGGCAGTCGCTGTAGAGGCGGATCGGCCAATAGACGAGGCGCGGCCCGTAAGTCAGGCCGACGCCCATGACGATGCCGAGGACGAGGGCGATGACGACGACCAGCGCCGAGACGTGCAGCGTGACAAGCAGCCCGTTCCACAAGAAGGGCAGACTTTTGAGCGCGACGTCCATCACGCCCGCCTTATCGTGTAGCGCCGCTCGAGACGCTGCAACGCGAAGAGCAGCGCATAGCCGGTGACGAGGTACATCGGCGTCACCACGGCATAGACCTCGACGATGCGAAACGTGTTGGTATAGATCCAGTTGGCGCCGTAGGTCAGCTCCGGTACCGCGATCACCGAGGCCAGCGAGGTGTCCTTGAACAGCGAAATATAGGCGTTCGAAAGCGACGGCAGGACGATGCGGAACATGGTCGGCAGCCGGACATAGAGCAGTCGCTGCGCCGGCGTCAGGCCGATCGCCTTGCCGGCGTCGATGAGGCCCTTCGGGATGGCGTCGAGACCGGCACGGAACACTTCGACGAGATAGGCGCCGGCATAGATCGCCAGCGTGGCGATGAAGCTGGTGGTGGCGTCGTAGGCGAAGCCGCCGACGCTCGGGATGCCGTAGAAGACGAGATAGACCAGCAGGAGCAGCGGCACGTTGCGGATGAACTCGACATAGGCGGCGATCGCGGTGCGGACGAGCCGCCCGGCGCCGGTATAGGCGAGTGCCAGCGCGAGTCCGATCGCCATGCCGATGAGGATGCCGATCAGCGCGAGCTCGAGGCTGAGCACGAGGCCCCAGCTCAGCCGGTCGAAATATTTCCAGACGAAGTTGAAATTGAGATGGTACTGCACGCGTCGCTGCCGATCACACCGCTACTGGATCACGTCCGTGCGTCCTTCGAGACGCGCTCTGCGAGCGCTCCTCAGGATGAGGGGGTCTGAGAATGCCATCAACGGTGACCTCATCCTGAGGAGGCGCGGAGCGCCGTCTCGCCGTTCGAGACGCCGCCTTGCGGCGGCTCCTCACGGTGAGGGGACGCACGACGCTCCTGCAAGAACGCCCTCAGAATACCGGGAAGCCGGGTTTCTGCTCCGGCGGTTTCTCACCGAAGAAGTCGAGGAATGCGGCGGTGTAGATCTCCGGCTGATGGCCGTGCATCGCGACATTGAAGCAGGTGTTGATCCAGTGCAGCCAATCGGCATCGCCCTGGCGCACCGCGGCGCTGTAGAGCTGGGCTTCATAAGCGAAACCGGGATCGGTGTATTTGTCGGGGTTCTTCTTGACCAGCCACTTGACGGTCGAGGCGTCGACCACCGCGACGTCGGCGCGGCCGGCCTCGACGGCTTGCATCACGTTCGCCTGGCTATCGAGCTGCAGCACCTGTGCGTCGGGCAGCGCGTTGTGCACTAGAATGTCGGCATCGACGTTCTGCAGTACCGAGGCGCGCACCTGCTTGCCGGCGGCTTTGAGATCGGCATATTTCTGCCATTTGCTCTTCGGCGAGGTCATCAGCGCCGCACCCTCGACGTAGTACGGGCGCGAGAAGGCGACGAGCTGGGCGCGCGCCGGCGACACCGTCATGAACTGGATGACGACGTCGACCTTGCCGGTGGTGATGTTCGGGATACGCGCCGCCGGGTCCTGCTTGACGAACTCGACTTTGCCGACGTCGTCGAACAGGCCCTTGGAAAGGATGCGCGCCATTGCGATGTCCATGCCGGTGAGCTGGCCCTTGTCGTCCTCGAAATGCCAGGGCGGATTGGTCGAGCCGGTGCCGACGATCAGCTTGCCGCGATTGAGAACCGTACGCAGCAAACTCTCCGGCGCCGCCTGGGCGGCCGCCTGCTGGGCGCTGAGCGCGGTAACCGCGCCGGCCGCCGCCGCGGCAACGCCGCCGAGTCCGCCGAGCTTGATGAAGTCGCGTCGATCGCGTGTCTCACTCATCGAACTTCCTCCCTTCCATTGTCGGCAGCGAGGTGCCCGTCGCTACCGAATCGGTCTGGAGAACCGCAGCAATGCGGCTCTCCACATAGGCGACTGCCTGGTCGGCGGCGAGTCAAGTATTTTGCCGATCGGCCAGCGGAGGCCGCCACGGCGGCTTTTGGGGCGCCCGTGCGACCAAATATATCACAGCCAGTTCCCGGGAATGCCGCGACGGGTCCGGCTTCCGCAGGCGGAATTACCGCGCCATACGGTCGTTGTCCTTACAAAGGTCATCCCCAACGGAGGCGATCATGCGGATTTTGACCGTGTTGAGCGTGGTGCTGATGTTAGCCGGTTGCGGAACGCTGGTCGGCGCCGGCGCAGGCGGCTATGTCGGCAATCAATT
>WNFC01007842.1_pt1 | contig 11747 bp, 7 predicted proteins | sample 5400541 | NCBI WGS metagenome assembly WNFC01 (sample SAMN13153342, study PRJNA577476) | soil metagenome | isolation source: 120 cm saprolite under Douglas fir tree site 2 hole 2 replicate 1 | place: USA:California | collected 2015-04-18 | reverse complement strand
GCCAGGATCATCGGGTAATCACGCGAGCTGACGGCGATCACGAAGGCGCGGCCGATCCCGGGAATGGCGAAGACGCTCTCCACGATGACGGAGCCGGTGATGAGCACGGCGAAGGTCGGCCCCAGTGCGGAGACGACCGGGATCAGTGAGTTCTTCAGGACATGCTTGGTGACCACGAGCCGCTCGCGCAGCCCCTTTGCCCATGCGGTGCGGATGTAATCCTGCCGAAGCACCTCGAGCGTACTGGCGCGCGTCAGCCTGGCGATAAAGGCAATCGGTAACGTCGCCAGCGTCACGACCGGCATGATGAGGTGCTGGTCAAGGGCAAAGCCACCGGTCGGGAGGGAGAAGTTGCCGCCGGTAATGCGGTAGAGCGAGACCGAAAAGATGATGATCAGGATGATGCCGAGAACGAACGCCGGCGTCGAGGCTCCGATGGTGCTAAAGCCGACCACCGCGTAGTCGACCCAGGTGTTCTGCCGCAAGGCGGCCACGACGCCGATGCCGATGCCGAAGATCACGATCATCAGGAAGGCGAGCAGCCCGATCACCGCGGTGGGCGGCCAGCTTCTGAGAATCAGGGCGCTGACCGGCTGGTCCTCGTACTGGAACGACAGCCCGAAGTCGAAATGCACCACGTTGACGAGGTAGCGCCCGTACTGGACGAGAAACGGATCGCTGAGACCGTACTTCGCGTTCAGGTTGCGAACCACCGCCGCCGACAGCTGCTTTCCTTCCTTGTCCCAGGGACTGCCGGGGGCCAAATGCATCAGCACGAAGGTGATGGTGATGACGAAGAAGAGGACGGGAACCAACCACAGGATCCGCCGGGCGATGTACAGGCCGAGGCTGGCCCCTCGGCCCCGCGGAATCTTGAAGGCGATGAGGGCGCCCCGCGGTGGGGCGCCCTGTGCTACTGCCAAGCGTGTGCTCTAGTGCTGGGCGATCGATACCCTGGTATAGAACAGGTCGCCCACGTTTTCGAAGTCTGAGGCGGTCGTCGTCAGGCCCTGGACGTATGGCTTCACCAGGAACATGTAGTTGCGCTGGTACAGGAAGCCGCCGCCCGCGTCGTCGATCAGGATCTTCTGCGCCTGATCGTAGAGGCCCTGGCGCTTGGTCGCATCCGCCGTGGTGTCGGCCTGCTTCACGAGGGCGTCGTAGGCCGGGTTGCTGTAGCCGCCGAACACGTTGCCGCTACCGGTCATCCAGATGTCGAACCAATCCTGGTCGTCCGGGTAGTCGGCGCCCCAGCCGCCAACGTACAGCTGGTAGTCGTGCTTCCGGAGCCGGGTGGTGACCGTCTTGCTGTCGATGACGACCTGGTTGACCTTGACGCCCAGGTTCGTCTGTAGCTGGTCGGCGATGAACTCGCCGATCTGCTTGTTGGCGGTGCTGTTGCGGATCAGGAAGTCGATCGTGATCTTGCTCGGATCACCGACCGCCTGGGTCAGCATGGTCTTGGCGGCGGCCGCGTCGAAGGCCTGCGACGCGCCGAGGTCAGGTCGGTAGCCGTTCATGCCCTTCGGGATGAAGAAGTCGGCGGGGCTCGACCGTCCCTTCAGCACATTGGTGGTCAGCGCGGTGCGGTCGACGGCCTTGGAGAAGGCCAGGCGAGCCTGGGCGTTGTTGAAGGGCGCTTTGCGTGTGTTGAAGTCCATCCAGAACAGGGTCAGCTGCGGGACGAACTTGATCTGCTTGCTGAGGACGGGATCGTTCTTCACGAGGTCGGTGTTGGCCAAGGGGACGTTGACCTCATCCAGCTCGCCGTTCAGGTACTTCGCGTAGGCCTGGTTATCGTCCGAGATCTCGTAGTTGATGATCTTGGTCACGGTCGGCTGGCTGCCCCAGTAATTGGTATTGGGGACCAGCGTGACGTGGTCCTTGGAGACCATCTCGGAAACCTTGTAGGGCCCGTTGGTGATCAGCGAGGTCGGCGAGGTCGCCCACTTGTCGGAACCGTACTGGTCGACCACATCCTTGCGAACGGGAGCCGACATCCAGAGGCTGGCGATCCACTTGAAGAAGGGCGACGCTGCCTGGAGCTTCACGACGAAGGTGCTGGCATCCGGCGCCGAGAGGCCGAGGCCGTTGATAAAGTCCGGGATCTTGGCCGCGTCCTTGGTCGGGTCGAGGTTGGCATAGTCCGCGCCACCCGCGACGGTGCCATCGAAGAAGGGATCGGCATACGGCGCCGCGAGACGCGGGTCCAGGATCCGCTGCCAGGCGTAAACGAAGTCAGCGCCGGTGACCGGCTTGCCGTCGTTCCACTTGGCGTTCGAGCGGATCTTGAAAGTCCAGGTCAATCCATCGGACGAAACGCTGTAGCTCGCGGCGGTCGCGGGCGCGGCGTCAGACAGGTCAGGCTTGACATGCAGTAGCGGCTCGCTAATCATCCCGCCGATCGAGCCTTCGTAGCTGTACTGCTCCTGCCCTGGGTCGAGGCTGTTGGGCTCGGTCACGATGTTGACCCGCAGCGTCTGATCCTTTGCCAGGTTGCTCGTGGTCGGTGCGGAGGTTCCGCACGCCGCCACAAGGAGTCCGACCACCGTTAAGAGTGCCGGCACCCGAAGCCATCGGAACCGAGCGAATGAGTCGTCCATAGACGTCAATTACCTCCCTTCCAGGGGTTGATGTATCGGCGTTCCCGAGCGGTCTTCAAAGCCGAATCGCCGTAATCATGACCTACCTGATGTCAAGACATCAAGAAAAGCGTCCAAATATTAACGTCTATTAGACAGGGGCCCGATTTGGGTGTCGCCGGGGCCTACCAGCCGTAAGGTCCGGCCGCGCCGGCCGAGTACTCCCGAGCCTCGGCGTGGTTTGAGACTGCCGCCCGGTAGAGGCCGACGTACTTGACCGCCGAGTTGGCCCAGCTCACGTCGGTCGACATGGCGTTTACCTGCAGGCGCTGCCAGAGCTGGGGCTGGCGAAAGGTTTCCAGCGCCCGCACCACCTGGGCGTAGAGGTCCCAGTGGTCGTAGGCGCTGAAGACGAAGCCGTTGCCGGTCTGTCGGACCGGGTCCCAATCGTCGATCGTGTCGGCGAGGCCACCCGTGGCGCGCACGATCGGGATGGTCCCGTACCGAAGGCTGATCAGCTGGCCGAGCCCGCAGGGCTCGAACCGCGACGGCATCAGGAACATGTCGGAGCCAGCGTAGATATGCTGCGCCAGGACAGGCTTGAAGCCGATGGTGGCGGACACCTTTTGCGGGTTGTCGCGAGCGGCGGCCCGGAACATCTCCTCGTAGCGCGAGTCGCCGGCGCCCAGCACGACGAGCTGAAGATTCAGCCGCATCAACCCCCACATGATGTTGGCGATCAGGTCGAGTCCCTTCTGGTCGTAGAGCCGCGAGATCAGGCCGATGACCGGGATCGCCGGATCCTCGGGCAGCCCGACTTCCTTCTGCAGCGCCAGCTTGTTCTCGACCTTCTTGGCGACGCTGCCGATGTCGTAGCGTGCGGCAATCGAGGTGTCCACCGACGGGTTGAAGACTTCGTAATCGATGCCGTTGATGATGCCGTGCAGCTTGCTACGAAAGACTCGCAGCAGCGGGTCCATCTTTTCGCCGTACTCCGGCGTCAGGATCTCTTCCGCGTAGCGGTTGCTGACGGTGTTGACGACGTCCGAGAAATAGAGACCACGCCCGAGCAGGTTGACGATGTCGTCGAGCCCTGGCAGCCCGGGCTTGATCAGCCCCCACTGTTCGAGATCCGCGAGGTGAAGCGTGCCGTAGCCAAAGACACCCTGAAAGGCAAGGTTGTGGATGGTGAGGACGGTCGCGACGTCGGCGAAAAACGGGTCGGCGGCGTAGAGCCGAGCCAGCATGTTGGGGATGACGGCGGTGTGCCAGTCGTTGACATGGATCACGTCGGGTCGAAAATCGAGCGGCTTCAACATCTCCAGCGCCGCCCGGCTGAAATAGATGAAGCGCGCATCGTCGTCCCAGAAGCCGTACATGCCTTCGCGCCCGAAGAATTGCGGGTTGTCGATGAAATAGATCGGCACGTCCTCCCCGATCCGTCCCTCGAGGACGTCGGCGTTGACCGGCTGGTGCGCCAGCGGAACGCCGAGGTTGGTTACCACCTTGCGCAGCCCGTACTTGGCGACATCGATGCTGCCGTAGCGCGGCATCACCACCCGAACGTCGTGTCCCATCGCCCGCAAGGCTTTTGGCAGCGCGCCGGCGACGTCGGCGAGCCCGCCCACCTTGGCAAAGGGCGCGACCTCGGCCGAGACCAACAGGATTTTCAGCGGCCCGTGGTGGCCGCCGTTCGCGACATCGCCCGGCACCCGGACCGCGATCGACCCGGTTGGCGGCAGCTGTTCCACCGGCTCGCCATCCTTGTGGGCGAGCGCCACCATCTGGAGGGTTTCACCCGGGTCATGGCCAAGGACCTGGAAGGGCACCGCGAATTCGATCGCATCCCCCACGCGGGCGCTGCCCGTCCAGCGAGGCTTCCCGCCGCCCGGCGCGAGGTCGCGAAGCTCGAGCTCGACGTCACTGTCCCGTCGCTGCGCGGTGAGCCGGAAGGCGGGCTCGAAGCCAAAGTCGCTCGGGGCGGTCCCCTGCGCCACTGGACTGCCGGAAAAGAACATCTCCAGCTTCAACGGTGGCGTCGACTGGCGGTCGAGGAGGTCGAAGCGCAAATAGAGGTTGCGATCGTCGTGGCCGAACCAAATTCGCCGCACGGCACCGCGCGGCGGGTGCATGGCGCCGAAGAGCGCCGTCACGTCGACATAGCCCCCGGCATTCCACTCGTCCTGGTCGACGCCACCGTTGAGCTTGGGGCTGATCTTGCGATCCGGCCGCTTGGTCGCGGCGCCTTCCGCGGCGCTGACGATCGGCTGGTAGAGGCTGGCCGGCGGGCGCTCGCCGAGCGACATATAGATGTTGCGCAGGTGAAGCCGAAAGAGGCTGTCCCAGATCTGGTCCATGCCGGAGTCGTGCGACCGACCGAACCACCAGAACCAGTCGCTCCCCTCCGCGATCAACACCTCACGGCGCGCCGCCTTGAGCTGTTCCTGGCCGGCGGCGTCGCGCTCGCGCTCGCTGAGCAAATTGCGGGCGTCGGCCAGCATGTCCCAGGCGGCGTTGTGTTCCTGGTCGCCGACCCAGGTGTCGAAGGAGGCGTTGATCCACGACCCTGGGTGAACGCGTGCCAGCGCGCGGTCGGCCGGGAACTCTGCGAGGAACTCCGAGATCGTCACCGTCTTCAGCTCGGGCTCGCGGCTCAGACGCGCGTAGAGCGAACGCAGGAACGGGTTGCCGTTCGCCTCGTAGAAATCCCAGCAATTCTCGCCGTCCAGAGCGATCACGGCGAGAAACGGGCTGTCCTGCTGGCGCTGCCCGATGTCCTTGAGCCGATCGACCAGGTCTTTAGCCGCCTCGTCGGCGGACGAATTCTTGTACTCGAAGCCGATGGCATTGGATAAGCGCCCATCGCGGAACAGCAGGTGGATGGGCGAAGCGCCCGTCTGTACGCGATAGGGGGAATAGAGCGCGTCAGGTTGCATGAGCTGGCCCTGGCCGTCTCGGGCGAGCGAGCTCGAAAGCGAGCGGGCCAGGATCGCCTCATCGCTGAGCATCCACTCGAATCCCTGGTCGGCGGCGAGCCGCACGATGTCCTCGGAGATCGCCTGTTCCGGTGGCCACATCCCGCGTGGCCGTACGCCGAAGCTGCGGCTGTGGGACTCGATGCCACGGCGTAGCTGTTCGGCAGCATCCTCCGGGTGCGCGAACGCCCGGTGCGGCATCGCCAGGTCCGGCCGTGCGACCCGTGCGATGCCGAGGTCGGCGATCAGGGGCAGGATGGGGTGGTAGGCGGGGCTCGTGATCAGCTCGGCCTGGCCGCGGTCCTGGACCTCGCGATAGGTGGGCAACACTTTGCGCAGCAGCTCGAACTGCGCGCTGAAGATCGGCTCCTTGTCCGCCTCGGTGAAGTCGCGGCCTTTCCTTACCAGCTCGCCGATGACGGCGTTGCGCTCCATGACCTCCGGGCCAATCCACGAGAGGTTGAACCAGACCTGCAGGTCGCGCAGCTCGGCATCGCTGAACAGCCGCGCCAGGTCAAGGGAACCACGCGGCCACGCCTGCTCCCGCTTTCGGACCAGCTCGGCGTAACGCGGATACTCCCGGACGCGACGGATCTGGCTCGACTCGGTCATCCAGCGCGCGACGAAGGCGCGCTCATCCGGGCTCAGCTCCGACACGGGACGGCGGGCAAGCTCGAGGTAGACGTCGGAGGAACCACCATCCGCGTAGTCCTGCACCTGGGCGACCAGGGCCGGCACGAGGTTGAAGGTCTGCTTGATCGCCGGATAGTCACCAAGCAGGGCCGGCATCTTGTAGTAGTCCTTGGCGCAACGCAACCGTACCCAGGGAAGGAGGAACTGGTTTTGGAGGTCATCCTTGTAATACGGTTGGTGCATGTGCCAGACGAACGCCACATGCAGGGGTCGCGTCACGATGGAAGAGTCTAGCTAACCTACCGCTTTCTTCAGCGGTTCGGGCAGCACCATGTTGTAGACGTAAAAGAGGCGTGGCGAGTACTCGACGGTGACGCGATCGCCCGGACTCAGGCGGTCGAAGATCCCGCGCTTGACCCGGAAGGACTGTGCCCACAACCGTTTGGCCATCGCCTTGTCTCCCGCCTGGACGGCGATCCGGTAGGTGCGGCCGAAAACGCCCGCGTCACGGCGCATCCCAACCACCAGCCCAACCATCGAGGAGCGGCGGGCGGTGAGGTCGAGGGCGGCGCGGATCAGCACCGTCAGGCCCAGGGGGACCAGCACAGTGCAGACCGCGACGGTGAAAATCATCAGCGTCGTCGCCACCGAGTTGACCGGATGCACGACCGAGTCGAACAGCCGAGGGCCGAGAGCGGCCGCCGCTGCACAGCCGAGCGCGACCGACGCAAGGCCGCCAATCGCCGCAAGGCGCGGGGACTCGCCGTGGCTGATGGACCAAAGGTGCCATTTCACGCGGGGCCGCATCGGGCGGCCGTCGGGGCCGACCGCGATCATCAGGTGTCCCCACGGCAGGGCGCCGTGCGCCAGGCGGAGGATCAACAGTGAGCCCAACGCCACGGCGACCAGTGACAGATCGATGACGGCCGGCAAGGTAGGCACGGGCAAGGCAGGCACCCTGCGGTATAACCGGGCCATAGAGCCGACCTTGCAGCCGTCGAATACGGCTCGTATTCGGGGCTACTGCCGGGTTCGGGCGCTCACGTACTGGCGGACCTTCTCCCGCAGCCTCGGCAGCGGGTCGGTCTTCAGAAAGTATTCGTCGCAGCCCGCCTGCCGAGCTTCCTCGGGCGTCGCCATCCCGGCGGTGTAGACGATCACCCTGATGCGGGCCGAGTACTCGCTGGACCGGATCTTCCGGCACAACTGCAGGCCGTTGAGGCCGGGCATCTGGATGTCGGCCACCACGACCGACGGTTGGTACTCGAGGCACAGCCGCCAGGCCTCGTCGCCGTCCCTGGCCTCCAACACCTCGTGTCGATCCAGCTCGAGGAGGGTCCGCAACATGGTCCGGACGTCGCGGTCGTCATCGGCGACGATCACCGGGGGATAATCGCTGGCGGGAATCGAAGCTGGGACACCACTCACCGGGGTCCCCTCCTCGTCATTCCGTTCGAATTTTAGGTGTGATGAGTATCAGCGGGCAAGATTTCGACTACGCGTATTCGTCCATCGCGCGCAGAAAGTTGACGTAGACGCGCTGCTGCTCGCGCAGGATGCCGAGGCCGCCCAGCTCCCACCACTCGTCGGGCGTGAAGTAGGCGGAGACCTCGGCCTGGCTGCCGCTCTTCGAAAACCATTGGATCAGGTGCAGGTTGTCCGACTGCAGCAACCACATGGCGATGTCCATCAGGTGGGGATGCTTGGTCAGCTTCGCCTTGTTGTAGATGTGATGCATCAGGCGGAAGATGCCCTGCTGGGCCTCGTTGCCCAGGAAGAAATCCATGCCACCATCGCCGGCCCAGGTGCAACCGTACTCGGGCAGCGGCATCTCGTGGGCGTCCTTGAAGGTGGCGATCGCTTCCGACGGCGTCAGGTACTTCATCTTGTTCTTGACCAGGTCGTCGTGGAGCGCATGCATGAAGGGGAAGATGCCCGAGTCGGCGCGGTGATGCTCGCCGAAGGTCTCGAAGTCCCAGGCGAGAAAGACGAACTCCCCCATCGCGCCGCGGAGCCAGTTGCCGTAGGTATCGGCCATCAACGGCCAGCCGTTCCATTCGCGATTGCTGAACCGGTAGCCGACGTCGTCGCTCAGCTCGAAGTGGCGGGTGAGGAGGCGCATCTCCTCATTGGGGTACCGATAAAGGTGAGTCGGCTCGCGCCAGCCCATCACCCAGGGTCGCCCGTCCATGACCGCGCCCTTGAACCCGCTCGCCTGCAGCTGGAAATAGACATCGTTCGACATGAACATCTCGGTCGTGTCGGTGACCGAGATCGTCTTCTGGAAGGTCTCCTCGAGTTGCCGCTTGCCCCACGCCATCCGCTCGGCGAACGCCGTGATGTCGAGGTAAAAGATGAAGGAGTGGTAGGGCTCGACCGCCACCAACTCGACGTTCTCGTGACTGACCAGTTTCTGAAAACCCGCGAGCACGTCCGGGCCGTAGCGCCGCATCTGGAGCAGGATCGAGACGGAGAACCCGAGCGAGATCTTCATGCCCTTGTCGACCAGCGACTGAAAGAGCTCGGTGGCCGGCCGGTAGGAATACTTCGCCACCTTGTCGAAATACCGCCGATCCATCTGGTCGTCGAAAATCAGCGCGTCCATCTTCTCGGGCGGAGTTCCGCGAGGGATCAGCAACGCCGGCAGACGGACCCGCCGGGGCTGGTGGGCAACCATGTAGATCACGAGCGAGTTGGGCATCGAGCTCTATCCTCTCATGGCGTTTTGAGCCCCTGCTTGAGAGCCACGAACTCCAGGCGCTGCAACAGGATATCGATGACGCGTTGCCAGGTGTAATCCCGTGCCGTCCGCTGGGCCGCGATCCGCATGTTGCGAGCGGCCTCCGGGCGGGCGGCCAGGTTGGTGACGTAGGCGACGATCTCGGCCGCGTCCTCGGTCTCGATCACGATCGCGTTCTTGAAGGGCTGCGCGTATTCCTCTCCAGTCGCCCCCACGAACGCTATCCCGCCGGACGCCATCGCCTCCAGGCCGACCAGGCCGAACGGCTCGTGCCCGCTGTTGGCCAGCGTCGCGGTGGCCGAGGCATAGAGCACCGGCAACAAGTCGTCGGGCAGGAACGCCGTCACGTTCCAGATGTCGGCGTCGGCATTTTCCTTGAGCGCGCTCGCCAGCCCGGCAACGTCGTCGATGCGGGTGGAGAGCGGCACCACGCTTAGGCCGCGCTGCCGGGCAAAGTCCAGCACCTCCCCGCCGAACGGCTCCAGCCCGCCGCGCATCAGCAGCCGCGTTCCGACGCCACGTTCCTTCAACTGGGCGACCGCCGCGATCGCCTGGTGCCAGCGCTTGTCGGGACTGAAGCGCCCGATCTTGAAGAGGAAGGCGGGGGCCGCGACCGCGGCGCGGACCGCCCGTACCTGGGCCTGGCTCACCCGCGCCATCATCGACCCGGGAATGCCGTTGGGCACCACGATCGGGTTCACACCCCAGCGCCACATGATGTGCTTCATGTATCGGCTGACGGTCATCAGCGTCGCGACGAAGCCGAGCTGTCCCCAGTTGATGCGGCTGAACGAGAAGTGGTTGTTGGCGTTCCATAAGAGCAGGCAGCGATCGCGCAACCCCGCGAAGTAGAGCCCGTCGGAGAGCAGCGACATGGCGTGCGCGATATGCCACTCCTCACCCAGGACCACCACCGTGTTGCCACTCTCGATCGCGGGCTTGATGAAGTCCTTCACGAGCGCATCGGGCAGGCTCCGATTCAAGTCCGCCACCTTGTCGTCCTCGCCGTCGTATACCCCGACCGGGTGGTAGCGGCTGATCCACTGGCTCCAGCGGTGCAGCCAGAGCCGGCCGTCGAGCGCGCTTTCGTGGGCGGGCAGCGTCGGGTCACCCACGAAGAAGAGGTGGGTCTCGAAGCCGCGCTCCGCCAGGGCGCGAGAGAGCTCTTTCACCCGGACGCCCAGCCCACCGGCCTGCGAGTACATGTCCGGACCCTCGAAGGACAGGATGATGAAGGTCGTCTGCTCCGGCTCGAGCATCAGGACACCCGCTCGGAAACCAGCTGGCGGGCGAAGGCATGAACTTGTGCCGAAAGCGATGCCAGCAGGGTCGTCCTGGAGTCGAGGCGCACCGAGACATCGTCCACCGCGCCACCGTCATAGTCGGTCGCGACGCCGCCAGCCTCCCGGAGAATCAGCAGCGGGCCGGCAAGGTCGAAGGCGCGAACCGGCGCGGGCGTCGCCTGCAGCGCCACGCCGCCGGCCGCCGTGTGACAGAGGTTCAGCGCCGCCGAGCCGAGCTGGCGGACTTTCTCGGCCCGGGCGAAGATGGTGGCCGCTCGCTCCCGCGGTTCGACGCCGCTGGGGGCATCGAACGAAACCACCGGGATCGAGCGGCCGTCGAAGTCGGCCGGGCTCGGTTGCAGCGGGCTCCCGTTGCGGAAGGCGCCGCCGCCTTTGATCGCGTGGAACTCGTCCCCGGTCACCAGGTTCTGGACGTAGCCGAGTCGCACGTCCCGGAATCGGTCACCCTCCGTGGCGGCCAGCACGACCGCATAGTACGGCAGTCCCATCTTGGCGTTGAAACTCCCGTCGAGCGGATCGGCCAGGATCAGCGCCGGGCCGCCGAAGTCACGTTCGCCGAGCTCTTCCGAGATCAAATGAAAACGCAAACCGCTGCGATAGGCTTGCTCCAGGTGGCGCACGACGATCCCTTCGGCGAGCTGGTCGAGATAGATGGTCTGGTCGCCGCCCGCGCCCAGGCCGACCACCTCGCGGCCGCGCCCCGTGCCCGAGAGGGGCAGGATCTCGGCACGGATCTCCGCAGCAACGGCGCGGAAAATCGGAAGCCAGGCTTGTGAAGTCACTCAGCGCGACGACCGGTAGGCCGTTGCGTCGCTATGCTACCCGAACTCTTCCAATCATGGGGCTGACCCCCGATCGAATCCGGCCCTGGCTGGGCCTGGTCCTCCTGTCGCTGCTGGTCAAGGTCGTGCTGGTCACCCTCACGTTGGCAGAATTCGGAGCCGGCCCCGATCCGCTGACTGCCCTCGGGCGCGCCTGGGACCACTGGGACGCGCAGCACTACCTCTACCTGGCCACTCACGGTTACAGCGCGACCGGCGATGCGCGCAACCTGATCGCCTTCTTCCCCCTCTACCCCGCCTTGATTAGTGCCATCGCCGCCACGGGCCTGCCTGCCCGGACCGCCGCCCTGTTGATAAGCAATGTCGCGGGCGTGGTCGCCGCCATCCTGCTATATGAGATCGCAGCCGCCCCCGGTGTGGAAAGGGCGGCGGCATTAGCCGCCCCCGGTGTGGAAAGGGCGGCGGTCAGTCCGCGTCAAGACCTGCGGGAGAACGCCGCCTTTCGGGCGGCTGCCTTCTTTATCGTCTTCCCGACCGCCTACTTCCTGCTGGTCGGTTACACGGAAGCCCTCTTCTGCGCGCTCGCGTTCGGCGCGGTCCTCGCGGCGCGACGGCAGCGCTGGCTGTTTGCGGGGCTGCTTGGCGGTCTGGCGGCCGCCGCGCGCCTTACCGGGCTCGCGCTGCTGCCCTTTCTTCTCATCGAGCTCTTTTACGCGCGCCACGCGCTGCGT
>WNFC01007840.1_pt1 | contig 11748 bp, 9 predicted proteins | sample 5400541 | NCBI WGS metagenome assembly WNFC01 (sample SAMN13153342, study PRJNA577476) | soil metagenome | isolation source: 120 cm saprolite under Douglas fir tree site 2 hole 2 replicate 1 | place: USA:California | collected 2015-04-18 | reverse complement strand
TTCGGCGGCTATCTGCTGATCGATTGTCATTCGATGCCGTCGGCGGCCGGCATGGTCGGCGGCCAGGGCAGCGCCGACATCGTGCTCGGCGATTGCCATGGCGCCTCCTGTTCGGCGCAGATCGTCGAGGCGGCGCGCTCCTTTCTTGCCGAGCGGCACTTCGCGGTCGCGCTCAACGCACCCTATTCCGGCGGCTTCACCACCAGCCATTACGGCAGCCCGCAACGGGGCCGGCATGCGCTGCAGATCGAGATCAGCCGCGCGCTCTACATGGACGAGCACAATTACCGGCGCAAACCGTCCTTCGAACGGCTGGCCGCCGAGTTGACCGCGCTGGTCGAGCACCTCGGGCGAATGATGCGGGAGGGCTTGGCGCGCGCCGCCTGATCCCTGGGTGATTGTCGTCGGCTCCGCTCGCGCCCGGCGCGTCACGCGCGATTGATGCGGGGCAGGGGCGTTCCCAGGTGCAGGGGGTGGAAAAAACGCACGTTGCGGAGAGCGCGATGAGCAAGGCTCGGACGGATTACGCGATCGAGCAGGACTGGTCTGCCTATACCGAGGACGAGCACGCCATCTGGCGGCTCCTGTTCGAACGCCAGCAGCGGCTGCTGGCAGGCCGCGCCTGCCGCGAATATCTCGACGGGCTGCAAGGCCTCGGCGTCGCGCCCACGGGACAAGCCCGTGGGCTGAAGGCCCACGGCGGCATCCCGGATTTTCGGCGGCTCAGCGACATCCTCGATCGCGCCACCGGCTGGCGAATTGTCGCAGTGCCTGGCCTCGTCCCCGACGATGTGTTCTTCGCCTTTCTGGCGGCGCGCCGCTTCCCGTCGACCTGCTTCATCCGGCGGCGCGACCAGCTCGATTACCTGCAGGAACCGGACGTCTTTCACGACATCTGCGGCCATGTGCCGATGCTGATGAACCCGATCTTCGCCGATTACATGCAGGCCTATGGCGAGGGCGGGCTGAAGGCGCTGCGGCTGGGCCATCTGCCGCGGCTCGCGCGGCTCTACTGGTACACCGTCGAATTCGGGCTGATCGCGACGCAGGAGGGGCTGCGCATCTACGGCTCCGGGATCCTCTCCTCGACCGGCGAGTCGGTCTACAGCCTCGACGATCCGCATCCGCACCGGCTGGGCTTCGATCTGCGCCGGGTGATGCGGACGCAGTACCACATCGACCGCTATCAGGAGACCTACTTCGTTATTGACGATTTCAAGCAGCTGTTCGCGGCGACCCGCCCCGATTTCGCGCCGATCTATCGCGAGATTGCGGTGCTGCCGGAGATACCGGCGGAGGCAATCCTGCCGGGAGAGCGCGAATACGCCGCTTTTCAGCCGCGCAAAAAAGAAGGGCCGCGCATCAGCACGGCCCGAGTTTAGGGAGGAAACGCCTAGAAGACGTACGGCAGAACCATTAACAATGATCCATACCGCACCGCACAATTTAGTCAGCGGTCGCCCGAAGTCAATCCCCCTCTGCAAGAACCGTTGGCAGGCTTCGGGTTTCCTCATAGCTCCGGAGGAATTCCGCGGCTTCGAGAGTTTGTGTGCGCCGCACAAGCTGCGAATCACACCGGTGTGCCCGGCGTGACCGTACCTCCGCCCCTCGATCGGGCTTCCGCCCTACTGATCGATGTCGACGGCACCTTGCTCGAGATCGCGCCGCATCCCGATCGGGTCGAGGTGCCGCCGGGGCTGCCGCGCCTCCTCGAAAGACTTGCAAGCGAGCGCGACGGCGCGCTGGCACTGGTCAGCGGCCGGCCGATCGCCGATCTCGATCGGCTCTTTCGGCCGTGGCATGGCGCCGCGGCGGGGTTGCACGGGATCGAGCGGCGCCGCCCCGATGGCACCCGGGTCGAAAGCGGAGCCAGTCCCGCGGACGCAGCCGCGGCGGCGGCGCTCGACCGGCTGCGGCCGAAATTGCAGGCGTTGGCGCACCGGTGGCCGGGCGTGTGGCTCGAAGACAAGGGCCGGACGCTCGCGCTGCATTATCGCGCCGTCCCCGAGAGGGGCGCAGAAATCCGCGATCGCGCCGAGCGGCTGTTGCGCGAGCAGGGCGATCGGTTGCGTCTTATCGCCGGCAAGATGGTGGTCGAGTTCCAGCCCCGGCATCATGGCAAGGGCGGGGCGATCGCCGCTTTCATGGCAGAGTCGCCGTTCCGCGGTCGGATGCCGGTGTTTCTCGGCGACGACACGACGGACGAAGAGGGCTTTGCCGAGGTCAATCGCCGCGGCGGGGTGTCGATCCGGGTCGGCGCGCCGCTCGCGACAAGCGCGGCAGCCTATCGCCTGCCCTCGGTCGCGGCGGCGCGCGATTGGCTGCGCGGCACACGAAGGGGCTGAGGGCCGCCGGCCGATACGGAACGCGGCTTGCGCCATACCGTTTCAACCGCAGGTGGCCAGAGAGGGCAGCGGATGGAGATAAGCGAGGCAGACGCGGCGGTCGGCGAGGTGCGCCCCGGCGCAGCCTCGACGGCAAGCCCCCGGGTTTCGGCCGCTGCCGCGTCCCGCCGTCTCGTCATCGTGTCCAACCGGGTCGGGCCGATCGGGCATGACAAGCCTAGCCAGGGCGGGCTGGCGGTCGCCGTCCGCGCCGCCTTGGAGCGCGCCGGCGGGCTGTGGTTCGGCTTCAGCGGTTCGGTCAGCGAGCGGCCGAGCGAGACGCCCAAGCTGGTCAGCGACGGGCCCATCACCGCCGCGACGCTCGATCTGTCGCGGCGCGATTATGACGAATACTACATCGGCTACGCCAACCGGGTGCTGTGGCCGCTGTTCCATTACCGGCCGTCGCTGATCGGTTATTCGCGGCGCAACCTCGCCGGCTATATCAGGGTCAACCGCGCCTTTGCCCGCGCCCTGGCGCCGATGCTGCTGCCGGGTGACCTCGTCTGGGTGCACGACTATCACCTGATCCCGTTTGGCGCCGCGCTGCGCGAGCTCGATTGCCGGCAGCCGATCGGCTTCTTTCTCCATACGCCGTTCCCGGCGGCCGAGCTGATGCGCCTGCTGCCCAACCATCGCGACCTGGTCGCGGCGTTGTGCGCCTACGACCTCGTCGGCTTTCAGACCGCCGCCGACCTGGAGGGCTTTCGCGATTACCTGCTGCGGCAGGTCGGCGGCGAAGACCTCGGCGGCGGCATGCTGCGCGCCTTTGGCCGGACCGTCCAGGCGGCGGTGTTCCCGATCGGCATCGATGTCGCCGCCGTCGCCGAGCAAGCGGCGGCGGCGGAAACATCCCGGCAGATGCGGCGGCTGACGGACAGCATCCGCGATCGCGCGCTGATCATCGGCGTCGACCGGATCGATTACTCGAAAGGACTGCCGGCGCGTTTTGCCGCCTATTCGCATCTCCTCGAGCATGTTCCGCAGGCGCGCGGCCGCATCGTGTTGATGCAGATCGCGCCGCCCTCGCGCTCCGATGTGCCGGAATACCGCGAGATCCGCCGCACCCTGGAGGCGGCGGCCGGGAACATCAACGGGCGCTACGCCGAATTCGACTGGACGCCGCTGCGTTATCTGAACAAGAGCTTCAACCACCGCATCCTGTCCGGGTTCTACCGGGCGGCTCGCATCGGGCTGGTGACGCCATTCCGCGACGGCATGAACCTGGTCGCCAAGGAATATGTCGCGGCCCAGCAGCCCGAGGATCCCGGCATGCTGGTGCTGTCCTGCTTTGCCGGCGCGGTGCGCGAGCTGGGCGAGGCGATCGTCGTCAACCCCTACGATGTCGAAGCGATGGCCGAGGCCATCTGGCAGGGGCTCGAAATGCCTTTGGGCGAACGGCGGGAGCGGTGGTCGGCGATGATGGCGACGTTGCGCAAGAACGACGTCGATACCTGGCGCGAGCGCTTTATCGCGGCGCTGACCGCGGCCGGGGCCGGGCGGTGATGGTCGACACGACCCGGCTGGTCGGCGATGTCGGCGCGACCAATGCCCGGTTCGGGCTGGTCTCGCCCGACGGCAAGCTGCTGCATTCGAGCAGTTTCGCGATCACCGATTTCGCGACGATCGGCGCGGCGGTGACCGCCTATCTGGCGCAGCGCGGCACGCTGCCGGCGCCGCGCATCGGCGCGCTGGCAGTCGCCGGCCCGGTCGGCGGCGATCAGGTGCGGATGACCAATCACCCCTGGAGCTTCTCGATCGCCGCGCTGCGCGCCGAGCTCGGCTTCGAGCGGCTCGAGGTGATCAACGATTTCACCGCGGTGGCCCTGGCGTTGCCGCGCCTGACCCCGGCCGACCGGATGCCGGTCGGGGGCGGCGCGCCGCTCGCGGACCGGCCGCTGGCGGTGCTCGGGCCGGGTTCCGGGCTCGGCGTTTCCGGCCTCATTCCGGCGGGGCCGCGCTGGCGGGCGCTGACCGGGGAGGGCGGTCACGTGACGATGGCCCCGGCTACCGAGCGCGAGAATGCGGTGCTCGAATGGATGCGCCGGCATTTCGACCACGTCTCGGCCGAGCGCTGCCTGTCGGGTCCGGGGCTCGTCAATCTCTACAACGGCCTGGCCGCGCTCGATGGCGTGCCGGCGGCGTCCTATACCGCGGCGCAGATCACCGACCCCGCGACTGCGGCGACCGATCCGTTGTGCCGCGAGGCGACGGCGATGTTCTGCGCGATGCTCGGCACGATCGCCGGCAATCTGGCGCTGACCTTGGGTGCGCAGGGCGGCGTCTTCATCGCCGGCGGGATCGTGCCGCGGCTGGGGGCGCGCTTTGTCGAGAGCGGGTTCCGCGAGCGCTTCGCGGCAAAGGGCCGTCTGCGGCCCTATCTCGCCGCGATCCCGAGCTATGTCGTGACCCACAGGCTGCCGGCCTTTCTCGGCTGCGTCGCGGTGCTCGCTGAGGCCTAGGATCGCCGCGGCCTTCCGCGATTGCCGGGGCGCGCCTCGGCGGCGCGGCGCAGCCGGTCGTTGATGGCGCGGCCGAGCCCGCGCTCGGGGATCGGCATCACCGCGATCCCGCTGAATTCCGGACGGTCAAGCTGGCGCAGCAGCGCGAACAGGTTCGCCGCCGCTTCGGCGAGATCGCCGGTCCGCGACAGCCACAGCACGTCGGCAAAGCCGGACGGCGCTTCGGGGCCGAAGGCGAGCAAAACCTCGCCCGGGCGGGCCTCCAGCGCATTGAGGCGCACCGGCAGATCAGGCGCATAGTGGCTCGGCAGGCTTCCCGGGGCGCGAGGAGCATCCGCGTCGGTTTGCGGCGTTTCGATAGCCCCGAGCAGATCGGTCAGCTCTTCGAGCGTGACCCCGCCGGGCCGCAGCAGCACCGGCACCGGACCGGTCAGGTCGAGCACCGTCGATTCGAGACCGACCGGACACGGCCCGGCATCGAGGATCAGCGCGACGCTCTCGCTGAGCTCACTGGCGACATGCGCCGCCGTGGTCGGACTGACTCGGCCGGAGCGGTTGGCCGAGGGCGCCGCGATCGGTCTGCCGGTCGCGCGCAGCAACGACTGAGCGACCGGATGGCGCGGGGCGCGCAACGCGACTGTGTCGAGCCCGGCGCTGGCCAGGAATGACAATCCGCCCTCCGTCCGTCGCGGCAGGACCAGCGTCAGCGCGCCGGGCCAGAAATGCCGCGCCGCCATGCGCGCGCGCTCGTCGAATTCGGCGAGCGGCTCGGCCTCCGCGAGGCCCGGCACATGCACGATCAGCGGGTTGAACCGCGGCCGTACCTTTGCCGCGAAGATCCGCGCGACCGCTGTGTCGTTCGTCGCATCGCCGCCGAGCCCGTACACCGTCTCGGTCGGAAACGCGACGAGTTCGCCACCGCGCAGCAGGCGTGCGGCGCGGGTGATCGCGCTGTCGCTTGCCCGTACGATTGTCGGCTCCATGACGGACAGTTATCGGCAGTACTGCGTCGCGGCAAGCCCGAGCGGCTCAAAACGTGATCGCGGTGCGCAGCCCGACGACCGCGGCGTCGTTAACCCGGCGGCTCGGCGCATTCGGGTTCACGATCCCTCCGCCAGGGTTGAAGACGTACTGAAAATCGGGCTGCAGCTGCCACCAGCCGGTGAGCTGGAAGCGGTAGGTCAGTTCAAGGACCGTCTCGCCCGACCGGATCGGGTGAAACTGACCGGTGAAGCGCGCGACGTCGGCGTCGAACGCCCGTGCCGCGCTGCCGATCCGGGAGTAGCCCACGCCAAGCCCGAGCTGATCGTCGGCACGGCCGAAGGGTCCCTTGTAGACCAGCCCGGCGTCGACATAGAGGTCGACCAGGTTGCGGTCGCCCGGCGCCCCCATCGCCCGGGCGAACGCCGCAAAGCTTGTATGCTCGGCCTCATCGACCAGAAATGGCTGATCGACGATGCCATACAGGCTGAAATCATTGTCACGCTGGCGCGGCCGGCCGTTGCTGTCGGGCCTCGCCAGCGAAATGCCGCTCGCATCCAAATGCTGGTCGCGAAACCGCTCGGAATTCCACCAGCCGCCGAAGCGGTAGGTCCCGTTCTTATCCGAGCTGTCCGGGTTGTAGCGGATTTCGTTGATCACGAACGCCCCGTCGCTGGTGCGGAACGCGGTGCCGGAGGCATCGCGCAATTGCGAGCCGCCTACGCCCGCCCCGGTCGGGTCGCCGTCGAACAGGGCGAGAAACAGGGTCAGACCTTCTGTGGGGTCGATCCGGAGCCGGACGGCCGGCATGCCGAGCGGATAACCCGGCCCTCCCGTGGGCAGGTTGATCGCCGGCAGGGTCGGCCAGCCAAGGGCACCGTTGACGAAGAGGCGAGCCCCTTCGGGGCTCAGGAATTCCGTGCCGATCGTCTGCTGGCCGATCCGCAATCGCCAATTGTCGAAATGCTGCTCGTACCACAGCTCGACCAGCCTCGTGGTTGCGAGAGCCTCGATCCCGCTGATTTCGTTCAGGTTGTCGGTATTCCCGAGGGTCAAGCCGCGCCCGTGGATCTGATAGGCGCGCGCGAAGAGGTTTCCCCGCAAATGTAAGGGTGGGCGGAAATCGATGTTCAGATTGACATCGGTGACGCCTTCATAGATCGCCCCCTGACGCAAACCGCCGGTCAGGTTGGCGAGCACCTCGCTGGTCTCGGTGACCCCGAGTTTGATCCCGGATTCCTCAAGCCGGCGCCGAAACTCGAGAGTGCCGAGCAGAGCTTTGCGCTGCCAGATATCGTCGGCGGCCTCGGATGATTTGGCGGTTTCCTCTCCCGGCGCGTCCTCCTCGGCGGCGGCCGCCGGAATGGCGAGCAGCGTCGTCGCGATCAGGACTGCCGCAGCGGCTGCACGCATGCTCCGGCGCTTGGCGCGATCGACTAGCGGCCGCGGATGCGAGGCATGATCAAGGTCGACCAAGGATCCGGCATCTCGCCGACCGGGACCTCGATCAGCGACGGCCCGCGCCGCTTCAGCGCCGCGGCCAGCTCGCGCCGCAGAGCCTCGGGGCTGGTCGCCCGCGCCCCGGCGATGCCGAAGCTGTCGGCCATCTTGGGGAAGTTCGGGTTCAGCAGATCGACGCCGATCAGCTTATTGCCGTAATCGACCTTCTGCATGCGCCTGACGTTGCCGTAGGCGCCGTCGGCGAAGACGATCGCGACGACATCGATGCCGTGCAGGGCGGCGGTCGCCAGCTCCTGGACATTGTACATGAAGCCGCCATCGCCGGAGATCGACACCACCGGCAGGTCGGGCCGCGCCACCTTGGCGCCGAGCGCGGTCGCATAGCTGTGGCCGAGCGTCCCCTGATAGCCGCTGTGCAGGTAGGTGCGCGGCCGGTACACCGGAAAGGCGAGCCGGCCGACATAGCCGACCTGGGTCAAATCCTCGACATAAATGCCCTCGTCGGGCAATTCGGCGCGGATCGCCTCGAGATATTCGCATTGCGGGCCGAGCTTTTCCTCGATGCGGGCCTGCGTCTTCGTCTTCAGCTCCTCCAGCTCGCGCTGGCGCGACGGGCGCTCAGGCGCGGCGAGCGCCTGGTCGAGCGCGGCGAGCGCCGCCTTGGCGTCGGCAACGATGCCGATCGCCGGGCGGGCGACCCGGGTGATCTCGACCGGATCGATGTCGATGCGGATGACCTTGATCTCGGCATCGAGCCCCCAACGCGTCTGCGGCTGGTTGAAGCGCGTGCCAACCGCGAGGACGACATCGGCGCCGCGCCACAGCTCATGGCCGGCGAGCAGGTTCTGCGCCAGGTAATGCCGGTCGCTGACGACGCCCTTGCCGCCGGTATAGGTGGTGAGCGGCGCCTGCAGCCGTTCCGCGAGCGCCAGGACCTCGGCTCCGGCGTCGGCGGCGCCGCTGCCGATGTAGATCAGCGGCTGTTTCGCGGCGGCGAGCAGCTTTGCCGCCTGGCCGATCAGCTCGCCATCGGGCACTGGCGCCGGCAGCGTCGGCTCGACCGCCGGCAATTCGACCTCGGTTTCGAGGGCCATGATGTCGAGCGGCATTTCCAGCGCGACCGGGCGCGGCCGGCCGTCGGCGAGCTGCCGGAAGGCTTCGTTGACGCGTTTTCCGGTCTCGCTCGGATGGTCGATGCGCGCCGCCCATTTGGTCAGCCCGCGCAGGATCGCGAGCTGGTCCGGCACTTCGTGCAACAGGCCGAAACCGCGGCCGATCAGGTTGGACGGGATCTGCCCACTGATGCACAGAACCGGCGCGTTGGTGGCATAGGCGGTGGCGAGCGCCGCGGTGGTGTTGAGCACGCCCGGGCCGGGCACCACTGCGTAGGCGCCCACCTTGCCGCTCGCCCGGGCATAGCCGAACGCCATATAGGCGGCGGCCTGCTCGTGGCGGGGATGGATCACCCGGATCGCCTCGCCGGAATCGTACAGCGCGACGAACAGGGCGTCATTCTGTACCCCGGGCAAGGCGAACAGGGTATCGATCCCGTGGCGGCACAGCATCTCGACCAATGCCCGGCCCCCCGTCATCCGCGTCATCGCCCCCTCCCACTCCTCGCCGCCTTATGGTCTCGACCAAAGCGGCCCAGCGCGGTTATGTCAACCGGCTGTGACGGGGATATCCGCAGGGCGGGCAGCAGCCTTGCCGTTCCAGCGGTTGCCTAAACCATGAGCATCTCTATCTTCACGCCTGTATTCGGCGAGATTTCGGGGTGATCATGGCGGAGGCGGTCGCCGCATACCGCGAGGGCAGCGGAAGAGGCGCGGAGTACCGGGCGATCGGCCTGGTCTCCGCGGCGCATTTCGTCAACCATTTCCAGCACCTCGTCCTGCCGCCGCTGTTTCCCTTGCTGAAGGCGCAGCTCGGCATCGGCTTTGTCGAGCTGGGTTTGGCGCTGACCGTCGCCAGCGTCGTCGGGGTCGCCGCACAATTGCCGGTCGGCTATCTGGTCGACCGCGTCGGCTCGCGCCGCATGCTCGTGCTTGGGCTGCTGCTTGCCGGGCTGGCCTATCTCGGTTTCGGCCTGGCCCCGTCCTATTCGTCGCTGCTGCTCGCGATGGTGTTCATCGGCCTGGCGAACAGCGTCTTTCATCCCGCTGATTATTCTCTGCTCTCGGCCAAGGTCGCGCCGGTGAGGCTCGGCCGCGCCTTCTCAATCCACACCTTCGCCGGGTTTCTCGGCAATGCCGTCGCGCCGGTCACGATGGTCGCGCTCGCCGCCGGCATGGGGTTGAATTTCGCGCTGATGGCGGCCGGTATCATTGCGCTGGTGGTCGCGCTGCCGCTGATGATCGCCCGCGGCGTCGACAACGATGTCGTGCCAGTGCACCCGGCGCGGTCCGCCCCTGAGGGTCGCGGAGGTGGGATGACGTCGATCCTGACCCCGACCATCCTCGGTCTCACCGGCTTTTTCGCGCTGATGAGCCTGTCCGGCAGCGGCATCAGCAATTTCTCGGTGGTGGCGCTGACCAGCGCCTTCGGCACCTCGCTGTCGGTCGCCAATCTGGCATTGACCGCGTATCTGAGCGCGCAGGCGCTGGGGGTGCTGGCCGGCGGCTTTATTGCCGATTTGACGCGGCGTCACGCCGAGGTGGCGGCGATCGGCTACGCGATCAACGCCTGCATCGTCCTCGCCATCGGCACGGCCGGGTTCGACGCCGTGCCGCTGATCCTGGCGATGAGCGGCGCCGGCCTGCTCGGCGGCATGATCATGCCGTCGCGCGACATGCTGGTGCGCGCCGCCGCTCCCGCGGGAGCGATGGGCCGCACCTTCGGCATCGTCACCTCGGGCTTCGGCATCGGCGGCATGATCGGGCCGCTGATGTTCGGCTTTGCGATGGACCAGGGTGCGCCGCAATGGGTATTCGGCATCAGCGTCATGCTGATGATTGCGGTCGCCGTGGTGGCGCTCGTCAGCGACCGCCGCTCTACCGCCCAAAGCCGTGCGGCGTCGACGCGCGCGGCGGCAGCGGACTAGACGCTAGCGAGCGGTCAGCGCCGACAGGCTCGCGCGCTGGCGGCCGTCGCCATCGAAATTGCCCGGGTCGAGCCAGCGTTCGAAGGCGGCTTTGATCCCCGGCCATTCGCGGTCGATGATCGAGAACCAGGCGGTGTCGCGATTGCGGCCCTTGACGATTTCGGCCTGGCGGAAGATTCCCTCGAACCGGAACCCGTATCGCTCGGCCGCGGCGCGCGACGGCGCGTTCAGCGCGTTGCATTTCCATTCGTAGCGGCGATAGCCGACCTCGTCGAAGACGCGCCGCATCATCAGATACATCGCCTCGGTCCCGGCCGGCTTGTGCTGGAGCGCCGGCGAATAGGCGATCCCGCCAACCTCGATGCTGCCGGCCGTCGGGTTGATGTTGAGATAGCTCGCGACCCCCGCCGCCTTGCCGCTCGCGGCATCGATGACGGCGTAGGTGATGAAATCCGCGCGCAGCAGCCCAGCCTTGATCGCGGCGAGGTAGTCGTCAAACCCGGCATAGGGGCCCCACGGCAGATAGGTCCACATCCGCCCCTCGCGGTCCTCGCTGTTGGCTGCGTAAAGTTCGGCGGCGTGCCGGGCCGCGTCGAGCGGCTCGACGCGGCAGAACCTTCCGGTCATTGGCGTGGGCGATGGCCGTTCCCGCGCGGTCCAGCCCTCGACCGGAAAGCCGACCGGCTGACCCAGATGATTGGTATGCTCGGTCAAGACCGGTCCCTCCGGGTCAGCGAGAGCAGGATGTCGTCGAACCTTGCGCCCTCCGCGAAATGCCCGATTTCGGCCTCGCGCGAGCCGCGCGGCGGCACCCGCCGGTCATCAATCGGTCGCTCCAGGCGCTGGGCGATCGGGATGACCCCCGCCCAGTAATCGGCCATGTGATCGGCTTCGAGATCGAGCGGGCCGTCGGCGCGGATCTTGGCCGAGACCTCCTCGATCGCCATGCTCATCAGCATTGTCGCCTTCAATTCCTGCGGCGAGATCGCGCGCATCAGACGGGTGCGCCCGGGGTAGAGCCGCTCGATAAAGCCGTTTAGCCCGGCCTCCTTGGCCCGTTCGTCCTCTACGGCGCTGGCGGTGCCAAACGCCATCACGGCGCGATAATTGAGCGAGTGGCGAAAGGCGCAGCGCCCGAGGACGAGGCCGTCGACATGGCTGACGGTCAGGCAGACCGGGATCCCGTCGCGCTGCGCCCGCAGCATGCGGCTCGCCGACGAGCCGTGCCAGAAGAGCCGATCGCCGTCGCGCCAGAACAGCGTAGGCGTCACATATGGCAGGCCGTCGATGACATAGCCGACATGGCACAGCAGCGCCGCGTCGAGGACGGCGTAGACGGTGTCGCGGTCGTAGTCGGCGCGCTCGGGATGGCGCCGGACACGCGTGCGTTCGGTCGTCGCGAAACTGCCGAGATCCGCCA
>WNFC01018301.1_pt1 | contig 11749 bp, 12 predicted proteins | sample 5400541 | NCBI WGS metagenome assembly WNFC01 (sample SAMN13153342, study PRJNA577476) | soil metagenome | isolation source: 120 cm saprolite under Douglas fir tree site 2 hole 2 replicate 1 | place: USA:California | collected 2015-04-18 | reverse complement strand
CAGGTTTCGCGCGCCGACCAGGACGCGTTCGCGATTCGCTCGCAACAGCGCGCGGGCGCTGCGATCGCGGCCGGCTATTTCGCCGAAGAGATCACGCCGGTCTCGGTGCCGGGCGGCAAGGCCGGCCCGATCACCGTCGACAAGGACGAGCATCCGCGTCCCGAGACCACGCTGGAGGGTCTCGCCAAATTGAAGCCGATCGTGCGCAATCCCGGCACCGTGACCGCCGGCAACGCGTCGGGCGTCAACGACGGCGCCGCCGCGATGATCCTCGCCTCCGAGGCGGCGGTGAAGAAGCATGGATTGACCCCGCGGGCGCGCATTCTGGGCTTGGCCTCGGCTGCGGTGCCGCCGCGCATCATGGGCATCGGCCCGGTGCCGGCGACCCGCAAACTGATGGAGCGGCTCGGCTTCAAGATCAGCGACTTCGATTTGATCGAGCTCAATGAGGCTTTCGCCTCGCAAGGGATAGCCTGCCTGCGGCAGCTCGGCGTCAAGGACGATGCCGATTTCGTCAACCCGCATGGCGGGGCGATCGCGCTCGGCCATCCGCTCGGCATGAGCGGCGCGCGTCTTGCCATGACCGCGGTGCACGGCATGGAGAAGCGCGGCGGCAAGCGCGCGCTCGCCACCATGTGCGTCGGCGTCGGCCAGGGCGTAGCCGTCGCGATCGAGAAGTTGAACTGACGTGTACCAAAGGCGTCATTGCGAGGAGCGAAGCGACGAAGCAATCCAGTGTTTCTTTGCCGGGCCCTGGATTGCTTCGCGGAGTTTATCATCGGGCGCGCATTCGCGCGACCCGGTGGCTCGCAATGACGGAAAGACGCGGGAGGATTTATAGATGACCTTTCTTTATCCCGTCGCCGCCAACGCGGCGCATCCGGCGCCGCTGTCGCCCGAATACAAGAGCTCGATCAAGCGCGCGCCCTCGAGGCCGCTGATCCCGATGCGTCACACACTCTCCGAGCTGACCGGCCCGGTCTACGGCCACGAGACCGTGCGCGAGGGCGACAGCGATCTGACGACGCAGCACAAGGGCGAGCCGCTCGGCGAGCGCATCATCGTGCACGGCCATGTGCTCGACGAGGACGGCCGCGGCGTGCCGAACACGCTGCTCGAGATCTGGCAGGCCAACGCCTGCGGGCGCTATATTCACGACCGCGACCAGCATCCGGCGCCGCTCGATCCGAACTTCACCGGCGCCGGCCGCGCGCAGTCGGATGCCTCCGGCTATTACCGGTTCGTGACCATCAAGCCCGGCGCCTATCCCTGGGGCAACCACCACAACGCCTGGCGGCCGGCGCATATCCATTTTTCGGTGTTCGGCCATGCCTTCATCTCGCGCCTGGTGACGCAGATGTATTTTCCGAACGATCCGCTGTTTCCGTTCGATCCGATCTTCAATGCGGTCACGGATGAGAAGGCGCGCGGCCGCATGGTCTCGTCGTTCGACCTCGACAACACGCAGCCGGAATGGGCGCTGTGCTACCGCTTCGACATCGTGCTGCGCGGGGCGAACGCCACGCCCATGGAGACCAAGTAGGACATGACCACCGACAAAGGCATCACGCCATCGCAGACCGTCGGACCTTTCTTCAAGTATGGGCTGACGCCGAACGGCCAGTATGACTGGAACGACGCCTTCACCGGCAACCTCGTGACGCCGGATACGTCCGGCGAGCGCATCCGGATCGAAGGGCGGGTGTTCGACGGCGACGGCGCGCCGGTGCCGGACTGCATGCTGGAGGTCTGGCAGGCCGATTCGCAGGGCCGCTTCGCCGACCCGCAGGACAAGCGCGCGTTGCCGAACGCGACCTTCCGCGGCTTCGGCCGCTGCGGCACTGACGCGGACGGCGCCTACGCCTTCGACACCATCATGCCGGGGTCCGTGCCCGATCCCGACGGCAAGCCGCAGGCGCCGCATGTGCTGCTCGCCGTGTTCGGGCGCGGCATGCTGCGCCATCTCTACACGCGGATCTATTTCGGCAGCGAGGCCGCGAACGAAAGCGATCCCGTGCTGGCGCTGGTGCCGCCCGACCGCCGCGCCACGCTGATCGCCACGCGTGATCCGGGCAATGCGGTCTACCGGCTCGACCTCTATCTGCAGGGCGACAACGAGACGGTGTTTTTCGATATGTGATCGACGCAGTACCGCCGCTCTTTATCGCAAGCGGCCACGGTTCATGACTCGTCATGCCCGCGCTTGTCGCGGGCATCCACGTCTTGCTTTTCGATGCCGCAAAGACGTGGATGGCCGGGACGAAGCCCGGCCATGACGGTGGAAGGCTCACTGCCAACGTCCGGCGGCACAATCTCATCGCCGCGCTACACCTACACCTTCGTTTCGCAGGCGAGGCGGTCTTTGCTGAGGTTTGCTTGCCGGTTACCAGCGCCGAACCTGCCATGACCCGCTCTGTTCTCGTTTCCGCGGAACGGCAGATAATCGCGTTCGTCCAGTCGGCCAGGGCGTTTGCCGAGCTGGCCCGTCAACCTATCGTGACGGTCACGGACGCCGGGTTGAACGGCTCAGCAATCGCGCATAGGCGCGCCGGGAGACCGTGTTTTCTGATCGCGAGGTACCTCCGCCGTCGTGCCCGGCTGCTGCCGGGATCCACGCCCTTGGAGGCTGACATGGATGATGACGGCGGAGGTGTCTCGCTTACTCGAGCACCGGGTGCTCCGGGCCTGCCGCCTGCTTGCGCAGCGTGGCCTTGCTGGAGCCGATCATGATCGCGAGCGGGATCGAGCACAAGATGAAGATCATCACGAGCTGGTAATCGTGCGAGAAGGCGATGATCTGCGCCTGGGTCGCCACCATCACGTCGGCCATGGCGCGGCCGCCGTCCGTGTTCATCTTGATCATGCCCGCGACGTCGGGCATCTGCATCGCGTGGTTGAACGGATTGATGTGCTCGGACAGGATCGCATAGACCCGCCGCGTGCCTTCCGTGAGCTGCGCGATGACGATGGAAATGCCGATCGAGCTCGCGACGTTGCGCATCAAGGTCAGCATCGAGGTGCCGTCGGTGCGCAGATGGTTGGGCAGCGTCAGGAACGCGACCGTCGAGAGCGGCACGAACACCAGGCCGAAGCCGAAGCCCTGGATGATGCTGAGGATCACGATCTCCTGCGCGCCGGTTTGGTCGGTCCAGCCGGTCATCGCGAACAGCGACGCAGCGGTCAGCCCGAGGCCGGCGACGATCAGCGTACGCGCCTCGATGAAGCGCATCATGCGCCCGACCAGCATCATGGCGACAAAGGTGCCGCAGCCGCGGCTTGCGAGCAGGATGCCCGCGGTGATGATGGGATAGCCGATCACGTTCTGAAGGTACGGCGACGACAGCGCCATGGTGGAGTACAGCACGAGCCCCATCACGGTCATGAACACGCAGCCGCCGACGAAGTTCTTGTCCTTGAACAGCGCGAACTGGATGAACGGCCGCGCCGTCGTGAACGAATGCGCGAAGAAATAATAGAAGCCGACGGCCGCGATGATGAACTCGGCGATGATCTCGTTGGATTCGAGCCAGCCGAGCTGCTCGCCGCGGTCGAGCGCGACCTGCAGGCTGCCGATGCCGATCGCAAGCGCCGCGAAGCCGAACCAGTCGAAACGCAGGTTGAGATCTTTCCTGGTCTCGTCCATGAAGATGACGAGGCCGAGCACGGTGATGATGCCGAACGGCAGATTGACGAAGAACACCCAATGCCAGGAATAGGTCTCGGTCAGCCAGGCGCCGAGCGAGGGGCCCATGATCGGGCCCATCATCACGCCCATGCCCCAGATCGACATCGCCTTGGCGCGTTCCTGCAGCGTGTAGGAATCGAGCATCACCGCCTGCGACAGCGGCACCAGCGCCGCGCCGAACACGCCCTGCAAGAGTCGGAACAACACCATCTGGTTGATGTCCTGCGCCAGGCCGCACAGCACCGAGGCGATCGTGAAGCCGGCCGAGCAGACGATGAAGGTGCGCTTGCGCCCGAAGCGGTTGGCGATCCATCCGACCGGCGCGGTCATGATCGCGGCAGCCACGATATAGGAGGTCAGGACCCAGTTGATCTGGTCCTGCGAGGCCGACAGCGTGCCCTGCATATAGGGCAGCGCGACATTGGCGATCGTGGTGTCGAGCGCCTGCATGATGGTCGCCGTCATGGCGCAGATCGTCACCATGTTCCGGCGAAAGCCGGGAACCGCGCTGGGAGAGGGCAGCTCGGTCGGCGACATCGCGCTCAGTCCTCTTTCGCCGAGGCCGGCGACAGGCCGAGCAGGCCGGCGAGCGAGCGGGTGTGGCCGGTATCGATGGTGGCATAGACGCTCATGCCGGCCTTCAGCCTCGAGACGAACTTGTCGTTCTTGTCGAAATAGATCCGCACCGGAACACGCTGCACCACCTTGACGAAATTGCCGGTGGCGTTCTGCGGCGGCAGGATCGCGAACTGCGCGCCGGTGCCGGGCGAGAGCGAGCCGACCTTGCCCTTGAAGACATGATTGGGGAACGCGTCGACATCGAGCGTCACGGGTTGTCCGACCGCGACATAAGTGAAGTCGCTTTCCTTCGGGTTGGCGTCGACCCAGGGATTGTCGATGTCGATGATGGAGAACACCGGCGTGCCGGCGGTGACGAAGCGGCCGAGCTGGATCTGGTCGACTTGCGTCGCGATCCCCGGCATCGGCGCACGCATCGTGGTGTGATCGAGGTTGCGCTCGGCCTGGTCCAGCGCCGCTTTCGCCTGCGCATAGGGCGGGAACTGCTCGAGCGGCAGATCGGGCTTGCCGAGCAATTGCGTCCTGGCGTTGGAAAGCTGCTGCTTGATGAATTGCGCCTGGGCGCCCGCGGTGACCAGCGCGTTGGCGGCATTGTCGAGGTCGAGCTGCGAGCCGACATTGCTCTTCACAAGCGATGACTTGCGATCGACGTCGCGCTGCTTCAGGTCGACGCCCTGTTGCGCGAGGTCGAGCATCTGGCCGTAAATTTTGATGTTGGCGACAAGGTTGTCGTAGGTGGTGCGGGCCTGCTCCAGCGTCGCCCTGGCCTGATCGACTGCGAGGCGGAACGGCACCGGGTCGATCTCGAACAGCACGTCGCCGTCATCGACGTGCTGACCTTCGCGGACCACGACCTTGTCGATCTTGCCGGAAATATCCGGGGTGATCAGCACCTTCTGCGCGCCGACATAGGCGTCGTCGGTGCCGACATAGCGTCCGCCGCTGAGATAGAACATCAGCCCGCCGATCACGGCCACGATCGGCAGCACGACCAGAAGCAGAAAGCGGCGATAGCGGCGCAGGCCGCCCATCAGCCGGCGGCGCGGCGCCACGGCCGCCTCGCGGGGCGGGGCTTTCTGGTCGGGCGGGAATTTGAGGACGGGATCAGCCATAGCGCTGCTCCTTCCGCGGCGGTTCCCCCTCGGAGTTCTGAATGGCGTTGCGCACGTTTTCCTTGATCATTTCGAGTTGGGCGAGCATGCGATGCGCATCGGCCGGACTGATGCCTTCCAGCGCGGTCGCGGTGAGTTCGGAGCGCAGGCCGGCGAGCTTGCCGAGCAGGGGCCGGGCAGCCTTGCGGAGATAGAGCCGGTTGACGCGGCGGTCGGTCTCGTCGCCGCGGCGCTCGATCCAGTCATGGTCGCACAGCTTGTCGATCAGTCGCGTCAGTGTGATCGGCTGCATTTCCATCTGTTCGGCGAGTTCCGACTGTTTCATGCCTTCGTTGCGTTCCACTTTCGCCAGCACCGCCCATTGCGCACGGGTGATGCCGTAACGCGCGGCTTCCTTGTCGGCATAGGCGCGCACCATGCGCTGCAACTCACCGAGCGTGAACAGGAAGTTCATATCGACCGAGCCGCGGGTCATAAGCTTCGTCTCCAATAAGCTTGCGATATAATAAGCAAGCTTATGAATTATACAAGGTGAGGGATTGCTGATCTGCCGTGAGCACATGGCAGGCGGGATTGGTGTTAGGCCGGCTGAGCGGCCAAATGGATAACGCCGGTTTTCCGTGGCAGGCCGGGGCTTTGGCATTGCCCGCCGAAATGCTACAAAAGTCCGTGATGAATTCCGTCAAACCAGCTTTTCCCGCGCCCGATCACGATCACGGCCGCTGCACGGCGGACGGGATCGCGCATGCGATGCGGATCTGTGAGGCGCGGGCGCAGAAATTCACGCCGATCCGCCGCCAGGTGCTGGAGGCGCTGTTGTCGAGCCACCGTCCGCTCGGCGCCTATGAGGTGATCGACACGCTGGCCCAATCGATGGCGCGGCCGGCGCCGATCACGGTCTATCGTGCGCTCGATTTCCTGATGGCCAACGGCCTCGTCCACCGCATCGAGAGCCGCAACGCCTATCTCGCCTGCGCTCACGACCATGACGCGGCGGCGATGGTCGCGTTCCTGATCTGCGACCGCTGCGGCTCGGTCGGTGAGATCCCGGCAGCGCCCGTGGCGCAAAGCCTGAATGCCGCGGCGCGCGCCACCGGCTTTGCGCCGAAACTCTCCGTCGTCGAGATCACCGGCACCTGCGCGCACTGCCAGAAGGCCGCCTAGCGCATGATCCGGAAGAGTGTGCAGCGGTTTTCCCTTAGCTAACAAACGCGACGCGTTTGCGCGGAGATCATGCGCAAGACAATAAGTCAGAACACGGCGCCAAGCCGGCCAAGGGAAGAAATGTCCGAAAACGATCTGAAGTCCACCGCCGGGCGGCCACTCAGCCCGGGCGCCATCGTGCTGATGCTGATGCTCTGCCTGTCCTGGGGGTTCAACCAGGTCGCGATCAAGCTCGCGCTGCCGGACATTCCGGCGATGACGCAGGCGATGTTCCGCTCGATCGGCGCGCTGCCGGTGCTGCTCATCGCCGGCTGGCTGCGCGGGGCGAATTTCTCGCTGCGTGACGGCACGCTCGGTCCCGGCCTGTTCGCCGGTATCCTGTTCGGAATCGAATTCGTACTGATCTATCAGGGCCTCCGTTTCACCACTGCTTCGCGGGCCGCGGTGTTTCTCTACACCGCGCCATTCTTCGTGGCGCTCGGCTCCCATCAAGTGCTCGGCGAACGCTTAAGGGCCTCGCAATGGGGCGGGCTCGCGCTGTGTTTTGCCGGTGTCGCGCTCGCGATCGGCGTGCCGCAGGCCAATGTCGACGCAAAAGTGCTGCTCGGCGATATCATGATTGTCGGCGGCGGCGCGCTCTGGGGTGCGACCACGCTGATCGCCAAGGGCACGAAGCTGCGGCTCGCCGCGCCGGAAAAGGCGCTCGCTTATCAGGTCACGATCTCGATCCCGATCCTGGGAGCGGCGGCTTGGTTTTTCGGCGAGACGATCACGCATTTTCCGGGACCGCTCGCGCTGTCGGTCGTCGTCTATCAGGCGATCTGGGTGGTGGGCCTGACGTTCATGCTGTGGTTCGCGCTGGTGCAGGTCTATTCGGCGAGCAAGCTGTCGGCCTTCAGCTTCATCACGCCGCTGTTCGGCGTGGTGGCCAGCTATCTGGTCCTTGACGAGAAGCTGACGCTGTCGTTCGCCGCCGCGGCGCTGCTCGTCGTCGCCGGACTTTTTCTCGTCAATCGGCCCGAGGTCACGGGGCCGAAGGTCGTGCCCGATCCGAACGTGCCGGCTTGACCTTTATTTTTGACGCGTTTTCTTCACGCGAACCGGTATCCTCTTCGCTTGAAAACGCTATCCAGTCTCGATCGGCAACGACTCGTCGGTCGCCCATTCGCCCATCGAGCCATCATAGAGCGTGAGCTTGTCGTAACCGAGCCGGTGCTATTGGGGTCGACCAGCGTGGCTGCGGACACATTGCAGCTGCCCGGAATGTGTCCCGGCCGGCCATAGCGGCTCGGCTCCAGCCCGTTGTGCAGCTGCGCGTTGAGCGCGTTGACCACGACGGTGTCGCGCTCGCCGCCAGCGACCAGCACCTGGTGCTTGTCGACGAAATATCCCGCGCGCGGTTTTGCGGAAAAAGTTGCGGGCGGATAGCCCTTTGCCGGTCCGCTTTCGACGGCGCGGCCCTCCGCCTTCCACTTGTCCCATCCGCCGTCGAGCACGGCGACGTTGTCGAAGCCGAGCGATTTTAGCATCCACCAGAACCGCGTCGCCCACATCGCCGTGCCGATCGAATAGGCACGACAAAACTATCGGCACCGATGCCATGCCGCCCGAACTCGGCCTCCAGCTGCGTCACGTCAGGCATCATGAAGCGCAGTTGGGTGTTCTGGTCGGAGAACTCGCCCTGCAGGTCCAGGAAATCGGCGCCCGGAATGTGCCCTTCCGCGAAGGTCTTGCGGCCGGGCACGACGATATAGGGCACGCCGCTGCCGGGTGGCTGATAGTCGAGCGTGGTCGTGCAGTCGAACACGCGCAAATTCGGCTGGCCGAGAATTTCTGCGAGTTCCACTGTTGTGATCAGCTCGCTTCGCGCCGTCATGGCTTCCTCCCAATCCTGTTTTGACGCGATGCTAGAGCATGATCCGGAAAAGTGTGCAGCGGTTTTTCCGAAAAAGATCATGCACAATCAAAAACATGGAGCGCGATGGCGATTCAACCCGATCCTATCGCGCTCCAGGGGTGCGGTAGATCACATGAAAAGGCGGCGATTTGCCCTTTGATTTGCGGCAATCTGGTCCAATATAGCGAGCAGGCGAGCCGCTCCCTGCTCGGCGAATTAAGTTATTGAATTAACTATGGAAAAATTCCACTCCGCCGAACCCGCGACGCGTGTTCCCGTCCCCTTGGTGAATGTCACCAAAACCTGATATTCGGTTGCCCCATGAACAAGCCCGAGCCAATGACAGCCAATGACATCGCCGGCCCCAGCGCCCGGCACCACACCACGCAAGTAATGGTCGGCAACGTCGCCGTCGGCGGCGGCGCCCCGATCGTCGTGCAGTCCATGACCAACACCGACACCGCCGATATCGACGGCACGATCGCCCAGGTCGCCGCACTCGCGCGCGCCGGCTCGGAAATGGTGCGCATCACGGTCGACCGCGAAGAGGCCGCAGCCGCGGTCCCGCATATCCGCGACGGCTTGCGCAAGCGCGGCATCACCACGCCCCTGATCGGCGACTTCCATTATATCGGCCACAAGCTGCTCGCCGAATATCCGGCCTGCGCCGAGGCGCTCGACAAGTACCGCATCAATCCGGGCAATGTCGGCTTCAAGGACAAGCGCGACACGCAGTTCGCCGACATCATCGAGATCGCGATCAAGAACAATAAGCCGGTGCGCATCGGCGCCAATTGGGGCTCGCTCGACCAGGAGCTCCTGACCAAATTGATGGAAGAGAACGCGGCCTCGCCGAACCCGCGCGATGCCCGCGCGGTGACGCGCGAGGCGATGGTGCAGTCGGCCTTGTTGTCGGCGGCGCGCGCCGAAGAGCTCGGCATGGCGAAGAACCGCATCATCCTGTCGGCGAAAGTCTCCGCCGTGCAGGACCTGATCGCGGTCTATCAGGTTCTGGCGAGCCGCTCGGACTACGCCATCCATCTTGGCCTGACTGAAGCCGGCATGGGCTCCAAGGGCATCGTCGCCTCGTCAGCCGCGCTCGGCATCCTGCTGCAGCAGGGCGTCGGCGACACCATCCGCATTTCCCTGACGCCGGAGCCCGGCGGCGACCGTACCCGCGAGGTGCAGGTCGGCCAGGAACTCCTGCAGACGATGGGCTTCCGCACCTTCGTGCCGCTGGTCGCGGCCTGTCCGGGCTGCGGCCGCACCACCTCCACCACGTTCCAGGAACTGGCGCGCTCGATCCAGGATTTTATCCGCGACGAGATGCCGGCCTGGAAGACCAAATATCCGGGTGTCGAGGAGCTGAACGTCGCGGTCATGGGCTGCATCGTCAACGGCCCCGGCGAATCCAAGCACGCCAATATCGGCATCTCGCTGCCCGGCACCGGCGAAGCGCCCGCAGCGCCCGTGTTCGTCGACGGCAAGAAGTTCCGCACCCTGCGCGGCCCGACCATTTCCGCCGATTTCCAGGCGCTGGTGATCGACTATATCGATCAGCGTTATGGCGCGGGCGCCAAGGTGCCGGAGACGGCTGCGGAGTAAGCAGAACTCCGTGCTAGCGACCGAGCCAGCGATTGGCTTTGGCGATCTCGGCTGGCTCAAACAGCGGCGCGTACTTCGGCATTGCCACGAAGTATTCCACCGTTAGGTCGGGACGTCGGCAATCGACCACAACGCCTCCATGTTCCGCCAGCATCGACAAGAAGTAGGTGGGACGATATCTGTATCTTTCGATGCATTCGCGCGCGGCTTGGCGCAATTCGTTCTCAAATTCCGCATCCAACTTAGATATTTTCATCGGTTCCTCCTGAGTTACCAGTTCAGCACTCGATCGCGCTGACCTGACCGGCCTCGCTGTATTTAAGCAGCAAGCGGTCTCGCGTGATCAGGGTCGCTCCGAGCTCTCGCGCGGTTGCCAATATGATGCGGTCGGCCGGGTCACGCGGCGGGTCGCCTGGCAAGAACTACGATGCGATCAAGATGTCCGGAGAGAGATCGGCGAGTCGAACCCCGCGAACTGTAAGCAGCCGCTGAAACCAGCGTTCCGGACGGGCAGACAAACCCAGGCGGTTGCGCGAAACAAGCAGCCCGATCTCCCACGCTGTGATTGCCGAAACGAAGATGGTGCCGTCAGCCCGATATGCTGCGTCGATAGCATCGACCGCCCCCGACGCCAGCGATTGATCCTCGACGATCCAGATCGCTGCGTGTGTATCGAGCAGGAGCGGCGGCGTTTCACTCATAGACCTTGCCCCAATCCGGGTCGGCTGGTTCGGTCAGATCGACGCCTGGGGGAACGTGAACGAGACCTTTCAACGCGCCGAAGATCGGGTGACGTCCGCCTTTATCCGTTCGCTGCGGCGGTGGTTCGGGCGCCTTTTGTTCGACCCGGCGAAATACGACTTTGCGAGACTTCACATCCACCTGCTCGGTTCGAAAACCGGCCTTGAGCCAGACCCTGGTCATGACGTTGTTCGACGGATTGTTGCTCCACCAAGCCGGATACTGAGGCGAATTCGGAGGGAGCTTGGCTCCAATCACCTTCTCGATCTCAGTGAAGGTCATCGGAATTTCTCTCGCACGCTGTGTTCGCAGGAACTCGCCCAAGCGATCGTATTTGCTCATGGGAATCTCCTTATCATACAAAAACATTACTAAAACTTTATAATATGTCAAGAGTGTTAGTAGTGTATATCGGGCTTCGGATTGCGCTTCCGGTCGCGCGAGCTACGATGACCCCAATCGATAGGCATTGGGAGGAGGATCATCATGAGCTCGCTGTCCAGCAAGCAGGGCCCGCGCTATCGGCATACGGCCGACGACACCGAGCCTTATGAAACCATCGCTGTCGAAAAACTGACGCCGATCATCGGCGCGGAGATTTCAGGCGTCGATATCGGCAAGCTGGTCTCCGACGACGAGCGGCCGAACCGGCAGATGGACGAGATTCATCGCGCGCTCGCCGAGAATCTCGTGATCTTCTTCCGCGACCAGCACATCACGCCCGAGCAGCATCTGGCCTTCGGCCGCCGCTTCGGGGACTTGCACATCCACCCCGCAGCGCCGCACGAGGGCAACGATCCTGCGCTGATGAAGATCTACGCCGACAAGGATTCGCCGCGCGCCAATGGCGAGGGCTGGCATTCGGATGTGTCCTGCGATCTCGAACCGCCAATGGGCTCGATCCTCTACATCAAGCAGTGCCCGCCGCGCGGCGGCGACACGCTGTTCGCCAACATGTATGCGGCC
>WNFC01020080.1_pt1 | contig 11750 bp, 10 predicted proteins | sample 5400541 | NCBI WGS metagenome assembly WNFC01 (sample SAMN13153342, study PRJNA577476) | soil metagenome | isolation source: 120 cm saprolite under Douglas fir tree site 2 hole 2 replicate 1 | place: USA:California | collected 2015-04-18 | reverse complement strand
ATTCGACTGCCAAATTTGCACCTAAATTTCCCTAACCTCTTCATTCCACTGGATATACCTTGACTCTTGCAACACACTCTTATACAATTCTTATGCATCTCCTAGGGGGCATCCGAATCTATGGACTACAAGATCGGCGACAAGGTCGTTTACCCGAACCACGGTGTGGGCGTTGTTGAGCAGATCAGCTACGGAGTTTTGAACGGCAGAACCGAACGTTACTTCATGATCCGCATTGTCTCCAGCGGCTTGCGTGTCATGGTCCCGCAGTCAAACGCAATGACCGTTGGGCTTCGTTCCGTCATTCGTTCCGCTGAATCCACCAAAGTCCTTGGCTTTCTCGAAACCGGCAAACTCAACTCTCATCACGACTGGAAGCACCGCTTCAAAGAGAACTCCGAGCGCATGCGCACCGGGTCGCTCCTCGAAGTGGCGGTCGTCCTCAAGAGTCTCGTTTCCCTCAGCCGCAGTAAGCCTCTTTCCTTCCGAGAAAAGAAAATGCTGGAGCGCGCGAAGTACCTGCTCGTCAGCGAGATGGCCACTTCCCGCAACACCAGCGCCGAGAACGCCGAGGCCACCGTCGTGAAGTCGCTCGCCAAGGCCAAACTGCAATTCCCCGTCCTGACCGAAAAATTTGAATAGCCCTTGCCGCTTCGGCGGCACTTCCTTCCCCGGCGGGCAGCTTCGGCTGCCCGCCCTTTTTCTTTTCCTCGTCTGGTTAAAATGCGCTCAGAAAGTTAAGTTATTGCTACGCGGCCAATGCCTTAATTAGCGCTTTAACGTTTGGAACCCCAATCCCGGTCACCAGGTCGTACCCCGGCCCTGCGTTGAACGCCCCATTGCTCCCCGCTTTGATGTCTCGGAAGCAAGTACTCATGAGCGGGTAGATCAGCGGATTTAGAAACGGCAGCAGCGGCTTGCCGGCTTTAGTCCTAGCCTCATTCATCAAAGCGCAGAACCCCGCCCAAACCGGAGCACTCCAACTCGTTCCGCCGATCTGCTTCACCTTGCCGTGGATCACTAACATCGCACCTTCGTTGGGATCGGCAGTGAGACTTACGTCTGGGACAAGTCGTTGCGTTCCGGCTGGCACTCCGTTTCCTTTCTGCCAGGCTGGTCTGTTAAAGAAGATACTCTTCCCTCCGCCACCGCTTGTCCAACCCGTCTCGCTGGCCACACCTCCAGCAGCGGACAGCTTCAGAGTCGTACCACCGACACCAATCACAAACGGGTCCGACGATTCGTACTCCGCCTGGGTCGGCCCCGTCGGACTGTGCCCCGTGCTGTCGGGGTTCGAACCCGCGTCTCCGCTGGATACAAACACATTCACTCCGGCGGCGGCCAGGCGCACAAATTTCTGGTGCTGTGTGGCAACTTCTCCCTGCGGCCCTCCCAAGAATGTCTCACCCAATCCCAAGCTCATGGAGAGTTGACGCATTCCCGGCTGGCTCGGAAGATCCGCGATGATGCGGTCCAGCGCCAAATCCATGTCCACGAATTTCAGTGAACCCGTAGCATAAATCCTGATCGTGGCGCCAGGTGCAATTCCGCTCGACCACTCCGTGTCCAGCGTCTCCTCTCCTTCCGGAACTGGAACAAGCCCACCCTTCACGTTAATCTTCTGGATCTGGGCCAGCGTGACAGGAACATTGTTGCGCATCCAAAACGAGGTCAAGTCCGAGTCCGTTGGAAATGTGTCGATCAAGATCGCAATGGTTTGTCCCTTCCCGGTTACCCCCAATCCATCCGCGTCGTATGTCTTTAGTATCTCTTCCACTAGATACGGCGGCGCATTTGCAATGTTAGGAGAGGGATTTGCGGCAGCTGCCGCACCCGTGGGCAGCGACGCCCGGTTGCCGTTCTTCGGCGCGCACGTCCTGTTGTGTTTGTGAGCCTGGCGGAACGGTTGCAGTCCAATAATGGCGTGTACGCTCTTCCCTACGTCCATGGGAAGGCTCGGAGCGTTTTGCGCCGCTGTGTACGTCAATCCTTCCTTGGTGACGCGCACCATCTTGACCTGAAGACTCTGTTCAATCTGACTCGCCTTTGCCCGTGCATACACCCCGGTGCCGTCAGGCCCTGTCTGCACGATCTCGTAGCCCTGCCCTTTCAGCCAGGACACCAACCCGTCCACGTCCGCGGCTTTCGGTGAGTAACTTTTCTTCATTTCATCAAAGGAAACTACTTCGCCCTTCGCAACCCTCGACTCCAACTCGTCCTGCGCCTCCTTTGGGATCGCGAGTGAGAAAAGAAGTGTCATCGGCTCTTCGCTATGCTCCGCTTCCATTGCCTGCACCATCAGTCCATGCGGCGTGAGCCCCATCTGCTCGGGCAGAGCGGTCACGCTGTCTTGAAATACCTTTCGATCGGCCATCATTACCTCCATGCACTACGGTTTGATTACTTGGGGGAATGCCTCAAGGGGAGAGTGGGATTTCCTGTATTAGAACATATCCAGGTCGCAATCGCTACGCTATCTCGGTTGATCCTCTCTGCCACGGGGGAACGGACAAAGCGTAACTCCGGCATCGGGCAAAATCTTCGCCACCGCCGCCGCAATGCTTGGCGCGCCGGGAGTGTCGCCGTGGATGCAGAGGGTTTGTGCATCAACGGAGACTTCGGTGCCGTCGCGGGCGACCACTACGCCTCGCTGAGCGATGCTAAGTGCTTGCCGCGCCGCTTCCTCGGGATTGCGGATCAACGCGTCCTCAAATTTGCGCGAGCGCAGAGTTCCATCCGATTCGTAGCGCCGGTCGGCAAAGGCCTCCGCGGCGACGGCAAAGCCAGCTTCGCGAAAAACATCCAGCATCGGCGAACCTGCTAGTCCGACGAGGACGACGTCTTCGCTCAAGCATCTGCAGCGGCGTAAAGCCGCTGCTACATTTTCAGCGGCGACAGCTTTCTTAACGCCTTCGGCGATCGCTGCAGCGAGTTCGCGATTCTTTACAGCTTGGTTGTAAAGCGCGCCGTGCGGCTTCACATGAACCAGTTTTGCGCCGCAGCGCGCCGCGACTTCGGCTAGAGCATGCACCTGCTTGCACACGGAGTCTGCGACGGCATCGGGGGACACTTTCAATTCGAGGCGGCCAAAGTTCTCGCGATCGGGATAGCCCGGATGCGCGCCAACCGCCACTCCGGCCCGGAGCGCCTGCTCGATCGTGGTCTTCATGGTCTGCTCGTCGCCCGCATGCCCCCCGCACGCGATGTTGACCGACGTGATCGAACGCATCAGCGCTTCTTGCGTGCCATCGGCGATGGCATCCGGCAATTCTCCCATGTCGCAATTTATGTCGATGCGGATCAGGCTTTCCATATTTGGACCGCTTGTATAGCGGCGGGTTTACCCCGCCGCTGGCAGCGGCGTAAAGCCGCTAGTACACCACGAGAGCCGCAGAGCAGCGGCGTAAAGCCGCTGGTACACCACGAGAGCCGCAAAGCAGCGGCGTAAAGCCGCTGCTACACCACGAGAGCCACCGAGCAGCGGCGTAAAGCCGCTAGTACACCACGAGAGCCGCTGGCAGCGGCGTAAAGCCGCTGCTACACCACGAGAGCCGCAGAGCAGCGGCGTAAAGCCGCTAGTACACCACGAGAGCCGCAGAGCAGCGGCGTAAAGCCGCTGCTACACGGGTCTTTTCCATTGGGGCACGAAAGTTGCCGAAGCATTCCCCAGCTTCTTCCAGTCAAACGCGAAGGATCCGTTGAACGGCCAGTCGTGAGGGTCCGAGGCCAATCCGGAGCGAACTGGATTTTCGAAAATGTAGGCCGCCGCAGCATCGAAACTCTCGCCGGAACGAAGAATGTGGTCGTAATAGTCGCGTTGCCAGAGATTGCGTATCCCCAGGGCGCGAACGTGGGCAGCAGACGCGCCCTTGAATGCCCGTACGGCTTTTGCAAGATCAGATGTGTCAGTCATTGCGACCCCTGGAACATGACAGTGGTCAGGCATGAAGCAGTAGGCGTATATGGAAAATCCCTGACTGCGAAACTGAGACAGCTCGTTAACCAGCAATTCAACCAGTCGCTGGTCAGTGAAAAGTTTGCGGCGTTGGCTTGTGCAAATGGTAAGAAAGTAGCTACGCGGGCCCAAGTAATAGGGACGCGCAAGGCGATGCCGCGGATGTTTTTGCATCACGTCATGGGATTGTAGCTTGCGGCGTAAAGTCAGGCGAAGGAATTTGTAGCGGCGGGTTCATCCCGCCGGCGGCAGCGGCGTAAAGCCGCGGAGGCCGCCACAGGGCAGCGGGGTAGCCTCGGAGCAACGGCGTAAAGCCGCTGCTACACCGGAGGGGGGAGTTTGCCGGCGACGAGGGCGTCGAGGACGCGGAGGCGGGCGGCAAGCTCGACGGCGGTCAGACAGTGCTCATCGTGGAGCCGGCGGAGAAGATCTGCCGCAGGAAGATCGCTTTTCTGCGAGTTGCATTTGCGGCAGCAGGAGACGAGGTTGCGGTAGGAATTGTCCTGCAGCTCGGCAAGCGGGACGACATGGTCGATGCAGCGCGTACGAACGGTAAGCCGACCCCGGCAGTAGAAACAGAGGCCGCGTTCCCGCAAATGGATGGCGCGGCGCAGGGATGGATGTTTGAGGAAGTCCAGCTCCTCGAAGTGGTCGGTGCGATTGGGGCACAGGGGGCGGGGGTCGTTTGGACCGGCGGCGAAGGCGGGTACTTCGTCGGGCACGCGGACCTCGACCACGTGGCCCGCTCTGCTGCGCTCGATCAGGCGCAGGAAGCCTCGCGCTATCAAGCGGCGCACGGCCCAACGCACGGAGTTGCCGCAGAGGCCGACACCCCGAGCGAGCCAGGGAATGGAAAACCGGAGCCGAAGCTTTCTTTCCAAGCGGCTGTGCCGGAAAAGATGAGAATAGACGACGCGGTCGGTGGTGGACAGGCGCAGGCGAGGCGCAAGGTCCTCGAATTGTTTCCACACCTGTTCGGCACTGGGTCTTTTGTTTTTCATGTTGGGATCCAGACTGGGAGATTTGGTATGACAGGAAGCTGACAATCGACAGCTAACAGCTAGAAGAAAAGGACTTAGTACAGAGAACGCAGAGGCCGGAGCATATAGAGCGTAGAGAAATGTCAGCTTTTATCTTGTAGCGGCGGGTTCATCCCGCCGGCGGCAGCGGCGTAAAGCCGCTGCTACACCAAAGGTAGCGCCGGCATCTTGCCAGCGTTTTCAACGGAAGAAGAAGAAAGCGGCAGCAAGGCTGCCGCACTCCACAAAAGAAAAAGCCCCGACAGAGTCGGGGCGCAATTTTCTACACATGTTACTATACCATATTATAAAAATCTGTCAAGGAAAACCTTCACTTTCTTGTTCCAAGAGATCGAATGTCTGAGATATTCCAACTGGGCCGGGATATGTGCCGCCGCTGCTACAACTTAGCCACAAATCAGGCCACCAGGATCAAACCCGGCGACGACATCAGCTTTTCCTGCTCGATCAACAAGCTTCGCGCGGTCTCGAAATTGACGAGTTCAAAGCGAATTTCGTCGCGGGGGCGAAGTTGCCCCACGCTGGGTAAGTCCGCTGAAATGACGTTGGCGATCTTGGGATAGCCGCCGGTCGTTTGCTGCTCCACAAAAAGGACAATGGGCAGGCCGCTCTCCGGCACCTGAACGGCGCCGAGCGTGACGCCTTCGCTAATCATGTCTCCATCCGAAGGAGCCGGAATACCTGGGCCTTCCAGGCGAATGCCCATCCGATTGGATTCTTCTGCCACGCGATACGCGCTCGCATAGAACAGCCGCCGCGCTTCTTCTGAAAACCAGTCGCTCTGTGGACCTGGCGTAACGCGCAAGACCTTGCGCGGAGCGAGCCGCTGCAGCACCTTTGGAGCAACTCTTCGACCGAGGAGCGCCCCGGACGGATTGCTCGAAGACGAGGAGCAGGCAAGAATGCCTGTTCTACCGCCTGCGGCTCCAATATTCAGCACATCGCCCTTCCGCAGCGCTCTGCCTTCATGTCCCCCGAGCCCACTCAAGAGATGCGTAGAAGCGCTCCTCAAAAAATCCTTTACGACAATTCCACCCTGTACGCATAAATAGCACCGTGCTCCCGAACGCGTCGGACCTACCCGCAGAGCTTGCTGCGGTTTCACTTCAACCGCGGTCCACGACTCAACCCGTCTTTCATCCAGCGTCGCGCCGAAATCGGAACCTGTCAGCGACAGCACGGCGCCATCAGGAAAAAGAAATTTCCCGCCAAGCAGCGTCATCTCCAACCCCGCTGCGCCTTCCGTGTTTCCCACCAAGCGATTCCCTATGCGAAGCGCCACGGGGTCGGCCGCACCGGATGGCGAAACTCCCAAAGGCCCGAATCCTTCTCGCCCCAGGTCTTGTACCGTCGTGAGCAGGCCCGGCGCTTGGACCCCAATCACACGCATGCGCGCTCCAGCTCTGCAAATTGCTCAGGCGAAATCGGCGTAAAGCGCACGCGATCTCCAATGGACAACAGACTCAACTCGTCGCGGTCGGCCCGGAACATCGGAACAGGCGTGCGTCCCAGCAAACGCCAACCACCCGGCGCGGCAAAGGGATACACCCCAGTTTGATTCCCGGCAATCCCCACGCTGCCGACGCGTACTTTTTTTCGCGGCGTCGCCAGCCGGGGTGTCACCAACTCCTCCGGCAATTCGCCGAGATAAGCGAATCCCGGCACGAACCCAAAAAAATAAACCAGATACTCTGCCGAGGCATGCAACTGGATCGCTTGCGCTTCCGTCATTTCGCGCATCGCCGCCACTTCTTTCAGATCCGGACCGTACTCGCCTCCGTAGCACACCGGAATTTCTACCAGCCGCGCCTCCGGAAGCTTTATCTCGTCAAGCCGCGCAAGATATTGCCGCAGAATCGCCTCGAGGTCCGCATGCCGCAAACGAAGCGCGTCGAACTTGACGAGCAAAGAGCAATACGCCGGATGAAGGTTCCGCACGCCCGCTACAGGCTCCAACCGCAGCAGCCGCAGCAGCTTCCTGATCTTTTCATTCGCCTGAAGTGTGATCTGATTCTGCAGAGCGCGAGCGGCACTTTTCCCGCCTGTCCCGACCTCGTCGGGGACCATGTTGGAAATGCTGTCACGGATATTGTCGCGGATCCTGTCCGGAGCCCTGCCTTCCTTTTCCGGTTGATCGAAGTAAATCAGCAGCGATTGGTCGCTGGAAAATTGAAATCGCGCGTCGCCCCCCGCCACCATGACCATAATCGCGAAGTATACCCCACGCACTCATTCCCGAGCCCGCCCGGAGGCAAGTCTACTCCGAGGCGGCAATCGTCGCCGAGCCAGCGGTCGCAAGGGCCCTTCTGGGAAAAACTTTGTAAAAAATACTTACCATCGCGCAGGAAAGCTGCTCATTTAAAGGGCTTTCTGCCGAACTTCGGTGCTCGGCGCTCGGAACCTGCCCACGCTCTTTCGCCGGAATACATTGGCATGCCACTTGCTACCTCTAGAACTGGATCCTCTTGCCCCTGGGATCGGCCAGTTTGCTTGTTTTGGGCGGTAAGAGGAAATGGGAAGAGGTTACCGAAGCCTCGGAGAACGCAGCACGAAGTGTGTTCTTCGGCCACTCGCCAACGCCACGCTGCTAGTCCTCGTTTGCCCGATCATCTATTGTGTTCATCAAATCCGGTATAAGGACCGCGAAGTTTCCGTAGCGAGTGGACAGGTGCCTCCTTCCGTTCCCGTTCCGGCTCGATCCCCGACGTTCTCCGCTTATCTCGCACCTCCGCCGGGAAATCTTCGGCCAACGTACCCTTATTCAATCATCCCAGGCGGAGTAAGAACCGTTGCGGAATTGAAGGAGGCCATTGCTCGCGACCCCCTCATCAAAGCCCACTATCAAGACTTCGACTTGGCCAAAGCACATGTGATTCGCCTCAAGGAAGATCGGGAAGTCTACGTCTCTTATCGCCGCGGAAGCGCCATCTTTTGGACCAGCAGAAAACTGATTCTTCACAAAGGTGAAACCGCTATCACCGACGGAACAAATCTTTCACGGACTCGCTGCGGCAATCGCACGACGGACAAGCCCTCCTTCCCACGTTCCAATCCAGAGCCCACCCCTGTAACGTTCGACACTCCGCTCCTCACTCCTCCGATCTTTCCTTTCATGCCCCCTGAGCCGCCTCCCGGCGGATTCATCCCCTTTCCACCAGGGTTCGTTCCCATATTTCCCGGCGGAGGCGGCGGCATGCCACCGCAACACCACAGGCCGCCCACGCATGTTCCCGAACCGAGCGCTTTCTATTTCCTGCTCGCGACGCTGCCTTTTACTTGGCTTGTCTTAAAGAAATCGCGCTCCTAATTCTTTGGCATTCATTCTTTGCCGTGGCGCATCGTTGCCGGCTGCGTCCAGCCGGCGTAACCTTCGCGCACCGGTTCTGTGGCAGAATGCGGTCGTGCTCCAACAACTGACCGAGCGCAAGGAATGGAAATTCTTCGCCGTCCTGCCGAAGGCAGCCCTCGGCCTCGCCGCCGGTTGGTGGGCAGCCCTCCTATTGCGAGGGATCTTGCCAGCGGCGTTCGCGATCGCCATGGGCGTGCTCGTCGCCGCTGTGCAACATGGACATCCTCTCGCCGGGCCGCTCGCTTTAGCCGGGACGATCTTCGTACTACTTCAGGTGCTTAGCCCGATTCATCAGGCGCTCAGCGCCAACCTCGGTGATCGCACTGCCGCATGGCTCTACGACCGGCTGACGGAGGCCTGCGTGCGTCCGCCAGGTATGGGGCACCTTGAGGATCCGACACTCACGAGCGACCTTACCGTCGCGCGCGACTTCGACCTTGGGATGACTGGCCCGCCTCTGGCGATCTCCCTGGATTTCATCGCCAGCGGCATGGTGGAAATGATCGGCGGTATCGCGTGCGCCGTGATCCTCGCCAGATACGCGTGGTGGGCGCCGGTAGTGCTCGCTGGCGCGTGGCTGGCGACGCACTGGCTTTTGCGCGAGAGCGCGATCTGGCGCGACCGCAACACCGAGGAAGTGCGCGGTGCGCAGCGGGATGCCGATTATGCCTACCGGCTGGCGGTTGACCCGCCCGCAAGCAAGGAACTGCGGCTGTTCGGCCTCGCGGGCTGGACGATCGACCGTTTTATCGCCCGACGCACGCGCTTGCACGAGCTTCAATACGCGGCCACACGTCTGCGCGAGCGTCCGGTCATCTGGAGCATGCTCCTCATCGTCTCCGCAAACGTCCTGGTGTTCTGGTTACTGGCGCGCGCTGCCGCTACTGGCCGCATCAGTCTCGGGGAAGTCGTCGTCTACGTACAGAGCGCCATCGGCGTCTCGATGATCGCCTTCGGTGGATTCAGTTGGGCGCTCGACGGAGCCACCGCCCCCGTCGCCGCGGTTCTGCGGCTTGAGCCCGCGATGCGCCCCGCCGGGGCTTTGCGCTCCGGCAATCGCCCCGCGGCCGCGACACCGGCGCGCGAGATTCGACTCCGCGATGTCACGTTCGCGTACCCTGCGGGCGCGCCCGTGCTGGAGCATTTCGATCTCACCATTCCGGCCGGCTCGTCGCTTGCCATTGTTGGACAAAACGGCGCGGGCAAAACGACCATCGCAAAACTCCTCTGCCGCTTGTACGATCCGCAATCAGGTGCGATCGAGATCGACGGCGTCGACCTTCGCGAGTTCGATCTCGCGTCGTGGCGCTCGCGCGTCGCAGCTGTCTTCCAGGATTTCATCCGCCTCGAGCTGCCGTTGCGCGACAACGTGGCGCCGGCAGGCGCACCGGACGATGTTGTGCTCGCGGCGCTCGAGTCCGCCGGTGCGACAAAGCTAGCCTCCTTGGACACCGTTCTTGCCCGCGGCTACGACGGCGGTACCGACCTGTCGGGCGGCCAATGGCAGCGCATCGCGCTCGCCAGGGCGCTCGCGTCCGTCAAGATGGGCGCCGGAGTCGTGCTGCTCGATGAGCCCACCGCACAGCTCGACGTCCGCGGGGAATCCGAGATCTTCGATCGCGTGCTCACCGCGACGCGGCATTGCACGACCATCCTGATTTCGCATCGCTTCTCGACCGTGCGCCATGCTGATCGCATCTGCGTGCTCGAGCATGGCCGGGTCATCGAGCTTGGCACGCATGACGAACTCATGGCACTCGGCGGGCGTTATCGAACGATGTTCGATTTGCAGGCGCAACGCTTCCACATCCCCGACGAGGAGGGCACGACGTATGACGTCCTCTCCTGATCAAAATCGCGCGCCCGGAACAATTGACCCGCTACCTCCCGCGCTGTCCTCGATGTGGCGGCTGTGCAAGCTGGGGTATCGCCACGAGCCGCGCTTGATGGTTGTGGCGTTCGTGCTGTCGCAGCTCGCTGCGCTGCCGGATGCTCTCCTTGCCTTGTGGCTGATGCTGCTCGGCAAAGGCCTTCTCGATCACAGGCCCGGCATGGTGCAAGGCGCGGCAATTGGCCTCGGCCTCTCAGCCGTCGCAACTTGGTTTCTCCGCACCGTCAGCACGCGCGTGCAGCGCCGCTTCCGCGACAAGGTGACCATCGCGCTCGAATCCCACGTCGCCCAACTGCAGGCATCGGTCGCCACCATCGCGCATCAAGAACGCCCGGAATTTCTCGACCGCCTATCCATGCTCCGCAATCAAGTCTTCGTGCTCGACCACATGTACATGTCGGTGTTTTCCACGCTTGGGTGGATCCTGCGGCTGGGCGTCACCATGGCTTTGCTGGCCTCGATTCACCCCGCGCTGCTCTTGCTCACGCTATTCGCTATCCCCACCGTGTTGACCTCGACGTGGCGGCCCGACGTCGAGCGATCCGCTCAGGAGAGTGGAGCACAAAGCAGTCGGCTGGCGCGTCATCTATTCAACATCGCCACGACCGCGCCGCCCGGGAAGGAAGTCCGCGTCACCGGAATCGGAGGGCGCCTCGTTGCCGAGGGGCGTGGGAGTGGTGGTACAAACCGGTGGCCGCCGCTCGGTGGGGCTCGGCGTTTTGGCACGCGCTGGCGTGGGCGGTATTTGGCTTGGCGTACGCCGGCGCGGTCGTGTTCGTGTCGTCCGGCCTTCGCGCTCCGGCCAGCCAGGTGCTCCTCGTGCTCGCCGCAGGTGCGCGGCTTTCGGCATACATCGGCGCTACCGTGGGCGAGATTGGATTCCTTCGCGGATTTTGGATGGACGGCTCGCGGCGCCTGGCGTGGCTCGAAGACTATGCTGCCACTGTCGCGGCCTCGGGGGATCTGCAGGTTCCTACCGTGTTGCGCCATGGCATCCGGCTCGACCACGTTTCCTTCGCATATCCCGGCACCTCGCGCGTTGTGCTGGACGATGTATCACTGACGTTGCCAGTGGGCGCGGTCGTCGCGATCGTCGGCGAAAACGGTGCCGGCAAGACGACGCTGGTCAAGTTGCTTTCAAAGATGTACGAGCCGTCATCTGGCTCGATCCTCGTCGACGACACGCCGCTAGCGCGCGTTCCGGCCAGCGAGTGGCGGGAGCGTCTCGCTGGGGCGTTCCAGGATTTTTTCCGTTTCGAATTCCACGCCAGGCACACCGTCGGTTTGGGCGACGTCCCCCGGCTGGACGACGAACCCGCCGTGGTCGCGGCTGTCGACCGTGCCGGGGCCGGTGACGTCGTTTCCCGGCTGGCGTCTGGACTCGACACGCAGCTTGGTCCGACGTGGCCGTCCGGAGTCGAGCTATCGTTTGGCCAGTGGCAGAAGCTCGCCCTGGCGCGCGGCTTCATGCGCGATCAGCCGCTCCTGCTGGTCCTCGACGAACCGACCGCGGCT
>WNFC01027146.1_pt1 | contig 11751 bp, 13 predicted proteins | sample 5400541 | NCBI WGS metagenome assembly WNFC01 (sample SAMN13153342, study PRJNA577476) | soil metagenome | isolation source: 120 cm saprolite under Douglas fir tree site 2 hole 2 replicate 1 | place: USA:California | collected 2015-04-18 | reverse complement strand
TCCTCAGGGAGGGAAAATCACGTATGGTGGATGAAATATCAAAGAGGGCTATCACGGTGCCCACCTCAGGCTGTCCGCGTGACTACGATCATGGTGAAGGTTTCGTCTCCTTCCCCTTCCTTTCGGCGCACCCATCATCTGATTTTGATAGACTTCCCTCCTCCTGATCACGGCCTTCGAAGTTCGTTTTTCTTTCATGGGGGCACACCTGACAAAATGAGTGGTGTTTTTCTCAATGTAAACTGCCTCCTTGAGTCACTCTTTACGATCCTTTACAACCGCCTGGAAGCCGTAGTCTCTGAGCGACACGGCAATTTTTCGTAACCACCCCTCAAAGGGCCAAAGTGCGCGCTCGTTATAGTGGCCATATTTTAAACTGAGTCCTGCCGGGTGGACGTCAGTCTGCCACACCCGGTTTATACTGGACCCTAGCCTTTCGAGCCACTGTATCTTACCGTGCTAGGCACACAAGACATTCGTCTCCGTGAGCTGCCAGGTGGCGGTGGCCCATTGACAGCCGGTCCGGAAGTCCGTAATGTAGTTGCTTTCCACTGGCAAAAACATCTGCTTGCTCCCTCGCTCCGAGTCCGAATCGGGCTCGGGAGTCTTCTACGGAACGATATCCGAGTCGAATCGGCACGTCTACCAGGAGGGAGGCTCACATACGCTCAGAGTCCCGAAGTTAGAAAAATAAAAATAAAACAGGCACGGTCTTACTCTCTCGGTCGGAGCAGTTCAACCAGAGCTCAAGCAAATAAGCTGTGCGGGCAGGCTCCAGTCTCGCTGCACGCTCTATCTATACACCATCGAACTGAAGATCAAGGAATATACACGTAAACGCCGATAATGATCGTTGGTGACCAAGCAAGTTCTCAAACAGACAACCATGGGTCTCTTCATAGCTTCACATCCTTTGCTGGTGTCGAACTTGAAGGGCGAGCGAACTGCTCTATCTCCTGGTACTTGTAGTAGTCCTCCAGCGCCTCCGGATTAGCGACCGTAGAGCTCGGCACGACGCGCATCCCCGAGACGATCTTCTTGACCGCAATCTCGATCTTCTTACCGTTAATCGTGTACTACAGTAAGCCCACAGAACCGCCATCACGACCGTCAGCTTCTCTTCCTCTCTCGCGCACGCACGCACGCAAAAAGTCGGAGAAAAGTCACAACTCACCGGGATCTCCTTGACCTCGAATATGTGCGCCGGCACATGACGCGCACTCAGCGCAGTCCTGATCGCAGCACGGATCGCCTGCTCAAAGGGCTGGTCCAGCTTTTGCCCCGGGCGTATCTTGATGAACAGCAGCACGCGCTCGTCCTTGTCCTGCGGTCGGCGCTGGCCGACGCAGATCGCGTCGTCGATGCGCGCCGCGAACTCGGACCGCTCGAGCACGCTGTAAATTTCTCCCGAGCCGAAACGTACGCCTGATGGGTTCAGCACCCCGTCACTGCCAGTAACGGGGGCTCAATCAGCACGCACAAACAAGGAAATAAAGTAGCGTTGGAGATTCGAACCTGCGGCCGAAGATGATGTAACCTCTGGTGCGAGGGTTCATTGCGATGAAGTCTCCGTGTCGCCACACGCCGGGATAGGTGTCGTAGTATGCCTTGAGAAACAGGGTGCCGCGAGCATCGTCACCCCAGAAGCACACCGGGATCGATGGATGAGGTCTTGTGCAGACGAGCTCGCCTGCCATGCCACTCTCCGAGATATCCTTCCCCGCGTCATCGAAAATCTCCACGGCCATACCGAGCATCTTGCCTTGTATCTCTCCCGAATAGATGGGATGCGTAGGAATGGCATATACGACTACGTGCTCATGAGTCGAAAGGGAATGATCAAAAGAAGCGTTCGGTACACACAGCAGGCGCAGATGTCTGTACCGCCAGAGCCCGAGCAGATCATCACACGATCGTTGAACGCACGATGCACCCATTCAAATTGTGGGGCAGTAAGTACAGCTCCTGTAGACGAGAGCCTGCGCAATGCCTCAAATTTGCCAACATCTCCTGTTATGGTTCTATAACTCGGCAAAGGAGAGGTGGTGGGCACTTACGCCGTGGGAGAACTCCACGGGCCTGAACTTCTGATAGGAAGCGGGGGCTCGTACCGAAATGCGTAATTCTGTGAGATGCATCAGTCGACGTAGTGTTGAATGAAAAAGACTTGGCGTACTTCTGTTCGTCGATGAGTCGTAGATAGGTCTTGACGTCAGGATAAAGTGGTGAACCGTCATAGAGGATGATGCGAGATCCGCATGTACGTGTCATCAATCCCCAAGTCAGAGTGGACCGCGAGTTCTTTCTTCGTTTGAATGAGGACGCCCTGGGAACCGCATGAGTTAACGAGTATTTAGGGCCGGCACGTTTGTATACCCCTGCACAGTGGACAATGCACTTTGGTGGGCCCGTCGTGCCAGATGAGTAGAGGATATAGAGTGGCTGGTCGAACGGTAGTTGCTCAAACATGAGGGGATCGCCATCATCTGACGCAAGGAACGTTGACAGAGTCTTACTGAGAGTACACTTAGGAAGGTCCCGATAGAGCAATGTTGTTAGAGACTGACCTGAGTGAAACGCTTTTGACGATTTCCAGGGAAGCTTCTAGACCGGTCTTGACACTGGGAAGCAGTATTACGTGTCGAAGGCCCTTCGAAGAGAGATATTGGGCCACCTCCGTAACTTTCGGGAGCAGGTCGATGGTCTTTCCTGAGTATACCGCCTCGGTTTCCGAGAAGATGAATTTGGGCTGCACTTGTCTATAGCGGTCTAGAATGCCCTGCGGCGCAATTGAGCAGACTGGCTTGCACTTGGCGCCCAATGAGATACCTTCACGCCCATGTCTGTTGCGGTACTGGTGAAGATACCTCCAAGGCTCGCAGTAGCCAACGCGATGACGACGGATATTGTTCTATTGGCAACGATGGCTTGGGCGAATGAAATCGGTGAGGCGTGCGGACGTCAGAGGCGGAACGAACCTGCTACCCTGTCACCGACCTGGAGCCCGTGTGCCTTGAGAGAAGCAGCCAGCTTGCGAACTTGCTCTCGCAGCTCACGATACGAGTGGGAAGAGATATGGCCAGATTCGTTGCATTCCGTTATTGCGACACCGTCATCCGTCCGCCAGAGCAGGTTCTCTGCATAGTTCAAGCGAGCGCCTGGGAACCATCGAGGCACCTCTTTGATGTACCCATCCTCCAGGACCTAGTAGATGCTGTGTATGGGGTACGAAGTGAAGAGGAGGGAGGACCAACCTTGCTTGGTGGAGCTGATGATATGATACCCAAGAATTCCCAGAGGTCAAGCCAAAAGTTGTATTTGGTGACGGAATACTCGTGCAGATCAAAATAGTCCTCTGTCCCATCTCGTCATAATTATACGAAGAGTTGGTCAATGAAGTACGCACTGAGATGAAGAACATGCTTGCGATTGATGAGCAGCCTGAGGGCCTCCAGTCTAGCGTCGTGGGGGGCGGGGTGTTGGGATAACAGTCGAGAACTGGCAAAGGTATCGAGGGCCATAACGCCGACTAGAGTGCGTTGGGGGAGAGCGCATAGACGTGAAGTGATGACGTCAGCGAGGGGATCACGTGTGTTCCAATACTCGCCCATTTGGGGCGACGCCTCTGCCTCGCCTCGTTCACTCATCTCCCCATCCTCCCTCCACCACAACTACCACGCGGCTTTCGCCTTTCTCTATTCCATCCTCACAAGTACCTGCATACTCGCTGCGCCATGTATGAAGCACACGTATTAGCTACCAACAACGCATTCCTTACTAGCACACTCTCGCCACTTGACCCAAAAATCAATGGCCACTCCCACAACAACAGCAGCTCAGACGCGACGCAAATAATAAACGATGAAAAGCAGTTTACGTATGTTTTCCTGCAGATGTTGTGGTAACAGTTGATGACGACATCTCCGCAGGCCCAACTTGAACAACCAAATTTCCGCTTGGGGCTTACGTGACGTTGGCTTTGACTATAATCTTGTCGCTGTGTTTGGTTCGCAGTCGACGGGAAAAAGTATGTTGTCGTCGAATGTCTCGAATTCTTACCCATCGACTCAACTAACAGGCACCCTTCTTAATCGGTTGTTCGGCACCAATTTCGATGTCATGGATGAGTCGAGGCGTCAACAGACAACGAAAGGTAAGTAGGAACCCCTCTCGTCTCTTTTCTGCTACAGCGGCAATCAAATATGGGGTAATTCGGGCCCGTAGATGCCAGGAAGCCGTAGTGGGGTGTTTCTCTTGTTCTCTTGACGCTGTTCTGAGCTATTCGGTGTACCGGTTTTGGGACATATGCTCATCATCCTTCTCACCTAGGTATCTGGATGTGTCGGGGTCGGGACATGAACGTTCTTGTAATGGACGTAGAGGGTACGGATGGGCGTGAGCACGGTGAAGATCAGGTACGTCGCGGTAGCTAGCTATTAATCCAAATCATTTAAATTCTAAACTCTAATTCCAGGATTTCGAACGGAAATCGGCGTTATTCTCCCTTGCGTCGTCAGAAGTTCTCATCGTCAACCTCTGGGAGCACCAAGTTGGTTTGTATCAGGGCGCCAATATGGGCCTTCTTAAGACCGTGTTCGAGGTGAATCTTGGTTTGTTTGGGAAGAGGTCACAAGAAAGGTCAGTTGAGTTTGTACCATCATCTGTCTACTGACGTTTCACATTACAGTTCAAATCAACGCACGCTTCTTCTATTCGTCATCCGCGACCACCTCGGAACGACTCCTCTGGCAAATCTCCAAGCGACATTGACTGCTGACTTGCAGCGAATTTGGGATACACTCTTGAAACCAGCAGAACTCCAAGATCGCAAATTGACCGACTACTTCGACCTTTCCTTCACAGCTCTCCCACACAAAATCCTAGCCTCTGAAAGATTCGAGTCAGACGTCCGGGCGCTGCGTGGTCGGTTCACAGACAAGTCAAGGGATGACTTCATGTTCAAGCCTGCGTATCACAAGCGCATTCCCGCCGATGGTGTCGCATTTTATATGGAAGGAGTTTGGGTAAGGTCTCCAAACATTTTCTGCCTATTTGTTCTGAGACAATTCAACCTCAAAGGAACAAGTTCAAACCAACAAGGACCTTGACTTGCCAACGCAACAGGAGCTCCTCGCGCAATTCCGATGCGACGAGATTTCGTCGAGCTCACTGGTGGAGTTCAACGACCAATCCAAGTCGCAGAAGCGACCAATCGAAGCTGGCAACGTCGTCAACGGACTGGGAGAGATGATGCGTAATTGGCGCTCACAAGCCCTCTGTTCGTGGCTGCTTTGAACTCTGTGTGTACGTAGAGTTGATGACGTTTGGCAGCGAGGTACGATCGCGAAGCGTCGCGGTACCATCAAGCAGTCTACAAGCGAAAGCGTGCCGACCTTGTCGGAACTCTTGATTCCGCGTTGTCGCCTCTCTTCCTTGGGCAACTCAAGAATTTGCATAAAGCCGCGCTCGTGGCATTCAAGGCGGAGATTGTTGCGGGCCTCAAAGTGGATGGCTATAACTTTGCAGACGTTGTCAGAAAAGCACGTGCTGGTGCTGAAGCGCGCTTCAGTGACGGTGCGCGGGAGGCTGTTGTTGTTGAGGGGGACACCGCGTGGCAGTGGGAAGAGGAGCTTCGATTGTTACGTGATGAAATCCGGTCGGTCGCTGACCAGCTGAGAAAGGATGAGACGAAAAAGATGGTCAACACAATCGAGGTAGGCGACAGGCAGCCCAAATAATAAGTGATAATACTGACAGACTGTGCAGCGCAACTTCAAGAAGCAGATTGCAGAACCCGTAGAGGTGCAATTGAGCAGGCCAACACCGCAGATCTGGGATAATGTCCTTCGGATTTACATGGAAACACTTGCGATTTCCGAAGATTCGTACCTCAGCAAAGCTAGAAGTAGGACCTCCGCTTGAGAGTGTCCACAAGTCTGCTGACCTTTACGGGACAGGCTTCGACTGCACAGAAGAAGAAGACGACGAGGCACTTACGACGCTCAGTCGGCGTGCTTGGGCAGCTCTGCGAGCCAAGATTGACGAACAAACAGCGGACAACGCGATCCTCACAAAGCTCCGCACATACTTCGAGGAGCGTTTCCGTTACGACGAGCATGGCGTGCCTCGTGTCTGGAAGCCGGACGACGACATCGACGGCGCGTTCAAGAAAGCGAAGGATGTCACGCTGGAATTGATCTCGCTGTATGCGAGGATTGAGCCGCAGGATCCGGAACTCGCGTACACGCCGCCCGAAGACGGTGAGGACGACGCGCCGGGGCTGGTTATATTCTCCGAGACAAAGGCGCTCGAGCTCGGCGCGCGGTTCCGACGCGAGGCCGATGCGCACTATGTCGAGGCGAAACGGAGCACGGTCGTGGGCATCGCGCAGATCCCATACTGGATATACGGCATACTCGTCGTGCTCGGATGGAACGAAGCAATGCTGATCCTCTTCAACCCGCTCTATTTCGCCATGGTATTGATCCTCGCCGCCAGCGCGTGAGTCCCTTCTCCCTCTCCCTCTCTCCCCCCGGCCGGTATTCTCCGGTGGACATGCCTCTTACGAAATCTTCCGCTCCGATCGCAGATGGATCATCGTGCAGCTGAACCTTGCCGGCCCGCTCATGCATGTTGGGGGTTCGATCGCTCTCGAGGTAGGCACGTTTGGATTACGCGTCGCCGACTAGGGTGTCGTTGACGTTGGTGGTCTTTTTACGCAGGTGAAACGCCAGGCGGAAAACCGCCTGAGGGAACACTTTGCAGAGCCACTCCGTGCACAGGTGCAGGCCGCGATGGTCGAGGATGACGAGCACGACGAGGCACAGGAACCGCGGCGCCGTAGACTCGAGCCACTGTAATGGCCGGAACGCAGGACGACCACCACCGTAGATGTCTTTCGCCTTTCGCCTTTCGATAGAGCAATAGAGCACACGACGTAATTTATATCGTACCCGTCATTGTGCGCTTGTAATTATGGATGGGCTATATCATGTATCCTTTTTCACTATCACTGTCCTGCACGTTTCATACAACCCATGCAAAAGTTACAACAATGGCAGTAGCAACGACGACAACACCAAAATGTTGAATGTAATGTACACGGTCCGAACGAAGGCACCCCTTGCACGTTCACCCCTCGCCTCGATGTGATGGGATGTGACGCGGGTGTGCAATTCGGCAACCCCGGCGCCATGAGACGCCCAAGAAATAAATGGGGTGAAGAGAGAGCTCTAGGCTGCGCCACAAATGGACAACTCTCGCATTTCCTGCAAGACGCCCTCGACCTGTGCATCGAGTTGGCCTGCGGCGTAGTCGTCGCGCACGCTGTCGTCGAAAAAGCGCTGCACGCTCGAGAGCTTCTCGTAACCCTCCTCAGCAAACTTGCATTGCATCCGAATCATCGCCTCGAAGCTCGGATCAAAGTACGGCACGCGCTGCTCGAGCAGGATGGGGATCTCGCGCACGAGCTGGTCGTTGAGCAGGTCGAAGACTTCCTTGGCCTCGTCGAGCTCTTGTTGTGCCTATGACGTGTGTGTGGGAATGACGACGACGATCGCCATCAGATGTCGTCAGATCATGTTTCTGCGCCGGGAGGCTGGCGGGAGAAGTGGGGGACAGACAGACCTTGGGCAGCTTCGTAGTGTCCTCGCTCGGCTTTTCGGTAACCTTGCGCAATTTACTGCGTGCAGAGTCGTAGTCGAGGAGCTAGGGCGGCGCGGCGTCACGCACGGAATGTGAGCGATCGGGAGGGGTTCCCGATCACGGGGAAGACAGAGCGCGACTCACCTTCTTATTCCGTTTTGAGATGTGCTCGTTTATTGTGGGGAAATATACATTCATCTTGCCGAGCGGATCGAGGATGGTCGTACGATAGGGGGTATCCTGTCGAGGAGGGAAGAAAGAAAGGATAGGACGGTGATGAGGAATACACGGAATGCTAGGAAGAGGGAATGGGCAACGGACGAGCTCACGGCCAATACCGGCATCGAGTTCTTCGACAGACCGCTTGTATCCATTCGCGGCTATGGCGCCATCCGAGGTTCTGTCGGAGGCACCATAAAAGGTGTCGATCGTCTCCGCAAGGCGGAGCTGTGCGGCAGACATGGCTACGGAGGGGCATCAGCGGATGGGCTGCACAGCGGCGGTGAGCGGAGGCCGAGAAGGCTCGCAAGCGCACCACGCATAGCGTCCAGGTAGGCCTTCCCGTCCTTCTGAAGGGTACCACATTCCTTTTCGAACCTGCTCGCGGTGGCTGAGTCGGCGGGACTGTTCGGACCCCGGGAGGGGAGCGGGGAGAGGAGAGGAGAGGAACGCACACTTTGTACTTCGCTTCCTCCGACGCGAAATCCTGGTCTACTGTGCGCTCTATTTGGCCTGTTTTTTGGAGGAGCTACGGGGAGCGGGCATGGTATGTTGGCACATGGGCAAGACAAGGGGTTCCATACGTACGGTTGTCCCTGCTCGATTCATTGACTTTTTGAATCTAAGATGGGATTCAGGGAGGATCGCGCGGTCAGGATGGACGAGGGCTCACCCCTGCCAGCTCATGTTGATGTCGAAGTGTGTGCAGAGGAGTTGAGAGTGAGAGTGAGAGAGCAACGAAGACAAGGGAAAACCAAAAAGAGTGAAGAGTTGTGACTCTTACGTAACCATGACTGTGAGCCGAACTGCCGAAACGCTGCCCGCCCGCCGCCCGCTCTTCTCCTCGTTCGTCGTTGTCGCGGGCTGCGATAGTGCGGTCCACCGCACATGTTCCCGCAGCTGAAATGCCGCTTTGAATCGGACTCCGGGGTGCCCATGGCCAAGACGACCGCAGCAGCTCTCGCGGAAAGCCCAAAAAGCCATCTCGAGTGCTCCGGGCGGCTCGCTTCTCAGCCAGTTTACGTCCGACCACCGTCGATTAAGCTGAACAGCCCCCCTCCTGACGCCTCGGCATGCTTGCGTTCCAAGCCACTCTAACATTCCTGCTTGTTATGCTCTGAGCCGTCCCCATTACGTGCGACTGTGACTGATATAAATACCCTTGGTGGTGCCATCGATCCATTCCTTTTTGCATGTCGGCTGCCTCAGACCACCACCCTTGCCGTCGTCCACTCTTTTTTGCACGACCAACCTCAACCTATTCATGGATATATTCTCTGAAACTGAAACTGTCGCTCCTTTGCTTTTGTTTATTAGTTCTCTCGTGTCCCTCATCCTGATCGCTCTTCAAGTCTCTTCGCTCCACAAGTCCCAATGGATCGTCCATGATGCACAGGGCACCCGACGGCTCCTGGTGCTCTCTGTCACGCTCTTGATAGTCTCGTTGTCTGCACTTTCCGCCACATTAGGTCTCGTCGCACGTCAGGCGTACCGCATGGGCAACCCCTCACGCGCCACACGTGCTAGCCTCGGCGGAAAAATAATCGTAGTAATCTTACAATTCGGACGTAAGTGCTTACTTACACATGTCATCGTCGAAGACTCACAGGCTGTTCTAGTCTCGATGTACATGATGTTCCTTCTGAATTTGAAAGCTCTGGTAGAGCCTATACCCCCTCCAAGCATCGGCATTCTCACCTTTGGAAAAGTGAGAATCCTCACAGCAGTGATGTCCTCCCCACTCGTAGCAAGTATGCGATTTCCCTTCCTGCCCGTACAGCAAGTTTTTTTTTTGTTAATACGATATGCTAGATACTGCTCTCTCCATTGTTTTCATAGCCCTCCAAGAAGACTACCCGGCCGCTCGTTGGCCAGCGCTTTGCTGGCTTCTCTTTTTTATACCCCTGTCCTCCGTCAGCATTCTCCTTTTCCTATCCATCCGCCGCGCGAAAGAGTACTCGATCATCGCGCGTATGTGGCTTGTCCTCGCAGTCGGACATGCCTGTGGCGTTGTGTCCGCTACCTGTGCCCTCGTTGGGAAAGGGGATTTTCAAGCGCCTACCTCCCTTTTCGACGCGTTCTGGATTGCATGCGTAACGTTCGCACTTCATAGTGCGTTTGTTCCGTCCCCCCACGATCTTAACTTCGCTTACCCACCCTGACGCAGTCCATTCCATCCTACCCGATCCCTATCCGAATCCCCTCCTTTCGGCACGTATACCCTTCGGGCGCGGGGGATCCCCCCGCGCTTTTCTGAATATCCCTAGTCCTATCAACGCCGTGCCGATGCGATCATCTCTGCAGCATGCCACCACCGCTTTGGCGGAGGATTTTCGTACGCTCCAAGACCCGTTTGCGTCACCCGCGTCCCCCCTTACGGCAAAGCCGTTCCCTCTGTTCGAGGCCGCACGCATCGAACATGCGCGGAGGAAAAGCCTCTCGGTTTTGCTGGCCTCGACTCGTCACTCATCACCCGCAGACTTCAGGCTGCCACAAAAGCTCTTGCGATCGCTCGAGGATGACACGCCTCCGCCCTCGCTGCCGGCTAACGCTCTAGTCCGAGCGCCCAAACATGCGAGCTTCAGTGGTGCCTTTGGAGCGTGAGTTTTGTGTGTAGACTACGCATGTGCGTGTGTGTAAGGCGTAGGGTAATGTGTGTATGTATGTATGTGGCGGTCCCATCAATCTGTACGTGCATGTTATTCATTTCCCTTTATTTCTTGCTTTCTTTCTTCACGCAAGATTGGGCAAAAAGGAGCTTCTAGTCCCTCCGTTGACACAGCTTGTGCTAACCGATGATGAAACACCCACGCACCAGACATTTTGACGTGTTCTCGTTCCACATTCCTCATTCTCGCCGGACGATTGTCGCACGGCGCGCACGTTGCGCAGAGCACTAGGGCATCCATCAACGCACACATTTTTGCCCTAGTACGGTTATATATTTGCGCCCTCCTTTCGTCCCCCTTCGCTCCACTCCACCCAACCACACAAATCCCCAACTTAAACACATCTTCCCCCCCTGTCCTTCCCGCTCTATCCTCTCTCTGACCGTTCTCTGATCATGAAGCCCCCCGCGCACACGCTCCGCGCGCCCCCCGCTTCCGCGACCCTCTCCGCCCGGCTGCTCCACACCCTCTTCGTGCTCATCGCGACGAGCCTCTCGCTCTCCATCGCCATCTTCGCCTTCCTCCTCGTCCTCCTCCTCAAATTCACGACCATCGCCCCGCCCGCGCCGGCGGCATCGCGCCGCGCCGAGCGCCACGTCAAATTTCTCGAGCCCAGCATCGTGATCACGCTCCCGTCGACTCCGACTCAGAGCAGCAGCAGCAGCGGCGGCGGCGACGGCGGCTCCTCGGGGGGTAGCAGTCCCGCGCGGGTGCCCACGCCGACGACGCTCTCCCTCACCGCGACGCCGCGCGAGCTCGAGCCCGCCACTCCGGACGTCGCCGAGGAGCCGCTCCGCGCGCTCGCGCGCATCTGCGGCTTCCTCGCTGCGAACAGCGCGCGTGCGTGGAGACGTGACGAGCTGGCTGCGACGCCGCCGCTTGCGGGGCTCGAGCCGTATCTCGCGGCTGTGCAGGAGGATCTCGCGCGTTGTGAGGAGATGGCGGAGGAGGAGGAGGATGGGGAGGAGGAGGGAGAGGGAGAGGGAGAGGAGGAAGAGGAGGCTGTGGCTGATGCTGCGGCTGCGGGGGAGGTGCGAGTGTGGGATCGGGAGAGCGCGGGCGAGGATCCGGAGGCTGGTGCGGGTGAAGTTGCTGGTGCTGGTGCTGGTGTCAGTGCTGCTGATGCATACGACGAGCCGGGTCTCGTCCCTGACCAAACCACACACGCAACGACCCCCCCTCTCTCCGCCCCCTCCCCGTTCCCCACCCCGACCCCGGG
>WNFC01014555.1_pt1 | contig 11751 bp, 8 predicted proteins | sample 5400541 | NCBI WGS metagenome assembly WNFC01 (sample SAMN13153342, study PRJNA577476) | soil metagenome | isolation source: 120 cm saprolite under Douglas fir tree site 2 hole 2 replicate 1 | place: USA:California | collected 2015-04-18 | reverse complement strand
AAACGCTGGGGGAGTGGTCAATACGGTTTGGGGACCGGACGCCGAGACTCTGGGAGGCGACCTGCCTGCCAACTTGCAGACGCTGGTGATCAGCTATCAGTACAGTTGCGATAGCAATTTGCAGAACTGCCAAAACAAAGAAGAGTTCCACGTTGCCAAAACCTATGGGTTGGTGAAATGGCAGCACCAAAAGTTACAAGCCGACGGGACCTATGCTCCCCCGATAATGTTACTTACATAAATAAACTCTCCACTGGCCAGGTGACGCCGTACACTGTTTGCTTCTGAGAACGTCTTTCGGGGACCCGCTGCTAAAGCTTCAGTAAAATAGAAGCCAATCTGAATCTCCGGCAAAACCTTGGCTGAAATCGAAACTGCCTCTCCATCTGTGTCCGTGACTCATCGCGGCGTCAGCCCGCGCAAGTTCAGCGTTCTGGTCACGGCATTCTGGTTTGGAGTCGTCGCCGGTTTGATCGAAGGCCTGCTGCTCCTGGCTTTTCAGAGAATCAACTGGCAGCAATGGGGCCGGGGAATCCATGTTTCCAGCGAAATCCTGTGGATTTCTCCGCTGGTGGACACAGTCTTCTTTCTGTTGATTGCGTCGGCAGTCGCGCTGGTTGGGCGGTTCATTCCGCGTTTGCCTGGGTTTCGAGTGGTTGTCTTCCTGCTGACGTTTCTTTCCGTTTACGACTGGCTGGCGCTCACCAATCGTCTCTACCGTCGCTCCTGCTTGCTGCTGGCGTTAGGAATCGCGACGGCGTTCATCCGGTGGATCAAGAAACGTGAATCCGCAGCCACCGTCCTCGTAAGAAAATCAATCTGGTGGATATTTGCCGCTTTCGTGCTTACGTTTTCAGGCATTCAGGGCGGCAAGTGGCTGCACGAGCGAGTCGCCACCGCGGACCTTGCAGTCGCTGCGCCAGGATCGCCCAATGTCTTGGTCATCGTGATTGATACGTTGCGGGCGGACCACGTTTCTTCGTACGGATACTCCCGCGCCACAACCCCGGAAATAGACCGACTGGCAGCGCAAGGTGTGCTGTTTGAAAATGCCATTGCTCCCTGTTCCTGGAGCCTGCCGTCGCACGCATCACTCCTGACGGGCCGCTACCCGTTCGACCACGGAATGGTGAACGTGCAACCAATGCCCTGGCTGGGCTGGGGTAAGAGCAGTCTGCGTGGATATCCAACGCTCGGCGAAGCCCTGCAACGGAATGGCTACCGCACCGGAGCTTTCTCCGCCAACCGCACGTTTTTCACGCGAGATGTAGGACTGGGCCGGGGCTTTATTCATTTCGAAGACTATTTCCACTCGCCTGCGGATGCCTTCCTACGCACGCTTTACGGAAGAGAATTCACCCGCTTTTACCTATACCGAAGCAACAACAGTAAAGTGACCCGGGCGCTGCGTTATTTGGGAATGGACTCTCTGTTTGACAAAGACTCGGAAGGATCGTTCGACGCGGGAGGCGCTCACCGGGTGCGGAAGCGTGCCGGCGAAGTGAATGGCGAAACCTTGCGTTGGATCGATCGTGACCGCCAACGTCCCTTTCTCGCGGTCCTCAACTACTTCGACGTGCATGACCCCTACGGCAGCCCCGACTCCTATCTCAAGCCATCGGGCAGCAAGAAGACCGATATTGATGCCTACGACGATGGCTTGAAGTACGTCGACGATTCGATTGCGGATCTAATGTGCGAATTGGAGTCGCGAGGCTTGGCCAAGAATACCTTGGTGGTAATCACCTCCGACCACGGTGAGGCGCTGGGCGCACATGGACTGACGTTTCACGGCGCCGCACTTTATTGGGAACAAATCCATGTTCCGCTGGTGATTTGGTATCCGGGCCACGTGCCGGAAGGTCTGCGGATTGCCCGTCCAGTATCGAACGCAGCGCTTCCAGCCACAATTATGGACGTTCTTTCAGCCAACAATCCATTCCCCGGTCCTCCTTTGACTGCGCTCTGGAAGAACCCGGCAACTACATCGAGCTGGCCAGGTCCTCTCTCCGAGCTGGCGCAGACCAACATCATTCTTACGCCGGACAAGCGGGCCCAGGGAAAGATACCGATTGCCACCGATGGCGACATGAATTCCCTGATCACGCCACGCTGGCACCTGATTGTGCACAAGAAATGGAGAGCACAGCTTTATGACTGGACGGTTGATCCGGCGGAGTCGAACAACGTTGTCGATAATCCAGAGGGGAGATCAGTGGCGCGGGACCTCGACCGGCTGTTGAAGGTCCTCAGCCGACCTTCGGCGAATTAGTTATTTCGTTCTTCTTGGTGAGCCGGACCAGGAGTGACGGGAACACTGGGCAGGGGCTGGCCGACCGTGAGCTTAAAAACCGTGATGTTGCGTCCGAAAGATTGCGCCGGCAACTCGCGAAATTCCGCGTAATTTGTCTGCAATTTCGGAACAAGATCGGCACCCCAACCAGCCTGAAAAATCCAGACACCACTGCCTTGCGGCAATTTGTATGTGCGGACTGCTTCTTCCCACTGCAGCGGGAACGAGGCCGGTGTGAACGACCAGTCGCGGTAGTGAACAGAGATCACGCGGCGCCCCTCGCACTCAAACACATCGAAACCTGAGGCTATCCACGTGCGTTGGATGGGCTTTTGCCGGCAAAGGTAGTGGCCGAGCAGCAGGCTACTTTGATAGTCGACAAAAATTGGTTCTCCCGCGTGTTGCATCAAGAGCTGGATCGCAGCATCCATGTGAGCTGCGCTCTGATCGGTGCGCTTCATGGAAAGAGGTGGGCGCGTAGCAAAGGCATTACTGAACGCGCACACAATCAAGGCCAGCGCTACGCCTCGCGCAATCCGTTGCCCAACCGCTCTGGCCACAACGAAGCTCACGCCGGCCAGTCCGAAAATTGCCAGAAACACCGAGTGACGTGTCCCGCCGTAAGGATATTTCCGTGCCAGGGCAGCGCTGCAGTTCACGATGAAGGGAAGTACTAGAAGTAGCGCCAGCAATTTCGGAGCAACCTTCGTAGGCCCCGGCGCGGTTTTCGCTCGCGCCAGAAGCACCAAGCCGACGATGAACAGAGGTAGCGCCAAATCCCCGATGGCGAGCTGGCCGAAAATAAATTGAAAAACAGAGCCAGTGCGTACGACCATAAACCACAGCGGATTGTCATGGCCGGGTTGAAAGAACGACCTGCGCAGATAAATATCGCGCATCCATTGGTGAATGTCCTGCGAGGCCTCAGCAGTCCCGCCCACCAGCTTGGCTACGTACGTGAAGTACAAAAATAAAGCGACCGCCAAAGCGCCTGCCTGTCCCACCATCCATACCACCACGGTGCCGCGAGCCGGGGGTTCGGCCAGCATGCGGAGAACGGCGTACACAGCAATGGCCACTGCGAACAACGCCCCAGAGTAGTGTGAGAGCAGCGCCAGGCAGAGCGAAATCGAGAACAGCAACATCATCGCCGGGGAATTGTCCGCGAGCGCTCGCTCAAGTAAATAGAGGCAACAGCTGGCGAAAACCAGCAACAGCGCGTACTGCCGCACTTCGGCAGAAAGCCCGATCATCGAAGAAAGAAAGGTCACAAAGATCAGGCCAATCCAGCCCGTAGCATTTCCAAACAAATTCGTCAGCCAGCGAAATGTGAACCAGGAAAACAGTGTGCCCGCGATCGCCGATGGCAAGCGAAGTACAAGTTCCGAAGTGCCCAGCACCCGCCAGAAGTAAAGAATGAGAACCAGAAGCGGAGGGTGCATCGTATGATGACTCTCCCGGAACGCCAGGGCGAACGATGGTTGATTCGCCAGTTGGAAGTGCAGGCACTCATCTGGATTTAGAAAGGTGCCGTGCGCGACCCAGACGCGCGCCACGAATCCCAGTGCTAGAACTAATCCGACGCCCCAAGCCGGATAGGCGCTGAACCACTGATCGCAGCGGCTTTCCCAAGTTGGTCCAGGCTTAACCGTGGCGGGTTGTTGAATCCAAGCCAGAAATGTCCTCCTGAGTATTTGTCCCAACTTGGGCGCCAATGGTCAACACCGCAATGGTCAAAACTGTAGTGTTCAAAACTGTGGTGACCTCTGGTGCGAGGCCACAGATTTTGGTCGTCGTTCCTGCGAGAACTCCCGTAGAATCATATGTAAGGCGTTGTGATTGTGATGGCCGGAAACCCGGATGATCATGCCATCATTGCACCGAACGACGATCAATGGAGCCTTATGCATTTTAATCTGATCGCGCTGTACGGCGGCCCAGACCAGGTGATGACTGTCACCTCGGGTATCGCCAGCATTATCGGCGTTTTACTGATCTTCTGGAACAAGCTAGTAGCTGCGGTTTTCAAATTGTTCGGACGCTCTTCTAAGGCTACCCCTACTGCGCCGCAGCAAGACCCACCGATTAAACCCTCCTAAGGTCATTCTTTGCGCAAAAAGGCGATCGTTATTGGGTTGGACGGACTCGAACCCGCTATCGTTGACGCCATGCTGGCACGCGGCGAACTTCCGAACCTGGCACGGATTCGGGAGTCAGGGTCTTATTCGCGGCTCAAGACAACGTATCCGGCACAGACCCCGGTTGCCTGGTCATCATTCGCGACTGGTACGAATCCCGGCGGCCATGGCATCTTCGATTTCATTTCGCGCGATCCGGCGACTTATCTTCCCGACGCGGCGCTGAGCCGGTTTGAGCGTCCCAAGAGAATCCTGGCAGCTCCGCAAGTGGTAAATCAACGCAAGGGAGTGCCGCTGTGGCAACCGCTTTCTCAGGCGGGCGTGACCAGCGTGGTTCTGCGTTGTCCTTGCACATTTCCGCCGGATGAATTGAACGGCCGGATGCTGGCCGGAGTCGGGGTTCCGGACCTGCGAGGCAGCCAGAATAAAGGCACGTTTTACACGCAAGACAGAAACGTGCAGGCGCGCGAAAGCGAGCAGGTGGTCATTCTGGATTCAGGATCTGATCTGAAGACGCACGTGATCGGGCCGCGCAACACGCGTCAGTCTCCCGCAAGCGACACGGCCTGTGAAATTCGGGTGCAGCTGAAAAAGGAATCACGCAGCCTGGTAATTGAAACCGGAGGAACTCCGGCGCGAATCGAAGTTGCGGAAAAATCCTGGAGCGAGTGGGTCCGGTTCAAATTCAACTTTTCTATGTTGCAGTCCGTCACCGGTATCGCGCGCTTCTACGTTCGGCAGCTCGGGGTCGGACAGACAGAACCGCAGGTTGAGTTCTATGTCTCTGCCGTGAACTTCGATCCTGCAGCGCCATTTTTTCCGGTCTCGTCGCCAGCGAATTACGCGAAAGACCTGGCTGGCCAGATCGGACTTTTCTCGACATTGGGAATGGCAGAGGACCACAATGGACTGAACAATGGACGATTGGATGAGGCCGCCTATCTCGCACAGTGCGAGCTCGTGCTTGAAGAACGTGAGCGTCTGATGCGGTTCGAGCTAGACCGCTTCACCGAGGGATTTTTCTTTCTGCTGTACGATACGCCCGACCGGGTGCAGCATATGCTCTGGCGATTTCGCGATCCCGAGCACCCCGGTTATGAGCCAGACCTGGCTCGCGACTTTTCGACATTGATCGAGCAGCATTATGCCCGTTGCGACCGGCTTCTCGCGCCGGTTTTCGACAAAGTAGACGAGAACACGCTGTTCATTGTGCTCTCGGACCACGGCTTCAACACCTTCCGCCGCGCCTTCGACACCAATAGTTGGCTGTGGCAAAACGGACTGCTGGCGCTGAAAGATGGCCGTAAGCCCGGCGAAGATTTGGGCGAAGGCTTTGCGGAGGTGGATTGGTCGCGGACTTATGCTTATGCGGTGGGGCTGGGCGGAGTGTATCTGAATTTCAAAGGCCGCGAGCGCGAGGGGATTCTGGAAGAAGGGACCGAGGCCGAACGGGTGCGTCAGGTGATCCAAAGCGGTATGGCGGGAATCCCGGATGCGGCGACCCAGCGGACGGCGGTGCGAAGCGTTTCGCGCAGGGAAGAGCTTTACTCTGGGCCTTACGCGTCCAACGCCCCGGATTTGCTCGTGAATTTTCAGCCGGGGTTTCGCGTTTCATGGGAGAGTGCGGTGGGGGGATTTGCGAATTCTTTGATCGCGGACAACACGCGCCGGTGGAGCGGCGATCACATTATTGATCCTGACGCGGTGCCGGGGATTTTGTTTGTGAATCGGAAACTGAGTTCCGGCGCTGCACGGGCGGGGACGCCCGTGTCTCCAAATTTAGACCACTTTACTCCGAACATCATTGACCTTGCGCCCACTATCCTGAATCATCTAGGAGTTCCAGTTCCGCAATCCATGGAAGGAACTTCATTAATCTGAAATGAGAATCTGTGTTCTTGGACTCGATTGCGCGGTGCCGGAAGTGGTGTTCGGTGACGAGCGGCTGGTGAATTTGCGGCGACTCATGGATCTCGGTGTTTACGGTCGCCTCGAAAGTGTGATTCCGCCCATTACCGTTCCGGCATGGATGTGCATGTGTACCAGTCAAGACCCCGGCTCACTTGGCGTATACGGCTTTCGTAATCGCGCCGATCGTTCCTACGACAAGCTAGGCTTCGCCAATTCCGCGTCGATCAAAGCGCTCGCGATCTGGGACCAGTTGGCCAGAGAAGGGAAGCGTTCGATCATCGTCGGAGTTCCGCCAAATTATCCTCCACGCCGCATCAACGGCATCAGCATTGGATGCTTCCTCACGCCCGACACGGTGAAGAACGAGTTCACCCATCCGGCGAGTTTCAAAACGAAGATCAACGAACTTGTCGGCGAGTATCCGGTGGACGTGAAGAATTTCCGCACCCATCGCAAAGACTGGCTTAAAGAAGAAATCTTCCGCATGAGCCAGAAGCAATGGAAGCTCGTGCACTGGCTGCTGAAAGAGCAGCCGTGGGACTACTTCCATTTCGTGGATATCGGACTCGACCGAATGCATCATGGGTTCTGGAATTATTTCGATGAGAAGCACGTGCAGTTCCAGCCAGGCAATCCTTACCAGAATGCCATCCCTGAATACTATTTCTGGCTCGACGAGCAAATCGGGAAGGCCCTGGAATTACTCGATCAACACACAGTGGTTCTGGTTGTTTCCGATCATGGAGCGCAGAGGCTCGACGGCGGAATCGCAATCAACGAATGGCTGATTCGTGCAGGTCTGCTGGTGCTGAATGAATATCCAGCCACCCTCACGCCTTTTGACAAGCTGAATGTGGATTGGAGTAAGACCCGCGTGTGGAGCGAGGGCGGATACTACGCCCGCGTTTTCTTCAACGTTCAGGGCAGGGAACCTCAGGGAGTGATTCCGGCCCCTAATTACGCGAAGTTCCAGGATGAAATGAAAATCAGGCTGGAAGCCTTGACCGACGACAGGGGGCAGCCGCTCAACTCACTTGTGTTCAAGCCGAAAGAGCTTTACAAGAATGTTCGCAATATTGCGCCTGATCTCGTTGTTCATTTCGGAGGGCTTTACTGGCGGTCGATCGGCACCGTCGGCCATTCCGCAATCCATGTTCAAGAGAACGACACCGGCCCGGACGGCTGCAATCATGCGCAGTACGGAATGTTTATTTTGGCGGCGCCGAACTGCCCGTTGAGTGGAGAGTACGAAGGCGCGCGCTTACTGGATATTGCACCAACCCTTCTCGATCTCGCCGGATACGAGATCCCGGAAAGCATGCAAGGCCGGTCACTGGTGGCCGGAATGGAAAAGAAGTCTTCAGGTGGCGGCTCCGCCGACGAGCAGATTATTCACGATCGGCTGGCCGGCCTCGGATATGTTTAGCTCTACTCTGGCCTGCTCAGATTCAGTAAAATACCGCAACTATGAATAAGCTCGTCTTGGCTGTCCTGGCGGTATTCCTTGTGACCCTGACTGCCTGCGGCGGCGGCAGCATGGCTAGCACAAACCCTCCGCCCCCACCCCCGCCGCCTCCGCCAACGGTGAGTGCCACAGTCACCGTGAACAGCCCCACCGGCGGCACCAGCCCGTTCGATGTGGCGATGTCAACCTCGTTTCAGCCGGCGGAGTGGGACTATCAGTTCTTTACGCATTTTCCCAGTGCCACAACTCCACTGGGTGCTTTGGTTCCGCATCACATTCGGCTACAAGGGATCTCGCATGGCGTGCCGCAGGGCGCCGAGGGAACGAGCTCAACCGCCTGGGATTTCACGACCCTGGACGCCATCACGCAGCCAGTCCTGGGCGTGGGCGATCATAGTCCGGAGTTTCAAATTGCTAAGGCCCCGGCGTTTGACTACGTGAACGACGATAACAGCAGTTCGTTTAACGATCCCAACTACACGCAGTTCGCGGCATATGCACAAAACCTGGTTCGCTACTACAACACGGGTGGTTTCACTCCATCAGGCGGTTCCTTGCTGGTTTCCCCGTCTTATCCAACCGACAAGATCACATGGTGGGGCATATACAACGAACCGAGCCTCAATAACAATCTGGATGCTACCGAATACACGCAGATGTACAACGCTCTCGTGCCGGCGATGCAGGCTGTGGACGGTACCATAAAGTTCGTCGCGCTCGAAATGTGCTGCAGTTCTGAAAACTGGGTATCAGCGCGTGTACGGGTCTACCGTTTGTTACCGATCTGCGGGGTTCAAGCGCATTGTTTGCGGCATGGCGGCCTTACGTGTTTTCACAAGTTGGCAAAGCAGGAGCCCGTGCTCTCTATCAGTGGGACTTTGACGCCGATGCGCAGTTCGGTGAGGTGGATTACAACACTGGCCAGACGCAGCTCAGCTATTGGGTGGATTACTGGCTGGGCAAAACGTTTCCTGCAGGTTCGGGCCAGCAGGTACTGCAATTCAGCAATACGGACAACGCAGAAGTCGAGGTGCTGCCGATTCTGAACACCGACGGAAGCGCGGTCATCATGATCTCAAACCACGCCGTTGCTTCTGCTTCGGATAATAATGGAGACGGCCTCACCGCCAACGTCTCCGTGGACGTAAGCGCCCTGGGGCCGTTCACGACTGCATCGCTCTTCACCATTGACTCGACCACGAGTGCGATCAATGGACCAGGCCCTGCAGCATCGATTTCGCCCAGCTCACCGATCAAGGTGACCGTTGACGGCTATGGGGTGGCGTTCCTGTCGCTGAAGTAGAAAAAGCTACTTCGTTTTTTTCTTCCCGAAAAGACCGGTGAGCGAGTTCACAACTCCCTTGGCATTTTGTCCTCCAGGCACCTGCCCGCCGAGCCGGTTACCCAACTGGCTGCCGAGCATTCCTTTCACATCAGGCACGAACTTCGGGTCGGAGGCCGTGCCTTGGATAAAGAAAGGGACGCTCGCTCCTTTGCCGCTCCCGCCTGCCAACCGCGAGAGTCCGGTCGCTACACTGCCGCTAATGCTGGCCGTCATTTTGTAATCCAGAGCATTTTGCGGGCTGACGGTTCCGCTGCCGGTCAAAGTGCCGATCGCCGGAATCACCAGATTGATGTTCTCGGTCTGGATGCCGCTGGGTGCAACATGCACGTTGGAGCTAAAGTTCTGGATGCTGGTGTCCGGCCCGGTCTTGGCGCCGCCCAGAGCAGATATAGCCGACAACTTTGATCCCATATCAAAGCCAGAGAGTTTCGTGTTCACGAGCTTCACTGGGCCGACAATGACCATTTTGGCCACTGGACCGTTTATTGCCAGATCCGCAGAGAGAGTTCCGCCTTGCAGCGACGAGCCTTTTGGCAGGGTGACCCCGAGCGCCGGCAGTAAGGTTTCAAGATCGTCCACCGGCATGTTGTCGGCGTTCAGCTTCAGATTCAACACCGGCGACTCCCCCCGCAGATCGTAGGTGCCGCCCAACTTTGCAACGGCCTTGCCTACGGAGACATCTCCATTGAGCTGACCAGTCTGTTTCTGCAATTCGTACGCTGTCGAATATTTCATGCTGATGGTGCGTTGTGCCGGCGTTCCTTTGGGAGAGAGCTTCAATTTGTCAGCGGTTGCATTTCCGTTGCTACGGGCCTGATTTCCGTCAGAGCTCACAGTGCCATCGAAATTTGCGAGCCCGGCAAAGCCGGAGCTTTGATCGATGAAGCCTGATGCCGCCAGATCCAGCTTCTTCACTTCCAGTTTGGCTTGAAACTGGGTCAGAGAAGCGTCCGTGGAATTGATGGGGCCGGCGGTGCCGTCGAGCTTAACCGTCCCGCCGCCTGGCAGGTCGGCTGTCATGGTAAAGGGGAAGTTTGAGACGAACGAGAAATCTTTGACGGTGAAGTCGACGTTTCGGTAAAGGTGCGCCTTCGCTGGAGCATTCGTGTCTGCAATTGAAATTTGGCCGTCTTTGATGCTGAGTTTCCCGACAGAAAGGTTTTGCTCGATGGATTGTTCGGAGTGCGGATTCGCAGCATCATTCGGACTGGCGGTCGGTTGCTTGCCACCCTGGCCAGGTTCGACAGCGGGGAGCGCTCCGCTTTTCTTTGCCGGACTGGCGCTTCCCAGCGTTGAAAAATTCCACCGGCCCGAAGGAGCACGAAGCAAGGCTACCTGTGGTCCAGACAAGGTCAGGTTGGTCACGTGAAGTGTCCTAGACAAGATCAGAGGCATCATTTCGACGCCGACATTGAGCGCCTTTGCCCGAATGAAGGGCGCTTTGCTGAACGACGGGTCATCGGCGATGGCGATATCGTCCGCCGCAAGACTGCCGGAAAGAATCGACAGGCTGAGATTCCCCACCGTGACCTTTCTTCCCAGCGCGTCAGTTAGTTCGGATTCGATCCGCGGCCGGAAGGCATTTACGTTGATCAGAAAGGGAAGCACTAGAACGATGGCGACGAGAACTGCGACGACGATGGCAATCCACTTCAGGGCACGCTTCATGATGGGACCTCCTCGAGAGCCGGTGGGCTGACTCAGCTCTGCATGAAGTGGGCTGGGGACCCAGGCCAGTGTAACAAAATTGCTACGCCAGCTTCACCCATCGCCGCTCTTTTGAACTCTCGGCGATCGCTTCGCATAATTGCATCTCTTCGTGTCCAGTTTCGAAAGTGGGGAAAGTACGCGGCTTGGAGAAGTCGCCTGCGTCGAGATAGGCATAATAATCCTTGAACAATTGCACGAAAGTGTCAGGATAGCCTTCGGCATGGCCTCCAGGATACGCTGCGTATCCGCGCGTTTCAGGAGTCATCAGCGACGGATCTTTAATCAGCTCCTGGTTTGGTTCGCGCCGGTGGCCAATCCAAAGAGTGTTTGGAGATTCCGAATTCCACGCCAGCGAACCTTCTGAGCCGTCCACTTCAAACCACAAGCGTGTCTTACGTCCAGCGCTGATCTGGGAAACTGTGACCACGCCACGAGCAGATCCATCGAAATGCAAAAGGATAGAAGCGTAATCATCGGTTGTGACTTTGAAATTCTCAGACTCACCTGCACTCGCCTGAAATGTCTGTACCCGGCCGCGCGGACGTTCTCTAACTGGAACAACGGTGGCCAGATCGGCGCAGACCTCGGCGATCTTCCTGCCCGTAATCCACGTCAGCAGATCCAGCCAGTGGGTCCCGATATCTGCGACTGCGCGCAACTCGCCTCCCAATTCCGATTGCAGGCGCCAGTTCCAGTCCGACGGATAAAGCAGCCAGTCTTGCAAGAAACTGCCGTGGATCAGCCGCGGTTCGCCCATGACTCCTCGCTGTACGATCGCACGAGCCTCCTGACAGAGTGGGTAATAACGCAGGTTGTAGGTGACGGCACCGACCAAGTTCTGTTTGCGCGCCAGATCAATCAGCGACTGGCTCTGCCGGGTATCCATGGC
>WNFC01018981.1_pt1 | contig 11752 bp, 12 predicted proteins | sample 5400541 | NCBI WGS metagenome assembly WNFC01 (sample SAMN13153342, study PRJNA577476) | soil metagenome | isolation source: 120 cm saprolite under Douglas fir tree site 2 hole 2 replicate 1 | place: USA:California | collected 2015-04-18 | reverse complement strand
TGACCGGCGTCATCACCTTCGACCCCAACGGCGACCCGACCCACCCGACGCTGCAGCTGCAGCAGGTCAAGTCCGGCGCCTGGGCATTCGTCACCCAGATCTCGCAAGGCGCGTGACGCTGGTTCGTTAAGCCGGTTTCGAGGAGGGGGCGCAAGCCCCCTCCTTCTTATCATTAGTGCACCTTGCAAGAGGGACTGAGTTGATCGGAGCCCTGGCCCGGACGCCGGCAACGCTTCGCAACCTCGGGAACACCCAGCTTTCGTCGTTGATCGGCCTGCTCATCCTGGCGGCGGCGCTCGTGCTCACCATCCAGCACGTCATGCAGGAGTCGGCGAACTACTTCTTCCAGATCCTCATCATCGGCGTGGCCGACGGGGCCATCTACGGGCTGATCGCCCTCGGCTACACGATGGTCTACGGGATCATCGAGCTCATCAACTTCGCGCACGGCGACGTGTTCACGCTTGGGGCGTTCATCTCGCTGGCGATCTTCCCGTTCTTCGGCGTCGCCGAGGGCGTGGCGGGCTTTGGCTATGTGATCCCGTTGATCGCCACCGCCCTCATCACGATGCTGCTGTGCGGCCTGGTCAACGTCACGATCGAGCGGGTCGCCTATAGACCCCTGCGCCACGCCCCGAGGCTCGCCCCTCTCATCACCGCCATCGGCATGTCCTCCATCCTCGAGGGGGCCATGTACCTGTGGCGAGGACCGTTCAACCTCCACTACCCCGACCTCCTCCCGAGCAATGTGTTGACGCTGGGTGGAGTCTCCATCGGAGCCAAGGACCTGATCGTCGTGGGGATCGCAGTGATCATGGCGGTCGCGCTGACCATGTTCATCGACCTCAGCAAGCTGGGCAAGGCGATGCGCGCGACGGCCCAGGATCGCGACGCCGCTCAGCTCATGGGCATCGACATCAACCGCACGATCGCGGCGACCTTCTTCATCGGCGCGGTGCTTGCCGCCGGTGGCGGAATCATCTGGGGCCTCTACATCAACAACGTGGATGCGTTCCTGGGCTTCGAGACCGGATTGATCGCGTTCACAGCGGCCGTCTTCGGCGGGATCGGGAACATCCCGGGCGCCGCTCTCGGCGGCCTGCTGATCGGGGTCATCGCCGCGTTCAACAATGGCTACTTCGACTCTTCATGGACCGAGATCATCATCTTCGGCATCCTGATCGCGACGCTTGTCTTCCGCCCGACCGGCCTGTTGGGCATGCGAGTACCAGAGAAATGAAACGCCTCGAGGCGCTGGTGCGCGAAAACGCCCGCAACCCGAACGCCATCGCCTACGCGGCAATGTTGATCGGGGCCCTGGCCTTCCCGGCCATCGTCCAGTTCGCCACCGGCGGCAACGGCGACAACTACGTGAGCCTTGCCGCCGACGCGGGCGTCTTCGTCCTGCTCGCAATCGGCCTCAACGTGGTGGTCGGCTTTGCCGGCCTCCTCGACCTCGGCTACGCCGCGTTCTTCGCCATCGGCGCCTACGCGTACGGCATGCTCGCATCCCAGCAGCTCATCAGCTCACCGCTACATCACGCGCTCCACGTCCCTTTCTGGATCGCCCTGTTCATCGGACTTTTCATCGCTGCAGGCGCGGGCGCGCTGCTGGGTGCGCCGACACTTCGACTCCGTGGTGACTACCTCGCCATCGTCACTCTCGGCTTCGGAGAGATCGTGCCGAGATTCTTCCGCAACATGAAGGACTGGACCAGCGGTGTCAACGGCATCAGCGCGCTCGATGCGCCTTCGCTGCCCGTCTGGATCACCGGGCCATGGGTCAACACCGATTTAGCCTGGGTGACCAACTTCAAGTTCCAGTCCTTCAACTCGACGGCCTGGTACGTGCTGATCTTCATACTCGTCGCCGCCTCGGTGCTCGGCGTCAACAACCTCTATCGCTCGCGCCTGGGCCGAGCCTGGATGGCCGTTCGGGAGGACGAGACCGCGGCGGCGGCGATGGGTGTGAACACCGTCAACACCAAGCTGTTGGCCTTTGCGATCGGCGCCTCGTTCAGCGGCTTCGCCGGGGCCTTCTATGGGGCCAAGCTCTCGCTGGTCAGCCCGGACAACTTCACGTTCATCGTTTCCATCACCGTCCTGTCGATGGTCGTCCTCGGCGGGATGGGCAACATCCCAGGGGCGATGGTGGGCGGTCTCTTGCTCTACTTCGTCCTTTACTACTTCCTGCCCGCCGCTCCGCAGCAGGCACAGGCGCTGGCCCAATCGCTGGGCCTCGATTGGCTCAACAATGCCGTCCCCAACGGATGGCCAGGCATCGGGGAGTTCATCAGCCGTCTCAAGTTCATCCTGTTCGGGTTGATCCTGGTCAGCATCATGCTTCTGCGCCCGCAGGGCCTCCTGCCGAGCCGGCTGCGCGCCCAGGAGCTGAAGCGAGGCGTGCACGACGAACCGGTGAAGCAGGTCTCATGAGCTCGAATCCGCGGGACTTGATCCTCTCGCTCAAGGGAGTGACCAAACGCTTCGGCGGCCTGACGGCTGTCGACAACGTGAGCTTCGACGTCCCGACAGGTGAGGTCTTCGCACTCATCGGTCCCAACGGCGCCGGCAAGACCACCCTCTTCAACTGCATCACCGGCATGTTCGTCCCGACGGCCGGTGAGGTCATCTTCCAGGGCAAAGACATCTCGGGCACGAAGCCCCACCGGACCGCCCAGCTCGGGATCGCCCGCACCTTCCAGAACATCCGCCTCTTCGAGTACATGACCGCGCTGGACAACGTCAAGGTCGGATGCCACGTGCGGATGCACGCCAAGCTCTGGGATGCCCTGTTCAAGACTCCTTTCGCGAGGCGCGAGGAAGTCGAGGTCAGGGATCGCGCCATGGAGTATCTCCGCTTCGTCGGCATCGAGAACCGCGCCGACAGTTACGCGCGAAACCTGGCTTACGGCCAGCAGCGCCGGCTCGAGATCGCGCGCGCGCTGGCCACGCAACCCCGCCTGTTGCTGCTCGACGAGCCCGCGGCCGGCTTCACGCCGCAGGAAAAGGTTGAGCTCATGAAGCTGGTGGGCAAGATCATCGACCAAGGGATCACCGTCTTTCTGATCGAGCACGACATGAAGGTGGTGATGGAGATCTCGCAGCTGATCGTCGTGCTCGACCACGGAGAAAAGATCGCTGAGGGCCGACCCGCCGAGGTCCGCGCCAACCAGCGTGTGATCGAAGCCTATCTCGGCAAGTCCGCTTAGTTGGCACTGCTCGAAATCTCGGCAATCGACGCCTCATACGGCCGAGTGCAGGCCCTTCGAGGAGCCTCGCTCCAGGTCGAGGCCGGCGAGGTGGTCGCCCTGATCGGCTCCAACGGAGCCGGCAAGACCACCATGCTGCGAACGATCTCGGGGCTCATGCACCCCGGCCGGGGGGCCATCAAGTTCGACGGCCGCGACATAACTCACACCGAACCGCAGAAGATCGTCGACCTGGGCATATGCCAGTCGCCGGAGGGCCGGCGACTGTTCGCGCGCATGACCGTCCTCGACAACCTGAGGATGGGCGCCTATACGCGCAAGAACGGTGCCGAGATCAAGGCCGACATGGAGCGGGTCTTCGAGCTCTTCCCCAGGCTCAAGGAGCGCCTGCACCAGATCGCGGGCACGCTCTCCGGCGGTGAGCAGCAGATGTGCGCGATGGGGCGGGCGCTCATGGCGAGGCCGAAGCTCCTGATGCTCGACGAGCCGTCGCTCGGCCTCTCCCCCATCCTCGTCGAGACGATCTTCAGCATCGTGCGGGAGATCAATGCCAGAGGCACGCCCGTCCTCCTCGTCGAGCAGAACGCGCATATGGCGCTGGAGGTCGCGCACCGCGGCTACGTGCTCGAAACGGGCTCGATTGTGAAGAGCGGCACCGGCAAGGAGCTCCTCGAATCCCCTGACGTCCAGAAGGCTTACCTCGGGATGTAGGCGGCCGCGTCTCCTCTTTTACTGCCCAGGTGGGCGGTAGCTGGCAACGAAGAGGTAGATGAGGACCGCGGCGAAGGCGGCGTACTCGAGGATCACGTTGCGGGTGAAGCTGTCCTCGACCGTGTGACGGACCAGCCCGCGGTTGATGTACCAGCCGAAAAACAGGATCACCGCCTTCGGCCCCTCGTTGACGACCAGCACGCTCGACAGCGCCTCCATGGCCCACGCGAGGAAGGTGATGACCTGGGCGACGAAGAGGGCGAAGATGAATGCCCGGCGAGGCGCGATCGCGATCCCGTTGATGCGGAAGCTCCGATAGGACGCCAGGAACGTGATCGCAAAGATCCAGACGAGCCGCAGGACGATGTTGAACTGGATCGTGACCAGGACCACGTAGGCGCCCGCGACGACGAGGACGAGGACCGTCTCCTGCACCAGGATGTGGCCGCGCTTCTCGGCGCCGCGCAGGCGCAGGTAGTCGAGCCTTGCGAGCAGGACGAAGCCGCCTCCGAACGCCAGCGTCAGCAGGAGGTATTTCCAGAGCTCGAGCTCCGGGAAGATCGACAGGCCGGCCAGCGTCAGGGCACCCAACGCGACGGGGATGTAGTGCTCGATCCGCGGGAACTCCTCGGTTCCGCGTAGGTAGCCGAGCAGGGCGGGGGCGGCCACCACGACCAGGCCGAGCGCCAGCGCCCACACCTGCCCCTGCCCGAGCAGCTCCGACTTGAAGCCGAGCGCGATGGCGACCAGCACGACGCCGGCGAAGACCAGGAAGCTGCGGTCCCGCTCGGACGTGACGGCGGTGGCGGGCCGGATGTACCTGTCCTCGGGGATAGGCGGTGTCTTCATTCGACCGGGGGAAGTCTACTTGGCTGCACGGCCGTACCGATCCTCGAGGCGTACCACGTCGTCGATCTCGGCAGTCGAAACCTCGAAGATGTCCGCGTCCTCCACCGCCGTGAGCCGATGGCGCGTGCACGGCGGCAGGTGCACCGAGTCGCCGGGGCGCATCCGCACCTTCTCGAGCTCCCCCTCCAACGCGCCGAGCTCGATGTCGACCAGGCCCTCGTTCAGCAGCAGCCACTCGTCCTTGCGCTCGTGGTACTGCAGCGACAGCGCCTCGCCCTTGTTGACGTGGATCACCTTGCCCAGATAGCGCTCGGTGATCGCCCAACGGATCTCGTAGCCCCATGGCTTGTCCACGCGGGTCTCCTCAGCGCGCTTGATCTGCGGCTGCGACTCCCTACGCATGGGCTCGCAGCCCGACGATGTCCTCGACTGCCGCGAGCCGCGCCTCGACCGCGGCCTTGTTCGCGGCCTCGGCATAGATCCGCACGAGCGCCTCGGTGCCGCTGGCCCGAAGCAGCACCCAGCTCCCGTCGGCGAGGTAGAACTTGAAGCCGTCGTCGGATCGGATCCGCTCCACTTTGACGCCCGCCACCTCGGTCGGTTCGTGGCCTTCGAGCGTGTTCAAGATCCTCGTTCGGTCGCGCTCGTAGGTCTCGCGGTTGAGGTGGATGTCGTGCCGCGCGTACGCATGCGGGCCCACACGCTCCTCCAGGCCGGCGAGGATCTGCGACAGCGGCTTTCCCAGCTTGACGATCATGTCGGCGAAAAGGAGTCCGATCAGGATGCCGTCCCGCTCGGGGATGTGGCCCTTGATCGCAAAGCCACCCGACTCCTCGCCGCCGAGCACCGCATCGGTCTCCATCATCTTCGGCGCCACGTTCTTGAAGCCGACGGGCACCTCGTACACGGTCGCGCCGAACGCGGCGCCGAGCTTCTCCGCCATCGAGGTCATGTTCACCGTCTTGACCACTGGCCCCACCATGTGGCGCACATCGAACAGGTAGAGCATCAGGAGCGCGAAGACCTGCAGCTGGTTGATGAAGCGACCGGTCTCGTCGATGATCCCGACGCGGTCGGCGTCGCCGTCGGTGCAGATGCAGAGGTCCTGGCCTCCCCCTCTCATGTATGCCATCGCAGCGTCGATGTTGGGCGGGATCGGCTCGGGGTTGACGCCGCCGAACAGCGGGTTGCGCTCGCTGTGCAGCTCGACCACTGACGTGAGCCCGCCATCGAGCAGCTCCTTGATGTAGCCGTAGCCCGAGCCGTACATGCACTCGTGGACGATGTGGAGCCCCGCCGACCTGATCGCGGTCAGGTCGACCATGCGGCCGATCTGCGCGTAGTACGGCGCCCTGGGGTCGTACGTGGTGACCATGTCCGCAGTCGCGGATCGATCCGGAACCGGCACGTCCATCAGTGCATTGATGCGCGGCTCGAGATCCGCGATGACGTCGGTCGAAGCGGAGCTTCCCGTCTCGGTTTTGAACTTGATGCCGTTGAAAAGGTATGGGTTGTGGCTCGCGGTCACGACCGCCGCGCCGGTGGCCTTGCGATCGATGACGGTCCACGACGCCACCTGGGTGGGGGAAGGACGGTCGAATATCAGGCTCCGCACGCCACAGGCGGCGAACACGTCGGCCACGGTGCGCGCGAACTCTTCAGATGCGAACCGGCTGTCGTAGCCAACTACGGCGAGTGGGTCGGGCGAACGCGACTTCAGGTACTCGGCCGAGCCCTGTGCGACACGACGCACGTTGGCGAAGGTGAAGTCGTCGGCGACCACCCCGCGCCAGCCGTCGGTGCCGAACTTGATCTGGTCCGCCACAGCAGTCAGCGATCTAGAGTACCCGTCGGGGCCCACCTCCCACGACCACGTCGTGGGGGCCCCAGCGGAATTTTCGTGGGGTGACTATAGGTAACGCGTCTTTCGAGCCCGTCTAAGTGCGTCGACGACCTTCTTCACGTCCTGCGCCCGCGAGCGCGGGCATACCAGGATCGCGTCCTCCGTGTCGACGATGATCATGTCCTCGAGCCCGATCGCCGCCACCAGCCGGCGGTCGCCGAGGACCAGGCTGCCGTGCGTGTCCACGAGCACCGCCTCACCCTCGACCGAGTTGCCGCGCGCATCGGGATGCACTCGATCACCCAGCTCGGACCAGTTCCCGATGTCGGCCCATTCGAAGTCGCCGGGCACGAGCAGGAGACGATCGGTTTTCTCCATCACGGTTCGATCGACGACGTCGACGGGCAAGCGATTGTAGAGACGCGCCGCCGTCTCCTCATCACCCGCCTCGCGCGCCGCCAGTACACTCCGCAGCGCCGCGAGCCGCGAGGGAGCGTGGCGACCGAGCTCCTCCACGAATACCGGCAGCCGCCACGCGAACCAGGCCAGGTTCCAGAAGTAGCCGCCTTCCTTCATGAATCGCTTCGCGCGGGCGAGGTCCGGCTTCTCGACGAACCGCTTTACGCGCACCGCCCCGGATGACGTCCGTCCGGGGGCGTAGATGTAGCCGAGGCCGGTCGATGGAAATGCGGGCTTTAGGCCCACCGTGACGAGTGAGCTCGTCGTGGTCGCCGCACGCACCGCGCCGCGAACGGCGGCGCGCGCCCTCGCTCCGCCCCTGACGACGTGGTCCGCGGGCATGGCGACCATGACCGCCTCCGGATCACGAGCGACCAGCGTCAGCGCCGCCAGCCCGTAGGCGTTGGTGGTGCCCCGAGCGGATGGCTCGAGGATCAGGTGCTGTTCGTCGATCTCGGGCAGGACCGCTTCGATGATCTCCCGCTGGCGTACCTCGGTGAGGATGAAGACCTCATCGCCGACCGAACGCGCGCGTTCGTATGTCTCGCGCAGCAGCGCGGCGGGGATCACAACCAAAGTTCGGCTCAACCGACCTCTTCCGCCAGCTCCTTCGCACGCGCGGTGGATTCCCACGGCGCGTCGATGTCGGTGCGTCCAAAGTGGCCGTAAACAGCCGTCTGGCGAAACAGGGGCCGCCTGAGGTTGAGCTCTTTGATGATCCCCAACGGGCTCAGGTCGAAGAGCTTGTTGACCGCCGCGGTCAGCGCAGCGTCGGGTGCCGTGCCCGTGCCGAACGTATCGATGCGCAAAGCCACGGGCTTGACGACGCCGATGGCGTAGGAGATCTGGACCTCGCAGCGCTTGGCCAGGCCGGCGGCGACGATGTTCTTCGCCACGTGCCGGGCGCCGTACGCGCCCGCGCGGTCGACTTTCGTGGGGTCCTTGCCGGAGAAGCAGCCGCCACCATGGCGCGCGTAGCCGCCGTAGGTGTCCACCATGATCTTGCGGCCGGTGAGACCCGCGTCGGCGACCGGTCCGCCGACGACGAAACGTCCCGTGGGATTGATGAACGTCCGAATGCGGCCGTCCTTCATCTCGGCCGGGATGACGGCATCGATCACGTGCTCGCCGATGTCCGAGCGCAGTTGTTCGGTGGTCACCTCGTCGTGGTGCTGGGTCGAGAGCACCACCGTGTCGACGACCGGCGGCTCCCCTCCTTCCCCATATCGGATCGTCACCTGTACCTTGCCGTCCGGCCGCAGGTAGTTGAGCGCTTTCGTACGGCGCACCTCGGCGAGCTTGCGCGCCAGGCGATGCGCATAGGTGATCGGGAGGGGCATCAGCTCGGGGGTTTCGTCGCACGCGAAGCCGAACACCATCCCCGAGTCACCGGCGCCGCCGACGTCGACCCCCTGCGCTATGTCGGGCGACTGCTCGTCGATGCTGGTGATGACGCCGCAGGTCTCGGCGTCGAATCCGTACTTGGCTCGCGTGTAGCCAACCTCCCGCACGGTCTGCCGGATGATGCGCGGGATATCAACGTAACAATCGGTCGTGATCTCGCCGATGACGATCACGAGGCCGGTGGTGATGGCCGTCTCGCAGGCCACCCGGGCCAGCGGATCCTTGGCCAGGATCGCGTCGAGGATGGCGTCGGAGATCTGGTCGGCGACCTTGTCCGGGTGGCCCTCGGTGACCGACTCGGACGTAAACAGGCTAGGAGCCATGGAACATGCCCTCCACTGAATCTCCCGCGCCGGCAAGGCCAGGCCACCCCTCGGTTCGCGGGATCGTTCGTCCGGCGAACCTCTTTGGGCCTCGCCCCAGGCGCCAGGTTCATACCTCTGGGACGACGGAAGTTTACCCTCTCCCCCTCGTCAGGACCGTAATTCCAGGTAGTGAATGCCCGAGTGACGCATCAAGCGAGACCCCTTCTGGGCGAGCAACGCGGCCGTCGCGGTCCGGGCCGATTCGACCACGTCGTCGATGTGCTCGCGCTTCATCTCCCAGGTCGCGGTGGGGGCCGTTACCGGGCATAGCACCGTGATCCGCGCGCGCTCGCGCAGGCGCTCGTAGTCGCTCAGCATCTGGTGGTGAAGGGCGAGCTGCAGTGTGCGCGCGATGAGCTCCGGCCAGTTGCTCGGCGCCTGTTCGTGCTCGCCTCCCGCCATCAGGCTGATCGCAAGGATCTCACTCGCCCCCTCCTCGACCGCGATGTCCAGAGGCGTGTTGTCGACGATCCCGCCGTCCAGGTGCTCGCGGCCGTCGATGCGCACGGAGGGGAACACGCCCGGGATGGCCGTCGAGGCGAGAAGCGCCGGCGTCAGCGCGCCGGCGCGGAACACCGCGGGTTTGCCCGCGTTCAGGTCGGTGGCGACGATCGCCAACGGAAGGCGCATGTGCTCGAACGTCGTGATGCCGGTGAGCGCTTGCGCACGCTCGACCAGCCGGCGGACGTTGTCCTGGGGCAGCGCGCTGAGCTGGCCACGGCGCAGGCCGGAGAGGATGACGCCGAGGGGATGCGCGTGGAACACCTCCATCGCCTGCCGCGACATCCATAGCTCGCGCAGCATCATCACGCCCGCCTGTGACGGGTAGGCGGCGATGCAGCTGCCGTTCAGCGCGCCGACGCTGACGCCGACGATCCCGACCGGTATCTCCACGCCGGCTTCGAACAGGGCCTGCAACACCCCGACCTGGGCGGCGCCGCGAGCGCCGCCCCCGCCCAGCACCCACCAGCGCCGAGCGGGCCCGAACAACCGCTAGGTGCCTTCTTCCCAGGACGACAGGTAGCGCACCTGCTCTTCGGTGAGCGTGTCGATCGCGATCCCCATCGCCTCGAGCTTGAGCCGCGCGACCTCCTTGTCGATGTCATCCGGCACGTCGTACACCCGCCGCTCGAGCGTGCTCGCGTTGGCGGCCATGTACTCGGCGCAAAGCGCCTGGTTGGCGAAGCTCATGTCCATGACGGCCGCCGGGTGGCCTTCGGCCGCGGCCAGGTTGATCAGCCGCCCCTCGCCCAACAGGTGAAGGCGCCGGCCGTCCCGAAGCTTGTACTCCTGCACGGACGGCCGTACCTGGCGCACGCCCGTGGCCAGGTCGTCGAGGGCCTTCATGTTGATCTCGGAGTTGAAGTGCCCGGAGTTGGCCAGGATGGCGCCGTCCTTCATCACCTCGAAATGCTTGCGGTCGAGGACGTTGACATCGCCGGTGACGGTCACGAAGATGTCGCCCACCCGCGCGGCGTCATCCATCTTCATGACCCGAAAGCCATCCATCGCCGCTTCGAGCGCCTTGACCGAATCGATCTCGGTGATGACGACATCGGCGCCGTGTCCCTTGGCACGCGACGCCAGGCCGCGGCCCACCCACCCATACCCCGCGATCACGAACGTCTTGCCCGCGAGCAGGACGTTCGTGGCCCGGATGATGCCGTCGATGGTCGACTGGCCGGTTCCGTATCGGTTGTCGAACATGTGCTTCGTGTCGGCTTCGTTGACCGCGATGATCGGATAGCGCAGCACGCCGCGGTCGGCCATGGCGCGCAGCCTGATCACGCCGGTGGTGGTCTCCTCCGTGCCGCCGATGACGTCGGGGATCTGCTCCTGGCGCGACTTGTGGAGGACCGACACCAGGTCGGCTCCGTCATCCATCGTGAGCTGCGGCCGGTAATCGAGGGCGGCCTCGATGTGCTGGTAGTAGGTGTCGTTGTCCTCGCCCCTGATGGCGTAGGTCTTGACGCCGTGCTGCCCGGCCAGGGCGGCCGCGACCGCGTCGTTCGTCGACAGCGGATTCGACGCGCACAGTACGACATCGGCGCCGCCTGCCTTGAGGGTCAGCATCAGGTTCGCGGTCTCGCTGGTCACGTGCAGGCACGCACCCACCCTCAGGCCCTTCAACGGCTGCGATTTCTGGAAGCGCTGCCGGATGAGGTTGAGCACCGGCATCTCTCTCGCCGCCCATTCGATCAGGTTCTGACCCTGCTCGGCGAGGTTCGGGTCCTTGACGTCGTTGCCTTTCGCGCTGACTTTCAAAAGTGTCTCTACTCCTCAGTAAACGAGCTCGCTGACAACCTCGATCCCGCTCAGCCGCTCGCGCCCCTTCAGGAAGCTCAGCTCGATGAGGACGTGCACGCCGAGCACGACGCCACCGAGCTTGCGGATGAGCTCGGTCGCCGCGGCGGCTGTGCCGCCCGTGGCAAGAACATCATCCACGATCAGCACGGTCTGGCCGGGCCGGACCGCGTCCTCGTGGACCTGGAGCTGGTCGGTTCCGTATTCGAGCTGGTAGTCCTGGCTGACCGTCTTCCAGGGCAGCTTGCCAGGCTTTCGGATCGGCACGAAGCCCGCGCCCAGGCCCAGCGCGACGGCGCCGCCGGGGATGAAACCGCGCGCCTCGATCGCAGTCACGATGTCGGGCGGGCGCTCGATCCAGTGGCTGCACACCTGCTCGACCACGCCCTTGAACGTGGCTTTGTCCGCGAGCAGCGGCGTGATGTCTTTGAAGATGATCCCCGGCTGCGGGAAATCGGGGACGTCCCGGATCAGCTTGCGCAGGTGCTCGTCGGAGATCGGGCTCATACGACTCGACGGAAGTATTCCAGGGTCCGCGAGAGCCCGTCCTCGAGCGCGACCTCCGGCTTCCAGCCGAGAAGCTCGCGGGCGTGGGTGATGTCCGG